>Ga0255394_10115_pt1 | contig 12151 bp, 7 predicted proteins | sample ANMaggSeSYBR01D3_FD_182112 | JGI IMG/M metagenome (GOLD analysis project Ga0255394, IMG submission 182112) | Sediment cell enrichment communities from methane seep in Santa Monica Basin, California, United Staets - ANME aggregate JGI... | ecosystem: Environmental > Aquatic > Marine > Cold seeps >...
TCAAGTTTTTTATTCAACAAGGGCCACTTTTTTTTCCAAATTTGCGTTATATGATCTATATCCTTATAGGAGGGATTGTAGGCGATGTGGTGTTAGTCCGTTACCTGTCGCACTATTACTTTGCTGTTTGTGCTTTCCAACTACAATCCAGATCGTCTTAATAATTGAAAGTGATTGATTATGACCGATTCCAAGACAAATGGTGGTCAGCATGACATGTCTCGCGAAAGGTTGTTTCTACGTCTGTACCAGACCAACGAGCGCAGGATATATGGCTTTATTCTGTCTTTGGTGCCGGTCTGGTCCGAGGCCGACGATATAATGCAGGAGGCCATAATGGTGATGTGGGCCAAATTCGACGAATTTGAGCCTGGTACCGACTTTGTCGCGTGGGCATTATGCATTGCCCGCTATCAAGTATTGAATTATCGCAAAAAGAAACAAACTGAGAAAGTGCGGTTCAGCAACCAGACTATCGAGGCCATTGCCGATCAGGTTGCCACAGTGGGCGATAAACAGGATGATCGACGCGATGCACTTCGGAAGTGTCTGAAAAAACTGAAAGCACGAGATTGCAAACTGCTTCAGTTACGTTACGAACTCGGCGCCACTACCCAGAGCGTAGCTCAACGCGTCGGCCGGGGCATAGATGCAGTATATAAGGCATTAAACATCACCCATATCCAACTGCTTCATTGTATCCGTCGGACGTTGGCTACGGAGGAATCGTCATGACATCAAACCCGGAAAAATTCGCCGAATTTTTTGGACTGCTCAGTGCCCTGCGTGACGAAGTAATTACCGATGCTCAGTTTGCCCAGCTCGATAAGTTGCTCACTGCCAACCCGGAAGCTCAGCAATATTACGTCGAGTACATCATGCTGTGCGTAGAGTTACGCAAGTACCAGGCCCTTAATGGAGGCAACGAACCACAGGCCGAGGATATTATGCGAGAGACATTGGAGCAATCTGAAAATATCTCTGCCCAGCATGCCGCCGAAGAAGACCAGCGAAAAGCTGAGGCAATGCGAAACACTGCAAAAAAAACCGCCGAAGAGGCATTTCGAGAGTTCCAGGATAAAGAAGCCCGCCGACTCGAGAAAGTTTTTTACAAACGTCATTTTCGTAATATGCGTAGATTGGCCTACGGAGTCAGTGTTTTGGCTGCTTCGCTGATTATCGTTATTTTAGTTCGGTTTCTCAATACCCGTCCTCAATCCCCGGCGCCTGTTGCCCCACCGATAGTGGCTAAAATTATCCAGTCGATAGATGCACAGTGGGGCGATTCCGGCATTTCCACCGTGCCGGGTACGCAACTGACGGCCTCTACGATGCAACTGAAACGAGGCTTGATACAAATTGTCTTCGAGAGTGGTGCTGAAGTTATTCTTCAGGCGCCCTGTAAAGTCAAACCGGAAAATGCCAACCAGATTTTTTTACTAAGCGGCAATATGACCGCCATTGTACCTGATAAAGCGATAGGTTTTACGGTACGCACTTCCGTTGCGACCATGGTGGATTACGGCACTGAATTCGGAGTTATGGCCAATGCCTCCGGCGAAACAGAGGTTCATGTATTCAAGGGTGAAGTAGATTTGCGTTCCGGGCCGGATGCACGCGTATTTGAGAAATCGCAACGGATTAAAACTTGTCAGGCTGGAATGGTGGATTCTCAGGGTAGCCTTTCAACCAGGAAGATAAAATACCAGGCAAAACGGTTTATCCGGCAGATGCCTGCTAATTCGCGATTCGGTCGGCCGGGCAAGCGAATGGACCTGGCAGACATTATAGGCGGGGGCAACGGATTCGGCACCGGCGATCCGAACCAATCAATCAACCCCGACAATGGACAAAGGCAGTCCGGCTTCTATCCGCATAATCACACCGACATTGGCGGTACGAGTGACTATGTTCCGATAGCCGATCTGGATTTCATCGACGGAGTGTTTATTCCAGACGGCGGCGACGGGCCAGTGGTGATAAGTTCCGATGGGCATACATTCAATGATTGCCCCGATACAGACAGTACCTTCTGTTGGGATATTTTCAACGGTGATGCCACCAACCTCGATGATCAATATCGCACGCTTCTGGACGGCAAACAATACGGTACTTTTATACACCCGGCAATAACCGTTCACAGTAACGCGGGTATTACCTTCGATCTCGATAAAATACGCGCATCACTGCCAGGCACCCGAATAGTTTCTTTTGTGTCGTTGTGTGGAATAGGCGACCACAGTGTTCATGACATCTCTTTCAGTGCTGATTTCTGGGTGCTGGTCGATGGCCAAAAACGCTTCGAATGGAAAGGCGCCGCCCGGCAGCATAAGGCCCGTAATATCCGCATCAGACTGAACGAACAGGATAAGTTTCTCACCCTGGTCGTTACGGACGGAGGTAAGCTGCGCGAGGATACTAACGCCATCGGACGCGACTGGGGGATATTTGCCAACGCGGCCCTGATGCTTGAAGACAGAAGATAGCGGAGGAAAAGAAGAATATAAAATATAAAATAGACAATGATAAATTGAGGATTGCCACGCGGAGCATGTCTGGCACGTTAAAGAAAATCGGTTAATTTGTAAGGATTATTGCTATGAAAAAGAAAAATGGTTTTACGCTAATTGAACTGCTGGTTGTGATTTCTATCATTGCCCTGCTGATCTCGATTTTGATGCCTGCCCTGAACAAGGCCCGTGAACAGGCTACCGGCTCAGTATGTATAGCTAATCAAAAGAATCTGATGTTGGCCTACGTTATGTACGCCGACGAGAATGACGACAGAATTGTAGGTGGCTATGTTGTTACTTCGCATGAATCAGAGATAGCAGCTAAACACCAGTGGGTCTTTTACCCGCAGGACGACAACGGAACCCCGACGGATGTGTACGGCGGAACCGTACCCTCACTGAAGGACAGAAAAAACGGCATCGAAAAGGGCAAACTGTGGAAATATCTGAAGACCCACGAAGTATATCACTGTCCGGGAGACAGCAGGGAAAGAAAAGGAACGAAAAACAACGCGCCACTAAAAGATTTTTTCTATATGTATCGAAGCTATTCATTGCCTGACATCCTGGCTGCGACCGACAAGAATGTGATGTGTAAATGAAAATATTAAATGGCTGTGGATGCACTGGCCGGAATATCACTGTTATATATATTGAACAGAAGAAAAACGTGTGTTGTGTGTTAGATTGGTTTTATGGAGGGATGCTTATGGAGAAAAGTTGATCGTGTGGGCGAGTTTGGTGCTTTAAGGCTGAATACGCCCCGAAACGTGTGGAGGTGTTCTCCGGACGTATGCCGATTATATAGTCCCAATGTTAAGGGATTGTGCGGCAAACCTTTCACGAAATGTTTCGTGGAGGGAGATTTAATGTTGGTATTTTTTCTACCAAGGAGTATGGAAAAATGAAGAAGTTGTTAATTATTTTAGTTGTAATGAGTTTTGTATGCGCCGGAGCAGCTCAGGCTATTACTGTGGAGAACCAGGGTTTTGAGCTGCCGGGAACGGTAAAAATGCAAAACTGGGAAGAGGTTCCCGGCTGGAGTAGCGATTGGGTGGCTGATGCTTCCGGCGTTGAGGAAAACCCTTATGTTGGTGATTGGAATGGTTACGTGATGGCCGGTACCAATCCTGGTAACCTCGTCGCCGATCCCTCTGTATGGCAGTTGACTGGTCATACTGCTGCCGCCGGCGATGTATTGGACCTGGCGGTAATGGCGAGAATCGGCTGGATGAGCACGCGTGAGAGCGGAGCCGTGTTAGGTGATACTGCCGATTTCAGGATGACCCTCTACTACGATGACGGTGGCACAAGGGTTGTGGCGGATACGGATGATTTTACTATGATCACGACCATCGATACCGGGTGGAACGGCCTGCGGAGCGAATGGATCGACTATACCCTGGAACTTGACGTTGATGCTGAATGCCCGGATGCTGTTGGACATGACATTGGAATAGAGTTTTATGGTGTTTCATATACAGGCAGTAACGGCTGCTGGTTGGCCATGGACGATGTTCGGCTGGTTCCGGAACCTGCGACTATGATGTTGCTGGGTCTTGGCTCATTAGCGTTACTGAAACGCCGTCGCGCGTAGTTTGCTGTAAAGTGTGAGTAACCCCCAGTAAAACCGGGGGATAGGTGTAAGTGGAGTGGTACATCGGCACCCACTGAACTGTTTTTTGGTGCGTCCACCCGTCAATTGCGGCGGGTGGGTGCGCTGATTTGCCGGCGATGGCGGAACGTATCTCGTAAAGCATGCTGCCCTATACGAAAGCGCCTCTCTGAAATACAGAAAGGTGGCACCCGGCGAAGAATATAAAATATAAAATAGACAATGATAAAGTGAGGATTGCCACGTGGAGTATGCCTGGCACGTTAAAAAAAATTGGTTAAAGAACATCTCTCCGCTTTCGGCGGAAAGGTGGTACCCGGCTTGGAAGATGGATTCCTGCCTCCGCAGGAATGACATGGTTTTGAAGGAATAGTAAGTATTAAACACGTTTTTATAGAGGAGAATTTTACGATGAAGAAATTAATTTTTGGTCTGGTTTTGTGTTTGAGTATGGCAATAGTCGCTCAGGCTATTTCGATTACTGTGGAGAACAACGGTTTTGAGGAGCCGGGTACGGAAAAAAAACGCAACTGGGAAGAGGTTCTCGACTGGAGCAGCGATACGGTGGCTGCGTCTTCCGGCGTTGAAGAAAACCCTTATGTAGGTAACTGGAATGGTTATGTGATGGCAGGGATCAGTCCTGATTATACCAACCCTGACCCCTCCGTATGGCAGTTGACCAATCATACGATTGCCACCGGCGAAGAGGTGATTACACTGGCGGTAGTCGCGAGAATCGGTTGGATGAGTACAGGAAACGAAGGAGCAGTGTTAGGTGATACCGCCACTTACAGAATGACCATCTACTACGATAACGGTGGCACAAGGGTTGTGGCAAAGACGCAGGATGTGGTTATGACCACGACCATCGATACCGGGTGGAACGGCCTGCGGAGCGAATGGATCGACTATACCCTGGAACTTGACGTTGACGTTGATTGCCCTGCGGCTGTTGGACATGACATTGGAATAGAGTTTTATGGTGTTTCATATACAGGTAGTAACGGCTGCTGGATAGCCATGGACGACGTTCGACTGACAATAGCGGATTTTGCTTATAACCCGGACCCATGCGATATGGAACAGAATGTTGCTGCAACCACGAATCTCGAATGGGAACTCGCCCCCGCTGTAACCAACTGCGATGTATTTTTCGGGTCCGATCCGAACTTTATCAATAATCCCAAAGTGGTGGGCGCTGAAAATGTAGAGATTTACGATCCCCCAGCCGATCTGGCCGACGAGACGACCTACTACTGGCGTGTCGATGCCCGTGTGGGTACTACCGTTTATGAAGGTGATATATGGGAATTCACCACGATTACGGCGGACCCGGTAATTGATGAGGACCCATGCGGTCTGACAGTCGATGCTGGTGAGACGGCTGTGTTCAGAGTAAAAGCGACAAACGTTGACAGTTATCTCTGGAAAAGGGCGAACGGTGCGGCGATCCCTGACAATACCGGGGCTACGTTGACAATCACTGACGTCCAGAAGGCCAATGAAGACGTCTATTGGTGTGAACTGACGAACGCGGCCACTACTATAGAAACGGCGAAGGTGAATCTTATGACCAGGCGACTGGTCGCCCGCTGGGAATTCGAAGACACTCTTGCTGATTCCGAGGCAGACGGCTGGGATGGTGCCTATACCGATCCCAATCTGGCAAATGATCCGCCGGATCCCTGCTATGTCCTTGACCCGGACAGCATAGACGGTGGCAAAGCTCTGCAATTGTCCGATGACGTATTGCATGTGCAGATTACCGACAGTGAGGACTTCTTTAATTTCTATCCGCAGGGCTATACATTAAACGCCTGGGTCAAGACCGTGCAGGACGCGGACTATGGTTGTATGACGTCCAAGCAGGACAGAAATGATTATCCGAATATCGAAGGCTGGGTACTGAATTGCACTAACACCGGCGTGGCGGCCCATGGGTTACGCCAGGTCTTTGGTAGCGGCGCTGGTGCAAGCGTTGTCGGCACCTCGAATATTGCCGATAACCAGTGGCACATGGTTACTGCTACGTATAACGCCGAGACTGGGACGGGTACCATTTATGTGGACGGCCTGCTGGAAAACCAGCTTGTTGATACGGTAAGAAAGGCGCCCACGAACGGATATCCGATGATCCTTGGCGCTGAGACGGTTTCCGGCTCAAGTTCATACGCCGGCCTGTTAGATAAGGCAAGTATCTACAGTTACAGCCTGAGTCAGGTCGAAGTGGCAGTGCTCTACACAGATGTGACGGGCGGCAATCTTTGCGTAGGCGGTAATCCGGAATATGACCTCAATAATGACTGCCAGGTGGACCTGGAGGACTTCGCCCTGCTTGCCACAAGTTGGATGGAATGTAACCTGGTGCCGGACTGTATGCCATAACATTTTGAATACTGACGTATGTAAATGTGAAAATTATTTCAATTATATAGGAATTTGTTATCTTATGAGTAGCATACTCAGGCTGCCCTGATTTTATCTCGGTAGCCTGGGCATGTTTTTTTTCATGTCGATTTCCATCTCTTGTTTTTGTGTGTTTTGCGTTCACTAAATGTCGATAAGAAGTAGGCAAAAAGGTGAAAAAAGGATAACACCGAATGGTAATGTAAATGACGCTGTGGGGACGCTGGAAAAGGATGGAACGTGTTATCATTAGCACGGCTGTCTGTCAATGTAACACTCCGTTACATTTGGAAGCATTGAGGGTAGGTCAGTAGTAGAATAGGAAAAACATTGGCAGATCACTTTTCAGATTACCAGAGGAGAATGAGAAAGAATTGGCGATGGGAGAGGGGGAGAATGGACAGGATTGGATGGTGGTGGATTGTATGGACTCAGTCAGGAAGTAGTTACTTCCATTAAATTCATAAACATCTCAAAAAGATAAGCTGAGTCGTGAGGGCCGGGCGAAGCTTCAGGGTGATACTGAACGGAAAAAGCTGAAAATCTGTCGCAGCGAATTCCCTCAGGCGTGTTATCATTCAAATTAAGGTGTGTCAGGACAGTGTCGCCGTTCGTCAGCGAATCCATATCGACGCAAAAACCATGATTCTGACTGGTTATTTCAATCTTGCCTGTCGCTAAATTTTTTACGGGGTGGTTCGCGCCGCGATGGCCGAACTTCAGTTTATAAGTTTTGGCTCCAAGCGCAAGTGAAAGTATCTGATGGCCCAGGCAAATCCCGAAGATCGGTACGTTGCCGAGAAGCTGCCCTACCGTCTCAATCGCATAACCTACAGCGGCAGGGTCGCCGGGGCCGTTACTAAGAAAAACGCCGTCTGGCTTTTGGCCCAGAATCTCCTTTGCACTCGTGTTCGCCGGGACAACTCGTACCTCACAGCCGTGAGAACAAAGCAACCTGAGAATGTTTTTCTTAATGCCAAAGTCAAGGGCTATAACCCTGTATTTTTCTTTATTCTCGCTGGCCCGATTGCCATCTGAATTATCCGAGCCTTCATTCCATATATATGATTTTTCGGTGGTTACGTCCCTGACTATGTCTCTGCCGAGGAGGCCGGGGTATTGCCATAACTCTTTTTCCAATTCGGTGATGTCAAGCTCCGCAGAAGAAATAATTCCTTTCATTGCCCCGGCGGTTCGAATGTGTTTTACAAGTTTTCTGGTATCAATGCCTTCAAGCCCGACGACATCGTTGGCTTTCATATATTCGCTGAGTGTGTCCTTACTTCGGAAGTTACTGGGGTAATCACAGTTTTCCTTAATAATAAACCCGCGAGCGAAAACCTTTTCAGACTCCCGGTCGTCTTTGTTTGTGCCATAGTTGCCGATCAGGGGATATGTCATTGTAATAATCTGTTCATTATATGACGGGTCGGATAGTATTTCCTGGTAGCCTGTCATACTCGTATTGAACACAACCTCCCCGCACTTTCGGCCTTTGGCGCCAAAAGAAGTGCCCTCAAAAACAGTGCCGTCCTCCAATAATAAAACCGCTTTCATATTTTTTCGCTCTTATAAAATGTATATCTACTATTGCCGATAGTACGATTGGATAGGCTTGACATCAAGTTTTCGCCCATGCAATGCCGTAATCGCTTTCGCTACCGCCGCTGCGCCCCTTATAGTAGTTACATAAGGAATCTGCTTGTCGAGGGCGGTCCTTCTTATAGAAAAAGAATCCTGTACCGACTGTTTTCCGACAGTGGTATTAATGACAAGGTGTATTTCATTATTTATTATAGAGTCCACAATATTGGGGCGGCCCTGGGTCATTTTCAGCACAAACTCGGAAGGGATGTTATTTTCGATAAATTCGATACAGGTGCCCTTTGTTGCGATAATTTTAAAACCCATTTTGTGGAACTCACGAGCAACCTCAACCGCTCTTTTTTTATCATGGTCTTTAATGCTAAAAAGAACGTTTCCGCTCGAAGGCAGGATATTTCCCGCGGCTATCTGTGATTTTGCAAAGGCGATACCGAAATCATCGGATATCCCCATAACCTCACCAGTTGAAAGCATCTCCGGCCCCAGCAATGTGTCGATATTCGGAAATTTCAGAAACGGAAATACAGCTTCCTTGACGGCATAATGATCAGGGTGAACTTCCCTTGTGAATTTCAATTCCTCCAGCGACATTCCCACCATTACCTTCGCTGCCAGCTTGGCCAGCGGCACGCCTATGGTTTTGCTGACAAACGGAATAGTGCGAGACGCCCTTGGGTTGACTTCAAGTATATAAATATCATCGTTCTTAACCGCGAACTGGATATTGATCAGGCCCTTAACCTTCAGTTCGATTGCCAGGAGCCTGGTCTGTCTTTTGATTTCCGCAATGACATTTTCTTTTATCGAGATCGGCGGCAGAGAGCAGGCACTGTCACCGGAATGTACACCAGCCTCCTCGATATGCTCCATTATTCCGCCAATTACGACTTGTTTGCCGTCGCTTATGGCGTCAACGTCCAGTTCAGTCGCGTCGTCGAGAAACTTATCAATCAGAATAGGATGTCCGCCGGAAACCTCAATCGCGTTTTCCACACAAGCCTCTAACGCCTCATGATCATAAACAATTTCCATCGCCCTGCCACCCAATACGAACGACGGCCGAATAAGAATCGGATAGCCCAGTTTTTTCGCTATCTCAACCGTCTCGGAATAGTTCATCGCGGTCCCGCTGTAAGGCTGACGAAGTTTGAGCTTTTCCACTACTCTATTAAATCTTTTCCGGTCTTCTGCACGCCCGATACTATCAGGCGAAGTACCGATTATTTTGGCGCCGGCTTTTTCCAGGACCGTTGCCAACTTCAACGGCGTCTGACCTCCGAACTGAACAATAACTCCGTCGGGGTCCTCCTTTTCCACTATATTCATAACATCTTCGAATGCAAGCGGCTCAAAATACAGCCTGTCGGAGGTGTCATAGTCGGTACTAACTGTTTCCGGATTGCAGTTTACCATTATTGATTCGATGCCGATTTCTCGCAGGGCAAAGGCGGCGTGTACACAACAATAGTCGAACTCTATTCCCTGACCGATACGGTTGGGGCCGCCGCCGAGAATTATAATCTTGCGATTTTCGGAGGGCTGGGCCTCGCACTGGGACTCGTAAGTAGAATAAAAATAAGGAGTATATGCCTCGAATTCCGCGCCACAGGTATCAACGGTTTTATAAACCGCGTTTATCCCCATTTTTTGTCGATGTTTGCGCAGTGTTTGCTCGTCAACCTCGAACAAAGACGCCAAATACTTGTCGCTAAAGCCGTACTCTTTGGTTTTCAGCATGTCGTCGCGACTAAGCTCTGCAAGAACGGTCGATTTCAACTTTTTTTCATACTCGACGATGTCCTTGATATTATATAAAAACCACGGGTCGATTCCGGTAAGAGAATTGATTTCCCGCGCTGGCATTTTCTTTCTGAATGCCTCGGCAATATACCAAAGCTTGTCCCAGCAGTTGGTTCTCAACTTATCTTTCAATTGCTTCAACGAAAGGTCGCTGCCAATATACTTTCCATCGAGCGAATAACGGTCGATCTCAAGGGACCTTACGGCCTTTTGCAGTGCTTCCTTAAATGTTCTGCCGATAGCCATTGCTTCGCCTACGGATTTCATTTGTACGGTAAGCTCAGGATTGGTTTTCGGAAACTTTTCAAAGGTAAAGCGAGGCCATTTGACAATACAATAGTCGATGGAAGGCTCAAAACAGGCCGGCGTTTTTTTGGTTATGTCGTTTGGAATCTCATCGAGTGTGTAACCAATAGCAAGCAGGGACGCGATTTTAGCTATGGGAAAACCTGTGGCCTTGGAAGCCAGCGCCGAACTACGTGAGACCCGCGGGTTCATCTCGATGACATATAGCTTTCCATTAGCCGGATTTACCGCAAACTGTATGTTCGAGCCGCCGGTTTCCACACCTATGGCTCTTATGATTTTCAGCGACGCGTCGCGCATTATCTGGTACTCTTTATCGGTAAGCGTCTGGGCGGGTGCCACTGTGATGCTGTCGCCGGTATGAATTCCCATCGGGTCAAGGTTCTCTATCGAGCAGACAATAACAACATTGTCATTGCAGTCTCGCATTACCTCAAGCTCATATTCCTTCCACCCGACAACAGACTCTTCGACCAGTACCTGATTTTTAGGACTCAAATTCAATGCCCAGTGGATATATTCCTGATATGCCTCCATATTATAGGCTATATTTCCGCCCATACCCCCTAACGTATATGAAGGACGAATAATAACAGGGAATCCTATATCCTTAATAACCTTTTGCGCCTCTTTCCAAGAATGAACATATCCGCTTTTAGGTACTTCAAGTCCGATGTCTTCGATGATTTTCTTGAACTTATCTCTTTCTTCGGCCCTTTTGATAGACCTTAGATTCGCTCCCAGCAAACGTACATTGTATTTTTTCAACACGCCCGATTCAGCTAACGCGACAGCGGTATTGAGTCCCGTCTGACCTCCCAGTGTCGGCAGAAGACTGTCCGGTCTTTCGGCTTGGATTATTTTCTCGACTATTTCGGGCGTAATCGGCTCGATATACGTCCGGTCGGCTATTTCCGGGTCAGTCATAATAGTGGCTGGATTACTGTTTATAAGGACAACTTCGCAGTTCTCCTGTTTGAGAACCTTACATGCCTGAGCGCCCGAATAATCAAATTCACAGCCCTGGCCTATAACGATAGGCCCGGAGCCTATAATCAATATTTTGTGTACATCCTTACGCTTCGGCATTACGTTATTCCTGTTGATTTCTTATAACCACTCACTCTTTTTTGAGCCATTGGTCAATGGCTGCCGCGGCCTGTCGCCCACTATTAATGGCACGGACAACCAGCGAAGCTCCACTTACCGCGTCGCCGGCGGCAAATACCGAGGGTTGGCTTGTCTGGTAATTATCCACCGCTATATTACCATTGTCATCGAGTCGAAGCCCCATATCTTTTATCAGTCCGTCATGTTCCACATGCACAAAGCCAAGGGCCAGAAGTACCATATCCGCATCAAGGACAAAGTCAGTATCCGGTACTTCTTTCATTTTCCAGACACCATCTCTTTTAGCCCATTCTACTTTACAGCAGTGTACATTTCTAACGTGGATTTCCGTGCCTGACAATTTTTTGGTCATTACACTCCAAAGCCGCTCGCAACCTTCCTCTTGTGAGGAAGACGTCCTCATAATACGCGGCCACATCGGCCAGGGTGTATCCGGAGGCCGATTATCGGGTGGTTCAGGCAGGATTTCCAACTGATATACTTTTTTTGCTCCCTGCCGCAGGGCGGTACCGACGCAGTCGCTGCCCGTATCGCCGCCGCCTATTACCACTACAACCTTATCTTTGGCGGTAATAATGTCCGGTTTATCTGTCGGTTCGCCGGCGTTAAGTTTATTTTGTTTTGTCAGGTAATCCATCGCGAACAGAATATTTTCATAACCTCTGCCGGTTATATTGAGGTCGCGTGGCTTGCCGGTCCCCATCGCCAGACAAACACAATCGAACATTTTTTGCAGATAATGCGCTGAAATATCTTCGCCTACGTTCACACCTGT
>Ga0255394_10116_pt1 | contig 12039 bp, 9 predicted proteins | sample ANMaggSeSYBR01D3_FD_182112 | JGI IMG/M metagenome (GOLD analysis project Ga0255394, IMG submission 182112) | Sediment cell enrichment communities from methane seep in Santa Monica Basin, California, United Staets - ANME aggregate JGI... | ecosystem: Environmental > Aquatic > Marine > Cold seeps >...
GTTCCGTTTTTCTGGACGCCGACAGCAATGTCCTGCGCAATGCTATCTTATGGTGCGACCAGCGCACCGCCAGACAATGCGAATGGATCACCGATAAAGTGGGCGAAAAAGAGCTGATCGAAATGGTCTGCAACCCCGCCCTCACCGGATTCACCGCGCCCAAGATCGTGTGGCTGCGCGACAATGAACCGGAAATCTACGAAAAAGTCGCAAAAGTCCTGCTGCCGAAAGACTACGTGCGTTATGAATTGACGGGCGAATTCGCCACGGACGTGGCCGATGCGTCCGGTACGCTCCTGTTCGATGTTAAGAACCGCGGCTGGCACACCGGCCTCATGTCGATGCTGGACATACCGGCCGATTTCATGCCCAAAGCATACGAAGGGCCTGAAGTCACCGGGACATTGTCAAAAAAAATGGCCGAGACAACCGGACTTCCCGCCGGAATACCCGTCATTGCGGGCGGTGGCGACCAGGCGGCCGGCGGCATAGGCTGCGGCATTGTGCGCACGGGCGTTATCTCATCCACCGTCGGCACCAGCGGCGTCGTGTTCGCCTTCGCCGACGAAGTGAGCATGGACCCCGAAGGCCGCGTCCACACCTTTTGCCATTCCGTGCCCGGCAAATGGCACGTCATGGGCGTGGTGTTGAGCGCGGGCGGTTCGCTGCGCTGGTACCGCGATGAACTTTGCGACACGGAAAAGGCCATGGCCGCTAAAACCGGCCGTGACCCCTACGAATATATCACCGAAGCCGCCGCTGCCGTGCCAGTTGGCTCCGAAGGATTGCTGTTCCTGCCGTATCTCACCGGAGAACGCACGCCGCATAAAGATCCATGCGCGAAAGGCGCTTTCATCGGCCTGTCATTGCGCCACACCAAAGCGCATATGCCCCGCTCAGTGCTTGAGGGCGTGTCATACGCCATGCGCGACAGCCTGGAGATCATGCGCGGCATGGGCGTGCCGATTGAACAAGTGCGCGCATCCGGCGGCGGCGCGAAAAGCCCGTTCTGGCGGCAGATGCAGGCCGACGTCAACGGCGCGCCGCTCATGACCATCAACGTCGACGAAGGCCCGGCCTACGGCGCGGCGATCCTGGCGACCGTCGCCACGGGGATGCACTCCAGCGTCGAATCTGCCTGCGACGAGATTATCAATGTCGTCGATACTTGCGGACCAAACGCGGAAAACACAAAACAGTACGACGAATGGTTCAGCGAATACCAGCAGGCATACAAAGCACTCGCGCCAGGATTCGCGCGGGCAGCGGGAATGCTATAAGGCGAAATGTTTCTGAAAGAACAACTTTGAGACACCTTTTTGTGAACAAAAAGTTTTCTCAAACTCTTTCAAAAAAACTTTAGATTCTTGTTTCATAATAAAGAGCTTCTTGCAAAAGTCCAGCTAAACAAGGCTCAATACACAACATATTGCGCCCGCACATCAGGGTTGGCCTGCATATTGTGTTTCTGTCTGCTTTTTTCAGACTTTTGCAAGAGGCTCTAAAGTTTTTTTGCGGAAGGGTCTGGGAAACCGCTTTTGTTCACAAAAGGGGTTTCCCGGGAAATTTTATGTCCGAAAAAATCATCGAAAATATTGTTGACGAAAAATCCGCGGGTGCCCGGCTGGACGTGTTTCTGGCCGAATGCATTGAGGATTCGTCACGGTCGTTCATTCAAAAGGCGATCAAAGATCAGCGCGTAACGATTAACGGCCAGATATCCAAGCGCTCAAGCCGCCACGTCCAGCTTGATGACGAAGTGCGCATCGAACTGCCGCCGCAACCAACAATCTCCCTCGACCCGGAAGACATCCCCTTGGAAATTCTACATGAGGATGCCGACTTGATTGTGGTAGACAAACCAGCCGGACTGGTCGTGCATCCCGCGCCAGGCCACCCGGATGGCACACTGGTGAACGCGGTGCTGTATCACTGCCCCGATTTTCAGCAGCCAGGCGAAGACCCGATACGCCCCGGCATCGTCCACAGGCTCGACCGTGACACATCGGGCGTCATGGTCGTGGCTAAATCGCAGGCGGCCTTCCTTCATCTGGCCAGGCAGGCCAGCCAACATACCTTCGAGCGCTGTTATCTTTCACTTGTACGCGGGGAATTTCCCGAAAACCGCGGCAAGATCGACGCCTCGCTTGGCCGCAGCATCACCGACCGCAAAAAAATGGCCGTCAACGCAGTGCACAGCAAACACGCCGTCACGTACTTTGAATCGCTGGAACGGTTCGGCATCGCCAGCCTGGTTCGGCTGCGGCTTGAGACAGGCCGCACACACCAGATCCGCGTACACATGCGGTTCGCGGGCCGCCCGGTGCTCGGCGACCCAGTTTACGGCGTCACCGATTTCTCGCACTGGGACGTCCCTCCTGAGACAAAAGTCATCTTCAGCCGGCTCCCCGGCCAGGCCCTCCACGCCGAGATGCTTGGATTTGAGCACCCCGCAACAGGCAAAACCATGCGCTTCCAGACGCCACTGCCCCCCCGAGTTCCAGGCCGCGCTCAACGCGCTAAGAGATCTGTGTGCCCGTCCCCAGCCTGAATAGGACCTGTTCCGAAATCGCGGATTTTCCGCGCATCTTTCAGCTTCAATTCCTCAGATGTTTCGCCATTCTGGTAATATAATGATGATCAGCGGAGCGCTTTATCCATGTGTTGGCGGTGCGGAGTGCCGCGCGAAAGTTTTTTTGAAAGTGTTCTTATATAGACAATAATCCTGGAAGCGCCATGGCAATTAACAAAATATCCTGTCCTTACACTGAAACATTCGACATCGACGGCGAACTCTTTTCCAGTAAAGAGATCGTGGAAATCCTTGGGCCATACTACAGCGAAGAGCGCAAGGCCAAGATCCGCAATGCCGTGCAAGGCCGCACATATTCCGTCGCGCCTGTGTTTGAAGCGCCCTACGACAGGGGAAACGTCAATGCCGTATTGCGCAGCGCCGAGGCCCTCGGCTATCAGTCGGCCCACATCATCGAACTGCTGCAAAAATTCAAACAGGCCAAACAAGTGAGCCAGGGCGCGGACAAATGGCTCGACATCGCCATCTGGGACTCCACCCGCTCCTGCGTTGAACATCTTAAGCAATCCGGCTACCGCATATTGGTGACAAGTCTTGATAACGCCCGGCCCATTGAAGAATGCCGTTTCGATGAACCCGCCGCCGTCTTTTTCGGCAACGAACATCACGGCGCCTCCGACGAACTCGTGTCCATGGCCGACGAGACCGTCATCCTGCCCATGTACGGGTTCACACAGAGCTACAACATATCCGTAGCCGCCGCCCTCACGCTCTACCACATCTACCGCGAGCGAAAATCAATCTTCAGCGCGCACGGAGATCTCACCGAAGAAGAAAAGGCCAATCTTACCGCTGAATTCTTTATCCGCGGCCACAAAACAAGCAAGAAACTGCTGTTGGCCGCACGACGGGAAAATGCTTGAGGAGTGGCTGAAAAGATGCCGCACGGATCTATCCCGTGAAATTTTTCAGAAATCCCCACAATGCCCTGAGCGATCAAAATCCTCCTGCGAAATTTTCCGCTTGACAACCTGAACCCCTCGACATAGAATATATATGTTCTCTGCCAGTGGCAGTAGAACCTACAAAGGCTTCCGCCGCTGAGCCAGCCTGGCGAATCAGCGGTTTTTCCATGTCCATCTGGGACTCATCTTTATCTTATCCACAGTGGACTTCCGCCCTGACCTCGCAGGGGTATCCGCGACATATGCCGTCACAAACTGAGCCTTCTTTTTCCCTTGCATCGCGATTACCACCACATAGTTTCCCATGACCAGCGTCACCCGCCGTTTTGCGTTGTAGCGTTTTCGGGCCTTATCCCATCCTTGGTAGCGTTCGCTGTTCGGATCTTCCAAGGCCACCTTGATCCAATCCAGCCGCTCCGCTCGCTTCGATGAAAAGCGATCCTTAACGCCATCCCGCCGAGAAGATTCAAAACAGCAATGATCAAAATCCGTTTTTCGGAAACGCACCGCAATTCCGTCGAAGGTATGCACAGGAACACAGCAATACAAACTTTCGAAATGAGCGCGATAATCCGCTTCGCTCACCAAATGGAGCAGTGGGGGATGCGCCACCTTACCACCCCCCCCTTTAGATTGATCTGGAACACGTTAAACTTCTGCTCGCCCCTGTAAGTATGCGCAATCTCACTGCCCCGAAGTCTCTCAAAATGGTTCAGCACTTCTGCCTTGGCGCTGTCGGCGCTGATTTGAGCATTGAGCCTATACGCTGCCATCCCCGTCAAAACATCCACCAGTTGAATCAGGACCGACTCTTCGGAGCGGATTGCCTGCACGCTGCCAACAACCGACGACAGGTTAGAATAGTCAAGAGAACGCCGCAACACGGCCAAGCGATCACGACATCGGTTGCTCTTGAAATCTACAAAGACGGCATATTCGTTGAAATCCAGAATCCAGTGATGAAGGAGTTGATAATAGAACTTATAGAACCCTAATTCCTGATCGTTCTCGTGATACAACTTCAGGTTGACTTGGCTCTGATCAACAGCAATACAACGAAAACGCAGGAGATCTCCTTTCGCGTTGAACCACTCGACAATCTGCTCGTAGAACTCCTGCCGCGAAGGCGAAACCTTCTGCCATTTGAACTCACCGCCGATCTTGTATTCATCACGAAGTTTGTGAATCTCAGCCTTGATAGTGTCGCGTTCTTTTGCTTCCAGCCACAGGCTGCCAATAACCATGAATCGCCCTTGGGGCTTGGTCGAACTCAGCAGATCTGGGCGGCTTTCATCACAGTAGACCTCAAACTTCATCCTGTTATCTCCTTTGCCGCTGTCATCCAGATGGAAGCATAGACTCTATCCCCGTTACATGACGGATTCATTACAGCCCTTCCACAATCTTTTCCGCATTTGGAATGCAAAGTTCGCCTCGTAATCGTCTAGGCGGGGAGGCGCAGACCAAAAATCTACTGCATTTCTTTTGATGACCTCATGCAGTCCCCGTCTATTTATCTTCTATGTTGTTCTTTGTCTCCTGATGTGTTTCAAAGAGAAAAGTAACGAGGGTTGCCGCGGAACCGACAGCTAATTTGGCATGTCGGGCCGTCAAACCGCGCGCGTCTCCGTTTTTCCCATGTCCGGTTCCATATAGATTACGAAGTTCCGCAATACCCACTCCGACAGTTCCAATGTTTTGCAACAAGCGTTTTATTATCTTATTGCCCTTTGCAGCATCAGGAATATCATCAGGAACCAATTTTAGTGTTTTCAATGTCGCAGTGCTAAGCGCTGCGACATCAGGCCTGCCATCAATTTCTTTCCCGCGTGCAGCGAGAATTGTCTTACAGCACGTTTCGATCAGTTCTTTTGCCGTTCCGATTGCCAAATCCGGATCATCATTCACAGAGTTTTCCATACGGTGAATTTGCTTCGCCAAATGATCCGCGTCAAACTCTTCAACTGTATTCTTTAAGGCCTGAAGTTGCGGCCTGCCAGAACACAATCTGTTTCCAATCTCTTCGCACCGTGCGATCAATTCGTCTTCTTTAACTCTTTTGGCTTTTCCCTCCTCCGAGTCATCACAAATTCCACTATATTCTTCTCGCGCTTCTATCATATCTTTCTTGTGATCGACCAAGGCAAGAATCACTTTACCGACTATATGATCAGGTTCTACCTGCATGAATCCACGAAGTTTTTTGGCCTTCGAAGGTCCGTACTGATGATATTTTTCAGAATGAATGTCGATGTCAAGAAGATCTCCAAAAAAATCTCCGAAAGTGGAATCGCTGAAATTAAGGACATATCCCCCAGACATTTCAAACAAATCCTCCAATGCTGCTTTTTCACGAGGCTTAAAATTGCTCACAAATCATCCTCCACCATCTTCTCGCATCGGGAGTGCGTTCGCAGGTCTTATCTGTCGCCCTTCCTTCATGCAAATAATTGAGCCATCGCCGAATTCTTCGGGGCGGGAAAATCCTGCCTCGCCGTGGAACACTGACGCGACATCCGGAACCAGATGCACCAGGTTTGTCCCCTCCGAATACCGCTCAGCATATTTCCCTTGAGCTTTGCCGTGCAATTGCGTAAAGTCATATTCTTCTCTGAGTTCTTCTCCGCTCATATCAATACACCTCTTCCGGATAGTATACACGTTCCGCATGGGTGTTCTTTTCCCTGTATGTTTAAACTCAAAAATCGTGAATTCGCGCATTTCTTTAATTCCGGCCCATGTTCATGGCACAATTTACGGATTCAATGCGGTGGTTGTGCGCATGAAAATGTGTAAATATGTAAAGCGCCGCTGTTTTTACAATATGATACAGCCTTGTCCTGTTTCACAAAATGAGTAGCTGGAGCCAAAATGAGCATGATTAGCATCAAATTGCCGGATGGATCGGTCAAAGAACTTGAAGAAGGTAAGAACGGACTTGATTTGGCGGCCAGCATTGGGCCGCGCCTGGCCAAGGCCGCCGTGGCTGTCGAGGTCAACGGAGAAGCGCAAGGCCTCCTCACGCCGCTGAACGACGGCGACACTGTGTCAATCCTGACTTTTGACAGCGATGCGGGCAAGGATGTGTTCCGCCACGGCGCGTCGCACATTATGGCGGCGGCGATATTAAAAGTCCGCCCCGATGCCCATCTCGCCATCGGTCCCGCGATTGAAGACGGCTTCTATTACGATGTCGATGCCGACCCGCCTCTGAGCGAAACAGACTTCCCGGCCATTGAAAAGGCAATGGCCGCCATCGTGAACGCTAATGAGACATTTGAACGCGCCGATTGGCCCAAGGCCGACGCCCTGGCGCATTACAAAGAGGTGGATAACGCGTACAAGACTGAGCTTATAGAAGCGCTGGAAGACGGCGTCATCTCTGTCTATACCAATGGCGATTTTGTCGATCTTTGCCGGGGGCCGCATCTGCCGTCCACAAAGTATATCAAGGCTTTCAAGCTGCTCAGCCTGGCAGGCGCGTACTGGCGCGGAGATGAGAAGCGCCCGATGCTCCAGCGCATATACGCTACGGCGTTCCCGAGCAAGAAACTCCTGGATGAGCATCTGCGGCTGCTCGAAGAAGCCGAGAAACGCGACCACCGGAAAGTCGGCAAACAGTTGGATTTGTTCAGCTTTCATCAGGAAGGCCCCGGCTTCCCGTTTTTCCATCCCAAAGGCATGATTATACTGAACGAGTTGATGGAATTCTGGCGCGAAGAACACCGCAAACGCGAGTATGGCGAGATCCGCACCCCCATCATTCTCGACAGAAAACTCTGGGAACAGTCCGGCCATTGGGACAACTATAAAGAGAACATGTACTTCACGCAGATCGATGACCGCGATTTCGCCGTCAAGCCCATGAACTGTCCCGGCGGAATGCTCGTGTACAAGACCGCGCTCAGAAGTTACCGCGAACTGCCCCTCCGCCTCGCTGAAGTAGGCACTGTCCACCGCCATGAAAAATCCGGCGTGCTGCATGGACTTTTCCGCGCGCGTGTGTTCACTCAGGACGACGCCCACATCTTCATGACACCGGACCAGATCCAGGACGAAGTCATCGGGATCATAGATTTTGTCGACAAAGTCTATAGCAGCTTCGGGTTTGAGTATAACGTTGAACTGAGCACACGGCCCGACAAATCCATCGGCAGCGGCGAGATGTGGGACAAAGCCACCGAAGGTTTGCGCGCCGCCCTTGAGACCAAAGGCGTCGAATTCAAAATTAACGAAGGCGACGGCGCGTTTTACGGCCCCAAAATTGATTTCCATGTGCGCGATTGCCTTAAACGAAGCTGGCAATGCGCTACGATTCAGCTCGATTTCGCCATGCCGGAAAAATTCGACCTGGAATACGTCGGGTCAGACGGCGCCATGCACCGCCCCGTAGTGATTCACCGCGTGATTTATGGCTCCATCGAACGTTTCCTCGGCGTGCTCATCGAACATTTTGCCGGGGCGTTCCCAACTTGGCTTGCGCCCACACAGTGCATGATCATCCCTATTTCAGACGCCCAGGCCGATTACGCCGAAGAGGTGCGTCAGCGCTTGTTTGATCTCGGATTGAGGGCCGAAGTAGATCTGAACAAAGATACGATGAAATACAAGATCCGGACTGCACAGACCCGGCAGGTCCCGTACATGCTGGTCGTGGGCGAACGCGAACGCGAAAACGGCGCGGTGTCTGTGCGCCACCGTCGCAAAGGCGACATGGGCGCGATCCCGCTGGAGCGGTTCATCGAACACATTCAGAAAGAGATCAGGGACAAAGCACTTGAACCAGTAACGGAATAAAGGTTTATCCTTCTTGAATCTTGAGTTCGTGTTCCTCGCCCCGGCGGAGAATTGTGATTTCCTGTCCGTTATACAACGTGATTGTTTGAAGGCCCGGATTAAACTCCCGGATTGTCCAGATTTCGGCGATAGAACTTTTCAATTCACGCACAATATCACGGTGCGTCCCGTCTGGTGAAGTGATCCGTATCGAAAACCGGGGCGGCCTGCCTTCCGCGTTGACTATGCCGCGAAGCTCCACTCTGATTGCATTGTAATCAATAGCGGCTTCCATCGCGCCGCCGCTCGATTCCGCGGATTCAGGATCGCTCGTTTCAGTTTCACCGTCAATGGGGAGATCTTCAACAATCTCATTGCCTGACGGCAACACCGCCGGCGCGGGTTCGGGCGGGGCGGTATCAGGCTGAGGCGGCTCCGGTATTCGCGGCTGCTCAATTGTACGCTCGCTGCGTATCGATACCCGTTCAGGGCCGGAAATTGGCGCAGCCGAAAACCTTGTGATCAATAACGCGCCCAGGATCACCCCGATAGCCGCCAGGCCGAGAATCACGGACACAACAACTGCATAGATCCACGCGGACGATTTGCCAGGGATTTTACTAATCCCCGCGGAACTTTCGGAGAACATCCCTGGAATCGGCGGCAATTCAGATGAAGCTTGGGCGGCAATCAACCGCTTAATAAACGCTTTGTCCTTTTTGCATTCATCCCTGGCGTTCAGGAGCTGATTTTCCGTTTGCGATACGTTCTCATGCCGGAGTTCCGCAAGCTGGCGCCGCCCGGGCATAAGTTTCAACTGCTCATTGATAACCTGCTCGTCCGTCCTGACATCGTCCAGAAAGGCCTCAAGCCTTCCGCGCCAGAAACGGATCGACTGCGCCGCCCTCGCCCGGATCGCCTTCTGCGATACACGGACACGGCGGAACTTCTCCACTGAAACAGGCCCGCCAGTATCATGCCGCTTGATTTCATCCAGTTTGCGCTTCGCCAATTCCTTTTCAGACAATGCGTTTCGGAACATGACCGCCATCCAGGGCAATACCGCCCCAGGCTCCACAGATATATTAACCGGGGCCGCTTTCGGCGTAATGCGCTCAATATCGCTGAACGCAACTTCAATGTATCCGCCAGCCAAATCGGGATCACTCAACCTGCCCCAGGCCCGAAGATTCACCTGGCGTTTCTCAAGACTCTCCCGGCGCCAGCGCAGCCGCGTCGATTTCTCCCGGTACTCCGCGAATTCAATCTCGCCCACCCGCGCCGACAACACACAATCCGCCAGTTTCTCCTGAATAGACGTGAGTTCAATCGCCGACTCCATCAAGCGCTCATGAATGTCATTATCAAGTTCAGCGCGCACTTTTTTCAGGCGCGACCTATGCGCCTTGAGCGTCTTCTTTTCGTTGGCGCTTCGCGTAAACTCAAGCTCCTTGCGCAGGCGTTTCCCCGCACTGCACAACATCATGAGCGGCTCCAGAGTATCGATGGGCACCGAGACGTGCGCGTGCCGGATAGACGAAGCACGTTCCGCTTCCTCGGGGGAATTCTCCCTGATGAATTCGGGATGATCTTTAAGATGAATTTCCCGCACCCCGTCGGCGATTTCGGCCCGATGGGGTGTGCGAATCTTCAAACGGCACGAAATACAACGGCCTTTGCGGCCAAACATCGTCTCATTGAGCCGCATTTTCTGCCCGCACAGACAGAAGAGATGAAACTTGGACACATTATCGCCACTACTCATACGCACAACTCCAGTCCCGCACCCTGCACAACTAAAGTAACCGCGAACATGGCCCCATGTCAAATGTTTTTTCCTGAAAATAATGGCCGCCATTGCGCGTTTAGTATATACTGTCCGCGTATCATCAGTCTTGCGGGGCGGGTGGTTAAACCGGACGCGCATGGCTGAAGTGCCGGAGAAACTATTTTGTCCCCTGTGAATTTATGCAATATATTCTGAAGGAGAATGGCGGATGGACGCGATTGAGGCCCTGAAAACAAGACGAAGCATTCGAGCTTTCAAGCCGGATCCCATCGACAAAAGTGTGCTGGAAGACATCATTGATTGCGCCCGCATGGCCGCTACGGCGCGCAATGATCAGCCATGGGAATTCATCGTTGTCACGGATGAAGAGATGCGCGGCAGACTCGCGGACAAAACCAATTACGGCAAGTTCATCCAATCGGCGCCGGCGTGTATAGTCGTCATCTGCAAAGACACAAAATATTTCCTCGAGGATGGTTCCGCGGCAACGCAGAACATCCTTCTTGCCGCGCATGCGCACGGCCTGGGCGCATGCTGGGTGGCGGGCGACAAAAAACCATACGCCGCGTCCATTGGCTGTATACTTGGCGCATCGACGGAGTATTCTCTGGTGAGTCTCGTAGCCATCGGGCATCCGGCAAGTGCCAGCCCGCCAGCGCCAAAGCGGGAACTGAATAAAGTCATACACTGGGAGAAATTCTAAGGCATGGGCCAAACCGGGGGATAGAAGATGCGTGTTTTATTTTCGACTATTCCGCTTGCCCTGTTTTTTTTCAATTCGCTCTCATTTGCCGCGCCGAGCCAGATCGTTGTGCCGGAGGACGGCCCGAAACTCGTAAGGTTTGCCGCGGCGGAAGCGCGCAGATACGTTTATGCGCGCACAGGCCGTCTCCTGCCGATAATCACAAGTAATGAAGCAGACGCCGATTCAATTATCATTGGCTCCATGACTTATGTGCCCGCCTCGGATGAATATGAAAGCACGGGGAATGCCCCCTGGGACAAAGAACGCCTTGAGCAGGAATACATTGTCAAGACGGTCTCATACGCCGGCCATAAACTCCTGGTCCTGGCAGGCGCAAGCGATGCGGCAACCCTCTACGCCGTGTACCATTTCGCCGAAAGCCTGGGCGTCGTGTTCTCCATACACGGGGACATCATACCCGACAAAAAAATCCCCTGGGACCCGTCGGACATGGATGAGAGAGGATTGCCGCTTTTTTCATTGAGGGGCATACTCCCGTTTCACGATTTTCCCGAAGGGCCTGACTGGTGGGACCTGGACGATTACAAGGCCGTCATAGCCCAATTGCCGAAACTCCGAATGAATTTCATCGGATTGCACTCCTACTCCGAAAAGGCGCCCGCCGCGGAGCCGACGGTTTGGATTGGCAAATTCGATGACGTAATGGAAAGCGGCGCGGTAAAACTGGCATACCCCGCCGCCTATTTCAGCACGGCAAGAGAAAAAACATGGGGATTCAGCCCAAAGAAAACATCCGGCTACTTGTTTGGCGCATCTCAACTATACGATGCGGACGACTATTGCTCGGAATTCATGGCGGGATTTACCCCCCGGCCTGACGCCCCGGAAGATTGCGCCGCGCTCTTTAACCGGACAGGCGAATTGTTCAACGGCGCATTCTCCTATGCGCGCGCCCTCGGCGTGAAAACATGCATCGGCACGGAAACGCCCCTCATGGTCCCGGAACGTATCCGCGAAAAACATTACACCCCCGGCATGAAATCATTCAAAGCCATCGGCGGAAAAACCACGGCGCGCACGTCTCAGGAAAACGTGGAGCTGGATTCGATTTACCAGACAATGCGTTATGATCTCGAAGGCTATGCTATCGCCATCCCGAATGGATTCTACACGGTTACACTGAGTTTCCACGAACCTGACTACGATCAGATACGCAAGCGCGTATTCGATGTGTACATTGAAAAGATCAAAGCGGTCGATTCCCTGGACA
>Ga0255394_10117_pt1 | contig 12036 bp, 8 predicted proteins | sample ANMaggSeSYBR01D3_FD_182112 | JGI IMG/M metagenome (GOLD analysis project Ga0255394, IMG submission 182112) | Sediment cell enrichment communities from methane seep in Santa Monica Basin, California, United Staets - ANME aggregate JGI... | ecosystem: Environmental > Aquatic > Marine > Cold seeps >...
AACCATACTGCCCGCGATGGGTTCCAGCACAGAGGCGCTGCCGGACGCGGCGGCCATTCCCGGAACCGGGTCATTGATGATGACCACCGACTCATTTGTTGTCAAGCCTCTGTTTTTCAGGGGCGGCGACATAGGAAGTCTCAGCATACACGGCACAATCAACGATCTGGCGGTGTCCGGCGCGGAACCCCTGGCCATATCGATGGGCCTGATTATAGAGGAAGGCCTGGAGATCAGCATCCTGCGCAAAATTATCGCATCCGCCGCCAAGGCCGCTGAAGAATGCGGTGTGCGGATCATCACCGGAGACACAAAAGTCGTCGCGCGCGGCGAAGCCGACCAGCTTTTCATCAACACAGCGGGCATCGGTGCCAGAAAAACCGTATCCGAACCTTCAAGCCTTGCGCCCGGCGACTGCGTCATTATCAACGGCGCGATAGCCGATCACGGCGTCGCGGTGATGAGCGAGCGCGAAGGCATATCATTCCAAACGGAAGTGCGCTCGGATTCCGCATCGGTTTGGCCCTTTGTAAAAGCCATTATCGAGGCGGGGATCAAGCCAAAGGTCATGCGCGATCCCACCCGCGGCGGCATCGCCTCCTGTTGTGTTGAACTGGCCGAAGACTCCGGCGTGACGATTGAACTGGATGAGAAAACCGTGCCTGTCCGGCGTGAAACACGTGCGGCCTGCGACATGCTCGGTCTCGATCCGCTGACGGTCGCGAATGAAGGCAAAGTCGTTGTGTTCGTCGAAAAGGCCCAAGCGGACAAGACCCTTGAGATCATGCGCGGCGTTCCCGGCGGGGAAAACGCCGTTATCATGGGAAAAGTGACGGAGCGCGCCAGGATGCCGGTATTATTGCGCACAAAATTCGGCGGACAGCGGATCGTCGAAATGCCCTACGGCGAAGAACTGCCAAGGATCTGCTGATGTCCAGCAGTTCAAACTGAAGCGGCGACAGTGCTGCCGCGCTGTTCTTCCAGCCAGGCGATGAATTCTTTGACCCCTTCATCCTTTGTAGACGACACGCGGAACACCGGCATACCCGGCACAATGTTTCGGACGTCAGCCTCCATTTTGCCGACGTTGCAGGTGATGTACGGCAGCAAATCAATTTTGGTGACAACCATCGCGGACGCCACCTTCATGGCCTTCGGATATTTAGCTGGTTTGTCCTCGCCTTCAGTCGTTGAAACGACCGCCACTTTGATGTTTTCCCCGATATCAAAACTCGCGGGGCACACCAGATTGCCCACGTTCTCGATAAACAGGAACTCAATACCGTCCAGGCTGAATTCATTCAAGGCGTCGCGCACCATCGCCGCGTCGAGATGACACGCGCCCACAGTATTGATCTGATACGCCCGCATGCCCGCCTTTTCCACGCGCCGCTTGTCGTTATCAGTGGCGAGATCACCCTCGATGACGCCTCCGCGCGCGCCCAAATGCTTAGCGGCGGCCTCAAGCAGCGCGGTCTTTCCAGCGCCAGGCGACCCGATCAGGTTCACGACATATATGCCTTTCGCCGCGAAACGCTCTCTCAATTTCAAAGCGATCTCATGGCCCTTCGCGTGAACTTTCTGTTCCAGTTTTACAGTCTTACTCATCCAGTTCTATCTCCTCGACCACCAGTCCCGCGCCGGACCAGGGTCTTTCGCCATCCTCCGAAGCCGAAGACATCTCCTCGATCTCAACTTCAGCGCCGGCCATTACCGTATCATGCGCAATGCTCTCCAAGGCGAACCGGAGGCTGGCCGGCTCTATCGCCATGTATTCATCCGCCTTGAGTTTCACGCGCGTAACCCTGGCGTCAGGATAATCCGCCGCCGCGCTTTCGACGGCCTCAAGGATTTGTTGAGCAAATGCGAGTTCGTGCATAATTCTTCACGATCCAGGTTGAAAAAGCCATAGCGGACACTGCATCTGTATCCGCAACGGAGACCATAGAATAGACAAACCGCCGCGCTGACGCAAATATCTGATTTCGAGGGAATATTGGGCAATCTCACGGTTTTTCACCCCAAGAGGTTATATCTTAAACAGGCATAAACAGGCAAAAAAAATGCCGGCCCCACCGGGAGCGGCATGTACGTGTTTAGAATATATTATTTAGGGAAATGTCCCATGTATTCAGGCCTGTGTCAGGCTGGTGTCGATATAAGTTAAACCTCTGGGAATACTAGACTTCTTCCAACTCGTACACTTCACCAAAATACTCAGCGTAGCAGTCAAGATGCCAGTATTCTTCGTCGAGAATAGCGACTTCATTAAACTGGATGTCAACATCTTCAATGTGTTCATTGCAGAACGCGCAAACGTGCATTTAATTCACCTCCTTAAATATAGATTGTTTTTTTGAGCGGCGCGGACAGCACTCTCAGCATCCATCCAACGCCTTATATTCTCAATGCAACTGTTTTTCATATTTCCGACTGAAACCTGTTCCAGGCGCAAACGCTTGATTTCTACCATATCTGGCACGATAAGTCAAGCACTTTTTTATTTTTTTGTCGTTTTTTTTCTAATAACACATGAAGATATGCGTATATTCCCGCGTAAGTTATTATTACGCCAAATCTTAAGCGGCTAGAGGCGTAGGAAAGAAAATTTCCCGCAAGAAACATTGAAACATTGAAAAACGTACCCGTTTTCAGATATTTTATGTCTTCTATAGACAATTTAGTTGAACAAAAAATACGCAGATGGAGATATGGTGTGAGAACCGACGACATACGGTCCAGCTATCTGGAATTCTTCCGCGAACGCGATCATGTAATCGAACGCAGCGATAAAGTCGTGCCAGGCAACGATCCGACCTTGCTGTTTTCGAGTGCGGGCATGGTGCAGTTTAAGTCCTACTACACAGGTGAGATGCCCGTGCCATATCGCCGCGCCGCAACGGCCCAGAAATGCCTCCGGGCTGGCGGAAAGGCCAACGATCTGGATGAAGTGGGCAAGACCGCCCGCCACATGACCTTGTTTGAAATGATGGGCAACTTCTCGTTCGGGGACTATTTCAAGCGGGAGGCCATCCTCTGGGCCTGGGAGTATTCCACCCAGACAGTGAAGATCCCGGCTGAGAAAATATGGGTCTCCATTTATGAGGACGACGATGAGGCCGCCGAAATATGGGAAAAAGAAGTCGGCTTTCCAACCGACAGGATTGTACGGCTCGGCGCCAAAGATAATTTCTGGGGCCCGGCTGGCGACACGGGCGCCTGCGGACCTTGTTCAGAGCTGCACCTGGACAGGGGTGAAAAGTTCGGCTCGACGAAGCTGGGCGACGAAGACGATGATCGCTTCATGGAATACTGGAACCTGGTGTTTCCGCAATTTGATCAGCAGAAAGACGGCTCGCGCCCGCCTCTTAAAAACCGCGGCATTGACACGGGCATGGGCCTGGAGCGCATGGCGGCGATCCTGCAAAACAAAGAAACGGTTTTCGACATCGACAACATTTTCCCGATTATCCAGATGACCGAGGGATTATCCAATGTAAAATACACCGGCAATCCCACGCCGTTCCGCGTAATTGCCGACCATGTCCGCGCGCTTTCTTTCATGATTGCCGACGGCGTGCTTCCCGGCAATGAGGGCCGGGGTTACGTTGAACGCCGATTGCTGCGGCGCGCGGCGCGGTTCGGGCGCGAAATAGGCTTGGAGAAACCGTTCCTGTACGAAGTAACTCGCACCGTCGTCGATCTGATGGCGTATCAATACCCGGAACTTAAAGAAAAACAAGTGCAAATCGAGAAAATAGTTCATCTCGAAGAAGAACGTTTCGCGGGTACGCTGGCACGCGGGATGGACCTGCTGGAAGAAGCGTTTGGCCGCCTGGACAAAGCTGGTGAAAAAACAGTGTCCGGCAAGGAACTGTTCCTGCTCCACGACACCTATGGTTTCCCCCTGGATTTGGCCACCGATATCGCTGAAGACCGGGGCTATGCGGTGGATCGCGATGAATTCCAGGCAGCAATGAACAAACAGCGCAAACAGGCGCGGAGCGCCTGGGCCGGCAGCGGCGAAAAATCCGTCGCACCAGTGTACAGGCAAGTCCGGGATGAAGCAGGCGGCACGGAGTTCGTGGGATACGGCACGACCGAATGCCAAGCCGAAATCAAGGCGATCATACGCGGCGGGGAGAAGACCGGCATCTTGAAAATGGATGAGGAAGGCGAGATCATTCTCGATCGCAGCCCCTTCTATGCTGAGGCCGGGGGCCAGGCCGGCGATACCGGTGTGCTGGATGCGGTTGATGGCGATGCCCACGTGTCCGCAACCAAATCGCCGCTGGAAAATCTGCGTCTGCACTACGTCAAAGTTACAAAGGGCGAGTTGCGGGCCGGCGGCAAAGTGACCGCCGCCGTCGATTCAGAAGCGCGAGCAGCCACCGAATGCCATCACACCGCGACCCACCTGCTGCAAGCGGCGCTGCAAGACATCATCGGCGAGCACGTGCATCAGGCCGGTTCAATGGTCTCGCCCGACAGACTGCGTTTTGACTTCACGCATTTCGAGGCGATTCCTTCCGAACGCCTCCAGGATATCGAGCGTCTTGTCAATGAATACATCCGAAGCAATACCGTTGTTGAAACCGAAAACATGTCGATAGACGAGGCCCGCAAAGCCGGAGCGATGGCGTTATTCGGCGAAAAATACGGCGATGTGGTCCGCGTAGTCAAGGCAGGCGATATCAGTCTGGAACTGTGCGGCGGGACCCATGTGAAGAACACCGGCGAAATCGGAATGCTCAAAATCCTGTCCGAATCAGCGTTGTCTTCAGGTGTGCGCCGGATGGAAGCCGTATGCGCAGGCCGTGCTGTTGATGCGCTGCAAGGCCTGGAAACACAATTATCCGGCGTTGCCAGATTGCTCAACGTCGGCGCCGATTCCGTGCTTGCCCGCGTTGAGGGGATTATGGAAGAGAACAAGCGTCTCAACCGCGAAGTCACAAAATGGAAACAGGCGGCCGCAACCGGCGGTTCCGTCGACTACATGTCCAAAGTCCAGGAGGTTAAAGGCGTCAAACTTCTTGCCGTTCAAGTGGAAGGCCAGGACGCCAACGGACTCCGGATGATCATGGACAAACTGCGCGGTCAGATCGGTTCCGGCATTGTCGTGCTTGGCTCCGGCGAAGAAGGCAAAGTGAATCTCTGCGTCGGTGTCACAAAAGACCTGACATCCAGGATCAAGGCCGGCGATCTGGTAAAACAACTCGCGCCGATAGTCGGCGGCGGCGGCGGCGGACGCCCCGACATGGCCATGGCCGGCGGCAAACTCGTTGAAAAATTGCCGGAAGCAATGGCAAAGGCGCCAGAAATCGCCGGAAAAATGCTGTAAAGACGAAATTGGCGCCAGCAGCAGAGCTGGCGGCTTGAGGAAGGCCCCCTTCCGTTTCAGATACCCCATGGTCATTGCCGCGATTCGTTGCCTTCTATTGCATCATCTGGGTTAAAGAGTGGCCTGGACTCAAGTCTATCCGGAATGTATACTCATAATAGGGAGTAGTGTTGCGTCAAGGAAACGCGGCCGTGTTTACAATAGTGCTAAGACAACGAATGTTGTCAAGGAAATACTTAGGCTGAGGCATGTCGGACAGTCAAGACAAAGATATAAACAAGCAACCGGGGGACTCCCAGGAGTTCGATGACAGCTCAAATGCCATGGATCAGTCAGGCATGGATGATCTCATTGCGAGCATGGCAGGGGACAAAGTTTCACCTGAGGTTCCGTCATCGGAAACAGGGAACTCCGGGGATATTGACGATGATCTTGATGCCCCGCTTGCGCAGGACGACATGGATGCCCTGATCGCCAACATTCAAGGGGGTGAAACAGCCTCCGCTTCTGACGACTCCGCCCCCCCCCGCGCCGGATCTGGAACAGGACTTTATTGAAGTAGAGACTGTCATGCCCAATGATGTCAGCCAGGACGAGATAGATAAACTCATAGCGGAATCAGGGCAACTGAAGAAGAAAAAAACGCTAAAGATAAATGTCCCCGCGCGCCCAATAACACCGCGGGACAAACGTCCCGCACTATCGCAAAGTTTGACACAAGAGGATCTTGATGCGCTGATCGCATCAATGGCGGAGGAACAGGATAGCCAGCCTATAGAAATTGACGCGCCGCCGGAACCGGTTGAGGATGATTCTGAGAAGGCCCTTGATCAGAGTGGTATGGACTCCCTCATAGCCGGTATTCAAGCTGAAGAAACTGGGCCGGAGGCAGAACCAGCGCCTGAAGCTCAGGAAGAAGAACTTGAAGAAACACTCAGTCAGGAACAACTGGATACTTTATTCGCCGCCGCGCCTGAATCCGTCGAAGATGTTCCCGAGGCAGCGCCCGAACCTGGGGAAGCGGATTCCGAGGCCGCTCTGGACCAAGGGGACATGGACGCCCTTATAGCTGATCTTAAGACAGGCGTCCCGGAAGCGCAGCCAGAGGAAGAACCGCGGGAGGAAGAACTTGGCCGGAAGCTGGACCAATCGGAACTGGATGCTTTGCTGACAACGGACGCTGGCGAACAGCTCAAACCCGAACTTGACGCGGAAGCCGCCGAAACCGCGGAAGCGCCGGGGGACTCCGGCGCCATTCTGCTGACACAGGAAGATCTTGATCGGATGACCGCCGAGGCGGAAGAAAGGATATCTGCCGAAGAAGAAACTAAACCTGAAAAAGCCGAAGAACCGGAATCACCGCTGATTGATCAGGAAGACATGGATGCGCTATTGAGTCAAATCATGCCATCGGATACAGAGGAAGAGGCGGAACCGGAACCGGAACAGGCCGTTGAACCGGATAGCGAGATCTCCCAGTCGTTGTCACAGGAAGACATGGATGCGCTTTTCCAGACAATGACAGCGGACGCAGCATCTGAAAAACCACAAACAGAAACAGTGGAAGAGCAAATTGACGAGACAGTTACTCAGGATGTCCCGGCGGATATACCGCCCGCTGGAGATGACGTGGCGGAAGACTCAGTCGCCACACTCACTGAAGACGACCTGAACGAACTCCTGGCGGGCAAAGATTCTGAGGACGCGCTGGACGCGAAACACATCGACGATACGGTGCTCCCGCAAAAGGAAGAAGAAATCGGCGCCGATATGGACGTCACACTTGACACTCAGGGCGATACGGCGGCCCAACTGTCCGATGCGGATCTGGAAGGTATTCTCGGTTCCAATGAACTGGATTTGAATGCGGCGCCAGAACCCGAATCAGAAGCGGCCGGTCCCGCGGATGCAGACGAGTCACTCGACTCAGTACCGGAACAATCACCCGCTGAAGCTGGCGAAGATGTTGATGAAGGCATTGGCGAGGAGAATCTGGCCGCGGCGGGCACCGTTCAGGAAAGCGATATTGACGATGCGGCATTGGCGGAGCAAATCGAGGGTATCACAAAGGACAAGGAACAGCCGGAAGAATTGGAGGCGCCCGCTCCGGCAGCAACAGAATCCGAAAAGCCGCCCCTCGAACAGGATGAAGCCGTCCTGAGCGCTGTCGTAGCCACGCAAGCGCCCAAAAAACAGAAGAAAAAAGAAGTCAGCCTGAGTCTTCCTGAGATATCGCCGCACATTATGGCCAAAGCGGGGCTTTCTATTGCGGCCGGACTGGTTTTTGCTCTGGTTTCATATTTTGTGCTCAGCAATCTGCAAACGCGAAGTCCCGGGCTGGCTGTTCCTGGCGCTGAAAAAACGCACGGACTTGAAAACGCCATGCAACGCGCTAAAGCATGTGTTACCGCGGAAGATTACAAATCCGCCCTGGAAATTATCTCGGTGCCCATTGCCAGCGCCCCGCCAAGCCCGCTTAGAAGCGAAGCCCAGTTCGTGCGCGCTGAAGCTGCATATAAACTCCTGCCGCATAAACCAACAAAATTCGCGATGGAATTAGTCGACAGCTATATCGAAACATTTATCGCCGATGCGCCCGGACACCCCGGAACAAGTGAGGCGCTTCAATGGAAGGCCGAAATCTTTGCGCGCGCCGGGGTCCCCTATGCCGCGCACGACACCTATGAACGAATATTGAGAGACTATCCCGGTGTCAAGAACAAACCCATGATCCTGTTCAATGCAGGCCGCAATGCCCTTGAGATTGGCCGTACCAGAGACGCCATAGCGCGTCTTCAAGAGCTGCAGGACGCCTACCCCGCGTCCCGCTTAGCCGCCGAAGGCAAATTGCTGCTGGGAAAAGCGTTGATAAAAAACAATGACGTCGAAGCGGGACAAAATCTGTTGATTCATGCTGCCAATGCAAACCTGAGCAACAGATTCGGAGCGCAGGCCACTTCCATGCTGGCGGATATAAGCTTTGACGAAGGGGATTATGAGGGCGGTATAAAAATCCTGGAGAAGCGCCTGGAATCCCCCATCACTGACCGGGGAAACGATGAAATACTTCTGATGCTGGCCAAAGGATATCAAGCCACCGGCCAACATGAGGCTGCCGCAAATACATTGCGGGACCTGATCCGCTTCTATCCGGAAACAAAGAATGCGCCAGAGGCGTATCTCAAACTGTCCGAATCGCTCGAACAACTCGGCGGGAGAGATGATGCGCTTAGAATCGCCGCGGAAGCCGCGCAGCGATTTCCGGGAAACCCGGATGTCTTGCTGCAATACGCTCAACTCCGGGAACGGGCAGGCGATGCGTTCGGCGCGGCGGATGTGCTTCTTGCGGCGGACAAAACCGGCGCGGACAAACCTCAGATCCTGTTAACCGCCGCCAGGCAACTTCAGAAAGCTGGGGAATATACCCAGGCCGAACAAATCCTGCGCGATCTCCAAAAACGCTACCCGGGCACTCCGCAAACCATCGAAGGTAACACCGAACTGGCCAAAATAATCTTTGAGCGGGGTGATATCGCGCCCGCGTTGCAACTCATGGAAGAAATGGCGGCGCTGGCCGCCCACACGCCACAGGAAAATGAGACGCTTGTTCCGCTGGGCCGGATGTACCAGCAACTCGGCCTTTCAAACAAAGCCGCGGACGTGTACCGCAATATCGCGGCAAACTCGGCTGATCCAAAACTGCTCGCCATTTCAGCCATGGCCATACTGGATGCGGGAAATATCTCGGAAGGATTAGAGATAGCGCGCAGAATCAATGCCGCAAACCTGGAACCTCAAACCGCATATCCCTTCTTGACGCAATACGGGCGCTCACTGCTCAGAACACAGCCCGCCCAGGGTGTGGCCCTGATGGAAAAGGCCCACAACGATTATCCGGGACAGCGCTCAATAAGTGACGCCATGGCGCTGCTGGAAACATACCTGGCCATGAATGAGGACACAAAGGCGGAAAGCCTTATCGATGCGCTGGCCGCGGAGGCAACGCCGGCGACATCCGAAGATTTCAGGGCCTCAGCGCTGCTATTTGCGGACCACTCTTTTAAGAAAGGCGAATACGCACGCGCCGAAAAAGCATATGACATGGCGATCAATGCCAGCGTGCGGGAAACATCACTGCAGCAATGGGCCGGATACCAGAAAGCCAACACGCTTCTTATGCAAGGCCGGAACGACGAGTCTCTCCCAATCCTGAAGAGAATTGCGGGATCTTCATCACCGTGGGTGGACGACGCTCAACTGAAACTCGACTACTTGGACCTTAACGGCAGGGTGACGGGAAATGTCCCCGGCCCGGATCTGAGCGATGGCGGAACCCAAGATGGCTGATAACAGCATCGCATCCCGAATGCGCAATTGCCTTGAGCGGCAAATAGAGCTTTTTGAAGCCATGGCGGAAAGCAGAGGGAGTCTGCCGGACAATCCTGATGACGAAATATGGGACGAATTGCGCGAATTGCAAGCTGGATTCACCAAAAAACTTGCCGCTATTGATGAAGAGCGCCAACTGCTGCGAAAGGAATGGGAAGCGGCGGCGGACATGTCCCATGAACAAAAAGAAGAAGTTGAATCGATCACCCGGAAAGCCCGGGCCATGGCCAGGGAACTCAGTGACAGCGGCGAAAAGGACCGGCAACGCATACTCGGCATGATGGACAAAACAAAAAAACGGTTGGACTCTGTCCTGCGCGGAAAAAGCGTGCTGAAGAAACTTAAAACGAACGATGACAAAACATCGGGATTTCTAGACAAAAAAGCATGAGCAGCACTCACGATACAGATGTAAAAGCGCTCGAAGCGGCCTTCGGGGAATTCACAAAGACGACCGCCGTAATGGAAGAGGCCTACAGAAGACTTGAGGCCCGCATAGAATTGCTTGACCGTGAACTGGCCGAGAAAAACAGGGAACTCGAACTTACAAACGACTACCTGAACTACATTATGGAAAGCATGTCCGACGGTGTTATTGCCGTCGATACGCGCCAGGAGATTACACGCTTTAACCGCGCCGCCTCTATAGCTCTTGGATACGACGCGCCCCAAGTTGTGGGCCGTTCGTTCAAGGAAGTATTCGGCCGCGATTTCGACGCGCCCCCCGGCGGCCGCCACCCAATGGATTTGCGCACTAGAGATGGACGCCTTCTGACGGTCAGTGAATGTGATTCGCCCATTTCCGACAATGAAAACAGGCGGATAGGCACCGTAAAGGTGTTTGAAGATCTCACGGAACTCGAAGAACTGAAGCAACGGGTCAGACAAAAAGACCGCCTGGCGGCCCTGGGTGAAATGGCGGCGACTGTCGCCCACGAAATCCGAAATCCGCTTGGCGGCTTGAAGGGGCACGCGGCATTGCTGGCACGGGACATTGACAAGGGAGACGCAAAATCCAGGCTTGTGTCACGTATACTCGACGGCGCCAGTCAACTCGAACATGTAGTCTCGGAGCTGCTCGAATACACACGGCCAGTAAAACTCATGTTTGACAATGTGAACTGCGCGGACACCATCGAAGCGGTGCTGCGATATTTGCGCGATAAACCGGAGAATATCTCTGTAGAAACAAAGGTCGGCCCTTCGGTAATTGTGCGCGCCGATGCCATCAAACTGCGTCAGGCCCTGCTCAATATCGTCCAAAACGCGGTGCAAAGCATAGAAAATGAAGGAAAAGTGGTAATCGAATGCGAATCAGATGGCGGTTCGTTTGTATTATCTGTAAAAGACAATGGCAAGGGCATAGAACCGGACCTGCTGGAGAAGGTGTTCACGCCGTTTTACACAACGCGTGAGAAAGGCACCGGTCTGGGGTTGGCCGTGGCGTCGAAGATTATTGAGGCCCACGGGGGTAAACTATGGGCGGAAAGTGTTCCCGGCAACGGGACCGCGTTTTATGTCCGTCTTCAAAAGGCGACATAATGCAGATGCCTGGAACAAAACAGATTAGTCTCTTAGCAATAAATTTCTGTACAAATTGACAAAGAATTTTCTCACGCAAAGGCGCAAAGACGCAAGAATGCAATACAGAAGGAAAAGAATTTACATGATTCATACGGTTAGCGCTACGGGGAAAGTATCCATTTTTCCAGTCGGCGTCAATCTGTGGAATCCGCGGATATAATCTTCTTTCTTATTTATATTCTTCGTGCCCTTCGCGTCTTCGTGGTAAAATCTTGGTTCCGGCTTGCCGGGTTAGGGAGAATCAGATATGTCAAAAACAGCGGGATGGTCGCGAGTTCATTGCGAAGCGCCTGTTCGTGGGCCTCGCGATCGAATTTTTCATCGTTCTCTCCGCCCATCAGCGCCATCACCTCTTTAACGGAGAATTCAACAAAGATCCCTTTGAGCTTTTGTTCGTCTTCGATGGAGAGATTTAACTGTTCAAAGAATTTTCCGTAGAACATGCCGACTTGAAGTTCCGCGCCCATCCTGGCCATGGCCTCGCCATTTTCACCCGAAAACATTTCCTTGAGAGGATTGCCTGTTTTGCCGGTTGACTCTCCATCAATGTCTTTGTCATCGCCGCCCATGGATTTCAGCATAGAGGCAAATGCTTCCATATCCACCGCCGTTTCGGAGGTTTCGCCCATGTTCATCGCTTCATCGTCTTGCGGCAGCTTGCCCAATCGCGCCATGGTCTCATCAAGCTGCGTTCGCAATTCATGGACCTCATGCAGGGCGTC
>Ga0255394_10118_pt1 | contig 12035 bp, 11 predicted proteins | sample ANMaggSeSYBR01D3_FD_182112 | JGI IMG/M metagenome (GOLD analysis project Ga0255394, IMG submission 182112) | Sediment cell enrichment communities from methane seep in Santa Monica Basin, California, United Staets - ANME aggregate JGI... | ecosystem: Environmental > Aquatic > Marine > Cold seeps >...
ATCTATGAATAGTGATATACATATAACTCGAATGAATAAAAAGGATATACTTGCAAAGCTGGAGAGTCTCCAGCCGGATATTCAGAAAAAGTTTCATACCCAAATCAAAGGGATTTTCGGCTCGTATGTGCGCGGCGACCAGAAAAGAGAAAGCGACCTGGATATTTTAGTAGAGTTTGGGCAAGAAGCCGATCTGCTGGATTTTGTCGGGCTGTCTGATTATCTGGAGGAAAAATTCAACCAACCCGTTGACCTGGTACCCATAGCTAACATACGGGAAGAACTGAAGGAACGAATCCTTAATGAGGCAGTTTACCTATGAGAGAGTACAATCTATACCTTAAGGATATCCTGTCGGCAATCGAATCAATTGAAGCGTTTATTGAAGATATGAATTTTGAAGATTTTCAGAATGACGACAAGACAATCAGTGCCGTGATTCGCAAGTTCGAGATTATTGGCGAGGCGTCTAAAAAGATACCTGACACAATCAAAAAACAGAATCAATCGATTCCATGGAAAGAGATGGCAGGAATGAGAGACAAGCTGATTCATTCCTATTTTGGCGTCAACTACGGCCTTGTCTGGAAAACCATTAAAGGCAGATTGCCCGATATTAAAATATCAATCACTCAAATTCTGGAAAACATCAATGAATAAATGCTGATAGAAGAGAGTTTGACCACGAAGAAACGAAGAGCACGAAGAATTGAAGTCAGAAGAAGTAAAGATTTTTAGCCACGAATGAACGCGAATCGGCACGAATAAATTGAACAGAAGATAGCGAAGAAAGCAAAGAAGAAGAGATAGTAGCCACAAAAAAGCACAAAAGGCACAGAAAAAAAGTTGTGCGTTGTGGGTGGTGAGTTGTGAGAAAGAGAGTGAAGAATTTAATGATCTAATGATTTGATGATTTAATGATTTGAAGATGGGAAGTTAAAGAGTTTGACAATGAACAGGAATTGAAACGAATGGGATAAAGCGGGAGTCCTGGTAACAACAAGGCCAAAAGGAAGACCAAAAAAGGTTCCTGACCCCTTTAATTTCTTCCTTTAATTGGCCTAATTGGCCGAGTAAATGGGTACCGGACTGAATATATAATATTAACAAATACGGGCGATATCTGATGATTTGGAGGAAATACTCCTATGCCCAATTATGAAGCTTTTATTACTGAATCGGAATATCATAAAATCGCAGCTACTGATAAACATATACAGATTGCTCTCTATAAATGGATAAAAAAATCTAACAATAAAAATTGGGGAAATTATTTAAGCAATGTTTACATTTTAATAAATATTCTTTGGAATAATCAATATTGCAATTCTGTTTTTAAACTCAATCATTTTAATATTGATGACCTTGCCTACTTGTTTAATTGTATGGTTTTGCATTTATTGCCAAATCCTGTCATTAAAGTAGGTCTACCTATGTTAGTTGCAACACTTCCTTATATGGAATTTGATAGAATGGAAATGATGTTAAATAATATTGATGAAAAAATAACAAAAACCACAACTTCTGAAGAAAAAAATTCTGCGATTAAAGAACACTGTGAGTATATTGCTCGGATTATTTATAAGACTCATCTTGAAAATGCTGGGCCTACAAAATTGGTAAAATCAAAAGGGAGTTTAATTCTTCGTCTACTTAAAATACTTATATCTGCAAAAAGCGTTGTTTAGGATGGGAAACTTGTTCCCCATGTGGACTCTGATATTTTGGATTTTAGCAAGCTTATACCGGAAAAAGGTAGGACGGGCTATGCCGAAATATCGACGCTGGTATCGCGACGGCGGGGTTTACTTTTTTACCGTCAAAACAAATAAGCAGCAAACAGTTGGGCAACGAACAGGAATTGAAACGAATAGGATAAACTGGGACTCCTAGCAACGATAAGATCAAAAGGAAGACCAAAAAGTGTGTCTAATCCCTTTAATTCCTCTGGGATTGGTCTAAAGGCATGGAGGAAAAAAGAGTCTGTGTTTGGCGTTTTATACAGACTGTATAATCATTGTTAGAATTTGTGGAATTATTGTTTTGATAGAAAAGCATATACTCGACATTCCAATCTATCGTTGTAATAGAGAGAACTTTTATGCTGCGGATAAAGCGGCGAAAGAGAAGTTTTTAAGTGATATTCCAGGATCAGGAGAAGAATTTCCAAATTCTTATAGAAGGATTGATAATCAATATGAAGCATTATTCTGTTTCCCATGGGTATTCAATGATATTATTGGATGGATAAGACTTAAGGGTACTCGCTTGTCAATAAATGCTGACCTATTTTTTGTGACTTCAAGAAGGATTAGGCGGAGGCCGAAGTCAAAAACCTTTAAATTTCGAGGTGAATTATTCAAACTAAATGTACAATTCGCTGAATCAAATTATGACATCTTCAATCAGGTACTTGAAGAGCTAAAAGAATTGTACGAAATTAAATATTTAAAGAAAAGATTTATCGATCTTGAAGTATTTTATAATATTGGTCCCCATCTTGATTGGATAGCACTAATGAAAAGAAAAGATTGATGTGATTATTCTATCATTTTTGTTTACTTGAACATGTGCTGGTTCAGCGTGAATTGGAAAACGCTTTTAGCAAGCGTAGGCCGGATAGGAGGTAGGGGGGGCAGGCGTTTTGGGTTGATTGCGTTGGCGATTTTAATAGAATGGGGCAGGGCTCAGAAAATAGAGCAGTAAGACAGCATGGGCTGAAGCCCATCCTACGGGACTACAAAGAATCCCCCGATTTTACATCGGGGGCTAATAAAAACGCGGGCCGCAGGCCCGCCCTACTTAAGAACCCCCGCTTGACAGCAGGGGCTGGTAACGGACGAAGTTTATTTATATTGAGGAAATAGCTATGGCAGGAATTGGTGATTTTATGGGGATGATGGGTAAGGTTAAGGATATTCAGGCGAATATGCAGCGTATCCAGGAAGAACAGCGAAGCAAAACATTCGAGGCTGCCAGTGGCGGCGGGATGGTTGTCGCCAAAATAAACGGCAAAAACGAATTGCTGGAACTGAAAATCGACCCCGAAACAGTCGATCCGAACGATATCGAAATGCTCGAAGACCTGATCAAAGCAGCAATCAACGCAGCCAACGATAAATGTCAGAGCGAACTAAAAGACCAGTTTTCACAAATGACCGGGTCAATGAATATACCAGGTCTGGAAAATATCGGAAAACTTCTGGGTATGGGATGAATGTACTTTCGTACTTTTTCCTGATTAGCCTTTCGCTGTAGTTATTTGATAATTTTCGTGATAAAAAACGCTGAACTTGACGAATGAATAACGCACATACAGAAAGTATGAATCAACTGATGAAGCAGTTCGCACGGCTGCCGGGTATCGGTTCGCGAACGGCGCAGCGGCTGGCCTATTACGTTCTCAATCAATCGGGCGAGGAAGCTCTGCTACTTGCCGATGCGATTCGTGACGTTAAAACGAAAATCCATCATTGCCGTCGCTGTTTCAATCTGAGCGAACAGGAACTGTGCGAAATCTGCCGTGACCAACGTCGGGACCATTCGGTTATCTGCGTTGTCGAACAGCCCAGGGACCTGATACGTCTCGAAGAAACGGGGCTTTGCGACTGGGTATATCATATACTGCTGGGGCATCTGGCGCCACTGGAAGGCATAACCCCGGAAAACCTGACCATCGAAGCGTTGCTTAAACGCGTTCAAACCGAAGATGTCAGAGAAATCATTATGGCTACCAACCCGGATATGGACGGCGATGGGACGGCTCTGTATGTCAGCTCGCTGCTCAGCGAAATAAACGTGAAAGTTACCCGTCTGGCACGCGGACTACCGAGCGGCGGCAGTATCGAATACGCCAATAAATCCGTCCTAAGCGATGCTATTAACGGCAGAACAGAAATGAGTATGTGAGTGGGTGAGTGTAAGGGTGTAAGGGTGTATGGGTGTATGGGTGTAAGAGTGGGCCATTGTTATATTGGCGGTTGTATCAATTTAGCGATTTTCGACCAAACTCGACCGGGCAGGTTGACGATAGAACTGATAGAGTGGGCCTTTGACCCACGCTGTTCACAATAGGAAAAGGATTGATTTCTGATGCGTCTGGATATATCGCAACACATGAAGATGGATCAGCGTATGGTGCTGGCTCCACGCATGATCCAGTCGATGGAAATCCTGCAACTGCCACTGCTGGCCCTGCAGGAACGCATCGAGCAGGAAATGCTCACCAATCCCGTCCTGGAACTGGAAGAACCAGCCGGCGAACAAGTCGATCAGAACGTCGATCAGGAAAACTCCGCTGCCAACAGCGATATTGCCGAAAGCGAACAATCGCTGTCAATCAAGGAAGACAACAGTCAAAAAGATGATTTTCAGCGGTTAGACAACCTCGGCAGCGATTACGATGATTATATGGACCGAGCTTATGTGCCACCGCGACGCAATACCTCCGGCGAACGCGATCCCAAAATAGAGGCAATGCAAAACACCGCAGCGCCAGGGCAATCCCTAAACGAATTTCTACACGAACAATGGGCATTCGTGGAATGCGAACCAATCATTAAAAAAACAGGCACCGTCATTATCGACTATATCGACGAAACCGGCTATCTGTCGGTCGAACTGAGTTCGCTGGCTGAACACGTTCGTCAGCCGGTTAACTCGGCACAACTCGAACAAACACTAACCATAGTGCAAAAACTGGACCCGCCCGGTGTGGGAGCTCGCAACCTCGCCGAATGCCTGTTCATCCAACTGCAAAACACCAACGAAGATCGCTCCCTCGAAATCGAACTGGTTGAAAACCATCTCAAAGATATCGAGATGAACCGTTTCCCCGCCATCGCTCGTAAAACCGGCCGTAGTATCAACGACATCAAACACGCTATTCAGGTAATCTCCCATCTGGACCCTCATCCGGGTATGCAGATCGGCAGCCGTAACACAACATACATAATGCCCGAAGTCATCGTGGAATACGACGAGGAAAACGATAATTACCATGCCCGGCTTTCCGACGGCAGCAGTCCTTCGCTTCGAATCAATAACCTCTATGGAAAAATGATCAAAGACGGCAAACTCGCCCGTGATGCCAAAGAGTATCTACAAAATAGTGTGCGGTCCGCCCGCTGGCTGATCGAATCCATCGAACAGCGCAAAGCTACGCTGTTGCGTGTGGTCAATCATGTACTGCGCAACCAGAGAAACTTTTTCGATCAGGGTTCTCAGTATCTCAAGCCCCTGCCTATGGTTGATGTAGCCTCCGAACTGGGCATTCATGTGGGGACTGTCTCCCGGGCTGTTTCCGGCAAATATCTCCAAACTCCAATCGGTATCTTTCCTCTACGCTACTTCTTCAGCGGCGGTACCGAAACAGCTAACGGCGACAGCGTCAGTTGGGACGCGGTCAGGGCCAAGCTCCAGGAAATAATCGACAAAGAAGACAAGTCCAGTCCGTTCAATGACGACCAACTGGTCCGGGAATTGCAAAAGCATGGTCTGAAACTCGCCCGACGCACTATCGCCAAATACCGCGGCCTGATGAATGTCCCACCAGCCCGGCGACGCAGAATATTCGAGTGATTTTCGGGTATCATCCCAAAAAATAAAAAAAATGTATTTGTTGTTCTGTGCATCATGTGAGGGCTGTATGCAAATGTGAAAACTCAACCAGAAAGTAGTATATATGGTGGTTACAAACTGTTCTATAAGCGGTTCCAAGACCGTGGTGATCATGCCTGCGTATAATGCTGAAGGTACGCTGGAAAAAACGGTTCGCGATATTCCCAAAGAGGTTGTTGGCGAAATCATCCTGTGTGATGATGGCAGTAAGGATAAAACGCTGGAGATTGCCCATAAATTAGGTCTTACTGTTCTTCGCCACATAGAAAATCGGGGATACGGTGCAAATCAGAAGACCTGCTATGATGCGGTCCTGAAAACAGACGCCGATATTATCGTAATGATCCACCCCGATTACCAGTACGATCCTCGTGTATTGCCCTTTGCGGTGGGCTTTATCAGGCTGGGGATATGTGATATAGTGATCGGTTCGCGCATACGCACCCGAAAAGAAACGCTTGAAGGTGGGATGCCTGTCTATAAATATATCAGTAACCGTTTTCTCACAGCGTTAGAGAATATGGGCTTCGGCCAGAACTTAGGTGATTTCCATTCCGGGTTTCGGGCGTACAGAAGAAAAGTACTGGAACAAATAAATTATAGCGGCAATTCCGACGACTTTATCTTCGATACCGAGTTTCTCGCCCAAGCGGTATTTCATGGATTTCGTATTGGCGACATTCCTGTCCCAACACGTTATTCACCGGAAGCGTCTTCGATTAGTTTTCAGAGAAGTCTGAAGTACGGTATCCAATGTGTGGTGGTAGTAATAAAATACCTTTTGCAAAAAACACGCATACATAATTTCACCCTTTTTTGTCCTGATGCCGACAACCATAAGAGAAAATGAGCGAAAAGCGAATGGCCAATTTTCTCCCAATGAAAAATTATATTCTCTACTGCCTGAATCGGCTCATCAACCAGTACAATCTTGATGGGCCGTTTCTTGACATCGGTTGCGGTAACGGAGATATTTCCCGTTTTGCCGCTACAAAAAAATGGCAGGGCAAAGCTATAGATATTTCCCAGGAAGCGGTTTGCCATGCCCAGAAAGAACTGGCGGATTTTAAGGGTGTGTCGGTCGAGCTAAAGTCGTTTTTCGAGGAAAAGACGTTTTATCAAACCATTTTTTTAATCGACGTTCTCGAACATCTCGAAGATGACTGTGCCGCCCTGGAAAAAATCTATTCACTTTTAAACCAAGAAGGGCATGTCATTTTTTCAATACCCAGTAATCCCTGTGAATGGCGATGGGACGACAATTTTTACGGCCATTACCGGCGTTATACGAGGGCGGATGTCAGGGAAAAATTGTCTGCAGCTGGACTGGAACCTTTGGTATTCTGGGACTTTACTTATCCTGTTTTTTGGATTATGCGTCGGTTATATACACGGCTAAAGTCAGCTCCCCACGAACCGTCCACAGGCAAAACAGAACTAACCAAAATGAGCTCGTTGCGTAACTCCTGGAATATTCCCGTATTATCATCATTATTGTCGCGCGACTTTTTCATTTGGAAAGCTGTATATGCCATGCAATTCGCCTTTTTCAAGAAAAAAGTGGAAAAAGGCCATGGCATGATTGTTCTGGCAAAGAAAACCCGCTGAATTGAAGTTATGTATAATTTTCTGCCAAACAAACAGCTATATTGATATCGATGCTGTCAACATATTATGTTTTTCTGAAAATCAATTCCATCGTCCCACCTTTGCCAAGAGCCGATTCGACTGTTGCCAAAAAGGCAAACAGGGGAAAGCTACCTATGTGGAATACTTTTTGCAATATAAGACTGCATGGGGGATAATGTTTTGTGTATGTATTATTACCCTTCAAAGTTTCAAAGAGCACTTCTCTGTCGTCCAGAAAATAATTTAAGATACTCTGCTGGATGCAGAAAGGGTTTTGTTCCAGGGAAAAATAATTGAGTTTCATCAAGTCAAAACCAAACCCTTTCAGCTTAGAAGCCAAATCAGAAGCACCCATAAAAAACAGGTGTTTGGGCGGATCCAAAGCAAGCCACTTACCCCGAAACAAACGACTCTGAAAACTCTCGATGTTGGGCATAGAAATTATCAGGCAGCCACCGGGTTTGATTATTTTTTGGATGATTTCCAAGGTGTTTTTCGGTTCTGATAAATGCTCAAGTACGTGCCACATAGTGACAGCGTCAAAATATTTATCGGGGAAATCGTTCGCGGCAAGTTGCCCAATCTTCAATCGCAGGTGTGGTATTTTCTGTGCTCTCTGGGCCGCTTTTCCAGGCAGTTCAATGCCGCAGGCCTCATAGCCCTTGTCAATCAAGTTGCCGAGAAAACTGCCGTTACCACAGCCAATATCGAGAATTTTAGCGGGCGGATTAATATACTTACTCACTTTACGAGCCCGCGCGGAACGAAAATAGTCCAAAATTCTCTCGATAAAGCCGGTAAATTTTGCCTGCCCCTGGCCATAATAGGAGTCATCGTAGGCCTGCTCTAACTGCCCCAGAGTCGGAGGTGGAGTTAGAAATACCGTCCGACAAACAAGACAACGATTAATACTGAAATGATCCTGCTCAATACTATAAGTTGGATATTCCTTAACGCTTCGCCTGGCCCGACAATATACGCATGGGTTTATAGTGTCGATCCGGCGATTATTTTTTTGCGATGAGCAAGACACAGCCGATATTACCCCCAAGAGCCAAACGTGGGTACTTTGGTATAGACTATATGGGCAAAAAGAGTTAAAAGAATTAACAATAAAACAATTCTTTTCGGACTTTTCAATCTACACAGCAAAGTTTTTCCATTCATCAATAAATGAGCCGCGTACATAATAAATATAAACATAAAAGGAAATCTAAATCTGGAACATAAAAAAACCATAACACTGGATAAAGACAGACACAGAAGACATGTAATTGAAAACACCCTAAAGGGACTCATGTCAGCCACGCATAAACCCGTCAATCCCAACAAAATAATTACTATATAACTACCCGCAATAAAATAAGCCAATGGCCAGTGCATGGAATTGTCGTAGCCCCACAATGCCACACCACGTTTTTTTGTGAGGTATTTGTGCCAAGTGTTCAAACTATGCCCCTTTAACAACCGATTAATTGGAAATGAATTTGGTGTCCAAAGATTATAAAAATGTTCTTTCATAACATCAATAGTTTTTGACAGACTTCGGTGTGCGACAAACTTCGTCAGTTCCAACGCCTGATTATTTTGAGTTTCAAATGAGTAGTCTTCTTTGAATAGGCCGGCGGCCATACGAAAATTAACGACAGGCGCATCACTTAACACGACCACTCTCTTAACAACACAAGAAACAGCCATGGAATACACAATCGCAGGGGCCAGAAATAACACCCCTGCCGCCATCAGTTTCCTGAACCTGTTTTTTGTTTTCACAAACAACAACGCAACAGCCAATCCGGCAAATAGAATCGCGCTGCTTTCTTTTGCGAGTAAGGCTATGCCGGCTGTGAGGAAAGCTAACAAATAATATTTAGTTTTGTCTGCATTCCCGGCATATATTAAAAAGAAACAGACCGAAATCAAACACAAACATCCAAACAATATTTCAGCCCATAAGTAATGAGAATAACCTATATGTACGGGATATAATGCGTAAATCAATGCCGCGACCAGCGCAGTACGTTTATTAAACATTATAGTCGCCAAAAAATACAATAAAACCGGTGCGCATGCTCCAATCAAAGTAGTAAATGCTCTGGCCATAAATGGGTGGTGCATAACGACAGAAGGGACAGTAAGAAGACAAGGCCATAAAGGAGGCCTAAAGATCACATAAGTAAAATCCCCGGCAAGCAACTTGTCCTGCGCCAGCCAATAATATCCCTCATCGCCCACCATAGAGAGATTTATAGCCCACGGCAAAACAAAGAGTCTAACCCCGAATGAAAGCCAAAAAATGATGTGTAAATGCAAAATAGAGTATTCGGGATCGGCAGCAAGCCGGCGGTGAACGGAAATCAAACGCCTTCTGAGTATTATAACCGGAACCGCAACAATACCAGCCAATATCCAGAATTTATAAAAAACGATGTCGGCCAGGCATAAATAATGTTCCACAGGTTTTTTATACTGATATTCGATCAGGTTGTTCAGGACAGAGAGGGAACGGCCTTCATACATATCTGTGATAAGGGAAAAGGCGAAGCACTGGTACAAAATCCAACTTGCCAGAGCCGATATTCCAAGCAAGGACACGCATATCAAAAAGGTTCTATTTTTCGTGGATAATGCTATACCCATTGCATAGAAACTCCAGATTTAGTATTTTCTCAAAAGGCTCTAAAAAAACGACGGGATGACCTTTGTTAAGACCATCCCGTCTCTCATTTTATTTCCTAATATGTTGTAGCTACACAGAAATAAACAACATTCAAGAATTAGTTACCGAGGTAACTGTCTTTCTCGTTAACCGAAAGGGTAGCATCATACATTTCGCCTTGAGCAGAACCAGTTCCGCCCCATCTTCCGATCATATATATAGCATAAGGATCACTCAGTGAACTCATGTCCAGGGAAGAGTAAGTGAAAATGTTATCTTCATTCACGCCCGCGCAGGGGGTTGTGTACTTCTTCACGTGCGTATCAGCAAATAAAACATTTTGCATCTCGACCTGGTGGTTTTTGGAATTACCGTGTTGTGGATTAGTGTCAAGAGTATCGTCGATACTCGTATCGTCCCACGTACCACTAAAGCTATCAGTCCCAAGGTTTTCATCATCACCAGTTTTTGGTCTTCCACCGGAATCATCGCTAACGATAAATCCTGTACCAGCAGTATCATCCCAAGCATCAAAGGCGGGACTCTTGTCAGCCATAAGAACCAGAGAAGCAGAAGCAGACGAATCGAGTAGGCGGTTCCATGGATCATTGTAGGAGTAGCTCAAATTGGAGCAGGATTGAAAATCGTTCAGATCATCCCACTCGCTAACTTGATCATTGGGCGCCCATTCAATGGCATCTTCCAACGTCATTGGGGTGTCGTCGGCGCTGGGGCAGATGAACATTTTGGGATCGACATCCTCGTGCTTGACCAACAAGTAAAGACATTGCCCTACCGTTTGAGCATTGATCATACTAGGCTGCATAGTTGAGTCGCACCAATAAGTAAGATCAGTCCCACCAGGAGAGTTATACTTGGTGTTAGTACCACCAGCACCACCGAAGCCCCATGCAATCCTATTACTTTTCCACGCCTTGGGATTGGAATCGCGATACTCGTTTTGATACATCATGATGGCCTTGCCGATACCGTTGAGCTGGCTTGCGCACTGAATACGCTTGGCCAATTCGCGGGCACGGCCCAAGGCAGGCATCAGAATCGAGACCAACAGGGCGATAATCCCGATTACAACCAACAATTCCACTAATGTAAAACCTTTTGTACGTCTCATAGCTTGGTCCTCCATAAAAATAAGACTTACAATCAAGGCCCGGGGCAAATTAACAGCCGATATAAAACTATTTTATTATGGCAGTCAGGTTTCTACACAGAAACCTCCTACCGGGCCACTTAAATCTGTTTGAGCAGTCGGATCACAGTGCGATAAACCCCCGTTCCAGCTTATTACAAGCTGTTCCACATCAATAAGGATGTGCAGAGCTTCCCAACTGTAACCTCAGGTAGGCTAAAAGGCGTGATAATCAGGTATGAATGACAAAATAAATAAAATAATAGCGAATATAAAACCGCGATGGACTATCACCTATCCTTCGCCTACCTACTCCATTAAGAATTGTATCACAATAAAATGCCCTGTCAATAAAAAAATAAAAAACTTTCCGAAAATCAGCATATATATCAATTTTGTGTTGTTATTGTTCTATCTTATTGGTACGCATAAAGTTATGTCGATAAAGGCGTTTTGAGTCATTATCTCGTTATACAATTTTGTGTCTCGGCAGCAAAAGTCAAAGAAGCAGCCGGTACAGTTGCGATACACTCAAAATGCAAATTCCTATGCCATCAAATTTAGTGCTTTTGTGAAATAATTCATTATGTTATCATAACTTAGCATGAAAGGCCGTCGCTCACCAATATCAGTGTACAAACAGGCGAAGTTGGGAGTACCCCCGGACAAATCGGGAAAAAACCTCTTTCACCGGACTGTTCGGGGAGGTTTCTGGGTATTCGCATTGCGAATTTTCATCCAGATTTTGTCTTTTGTAAGATATATAATCCTAGCAAACATCCTTGCCATTGCCGACATAGGTCTGCTGGGGGTGGCGATGTTGATGATGCAGGCCCTGAGTACCTTTTCACAAACGGGATTTCAGGCAGCTTTGATCCAAAAAAGGGATAATGTTCATTCTCATCTCGATACCGCCTGGACAGTAGGTCTTTTCAGGGCTGTAATACTTTACGCGGTACTATATTGGGCTGCCTCTTT
>Ga0255394_10120_pt1 | contig 11984 bp, 8 predicted proteins | sample ANMaggSeSYBR01D3_FD_182112 | JGI IMG/M metagenome (GOLD analysis project Ga0255394, IMG submission 182112) | Sediment cell enrichment communities from methane seep in Santa Monica Basin, California, United Staets - ANME aggregate JGI... | ecosystem: Environmental > Aquatic > Marine > Cold seeps >...
TCATTTGCCACCATTCCAATTGACTTTGCCTCCAGATCAATCCACTTAGCCACCAGGTAAGCTGACTTGACGACGATTCCAAATTGACTTTGGAGTTATGCGCCCGGACGGGTGGTATCATCTGTCAGTTGAACTCCTCCAACAACGATAACACACTATCACATACACAGTTACGACACCCCTTTTTTTCATAGGTTGTGTGTTGTATATTATTGGCCTCGACAAACAACGGTTGATGTGCTATAATGTTACCAAATCAGTTATTTGTGCGGTTGTTTTCTTTTTTATCTCTATTCTTAAGGGAACGCAAGTGCTTAAAAGAAAAGCCTTTACACTTATAGAATTGCTGGTGGTAATTTCGATTATCGCGATGCTGCTGGCTATTCTCATGCCGGCGCTGAATGTGGCTCGCGAACAGGCCCGGCGGGCCGTGTGCAGTGTCAATATTCGCACCCTCGGTATCGGCCTGCGTATGTATGAGGAGACGAATGATATGAAACTTCCGCCCCAATACAATACAAGTGGAAGCCATTCTGAGCGGGAAAGTTACAGGTGGAGTGAGCCGGGCAACACCATGAATCCATGGAAAGCCTACATTGGCTTTCAAGAGAATTATACACAAGGAGGGAAATTAATTCCGGTGCAGTTGGCCAAGCTTTATGCCACGAAAATGATTGATACCTCCGAGGTGTATTATTGTCCCAGTCAGGGTAATCGCAAGCATAAACAGGAGCAACGTTATTCCTGGGAATACTATACTTCCGAAGGGCCCTGGGGCCACATTCCAAAATCTCTCTGGCCGAACGAGTACCTGGTGCGGCTCAGCTACGATTACTGGGTGCACGGCAAAAAAACTCTCGATGAATTGCATAATCGTCCGGTTATTTTCGATATGATTTACGAATGGACACGAACTTCTCATCGCAAAGGGGGAGCCGTTGCGGAGCCTGCCGGATTCAATGTGCTGTTCGGCGATGGCCATGTCGTTTTTAATACGGACGATCGGCTCTTCGATAAATACTTATGGAATGGTCCTCCTTTTGTTTTTGGTAATGGGCCCGGCGATAATCGCCCGTTGTTTGATGTACTCATCAGCTATCTGAAACCTTAATATTTATGGAGTGGTTGATTATATGATTCAATTCAATTGCAGTCAGTGTAAGGAACCGTTGGAAGCACCGGAATCAATGCAGGGTGAGCGATTGCAATGCCCGAAATGCCGTTATCCTGAGATGGTTCCTGTTCCGGAGAAAGAGGCTGAGTCGATCAAGCTGGAAACAGATGGTGGCAACATCAATGAGGCCACGCAGATTCGCACTTTTGCTTCCTCTTCCTCCCTGGAACATAAAGAAGAGGAATACAAACGGCCATTGAACAAGGACGGCACAGGAGCGACACGGGTTCGCACCTTCCATACCCGCTTAGGTAATAATGCCATAACATTCATTGACGACCAGATCAATAAATGGATCGACGAGAACCCTGATATTGAAATCAAATTTTCCACCAGTACCGTGGGCATGGTGGAGGGCAAAAAAACCGAGCCGCATTTGATTATTAATGTTTGGTATTAAATTTATGACACCGTATGGGTATAATAATCTTTTGAGGTAACCGTTCGCTCTTTTGAGAATATATCTTTCCTGGGGTTGCTAATGAGTCCGAGCGATAATATTTTCAGATGTGGTGTCCGACGCGGCAGGACGCCCGGCCCCATAGGAATGCAGGCTTTCACCTCCGCCGGCGGTTCTCGGTCCCCTTTTCGCCGCCCAATTGATATTAACGAATCAGGTCATCACCCGCAAACATCAGCTTCTCACAATGGAATGCGAGAACTCGAATCTTTATCGCGGGAGTTGGGCGAGTCGCGAACTATAATTGCACGGACGGCTTTTCCTTTGCGGAGCGGCCCCTGGGGCGGCAATGCTACGCTATCCGGCGATTTTGTAACATCATGGCTCAACCATAGCGATTTATTCAGACGTTTTTGCCTGCTTATCGAGAAATATCTCTTTAACTTACAACAGCATAGCGGACAGATGAATATTCGTAAGTTATTTCATCTGCTTATGTGCGATCAGGCGGGATCGGAACAGTTGCACCCGGAAGGCACGGACAAGCTCGGAACGGCACAAACTGTCTTTGTTGCCAAAAAGATTATTTTCGATCTTACCCTTCAGGCGTTTCGTTCATCGCTCAAGTTCAGTCGGCAGGAATCTTCGGACGAAAACCGCAGAACCGTTCTTATCAGGGCTGCCGAGGCGGAGTTGGCCGCCGAGACTATGGACGCTTCGTTGCCGGACGAGATTGCCGAGTTCCTCGAACAAATTTCCCACGAAGTTAAACGGGACGAGCCGCAGGCTGGTGAGAAAGATAAGCCGCGACTGGCGGCGACTCTCGCTATAATAGTATTCGTAAAAAAATTATGGCGTCGCACCGGCGGTACCCCCCCGCAAAAGGTTGTTACCAAAGAGGAACCGCCTCCACCGCAAAAAAAGAAACCGGAAAAAACATGGATAGAGTTTAAGGTTGTTTGGGACGAGACGGACGAGCCGGTCCCATGGGTAAAGCTGCGTATCACTCTGCCGGATGGTATCGAGAATTTCTATACAACCAGGCCGAATGGTACGGTACGCATCAAAGATATTCTTCCCGGGACATGCGACATTGGGGAAATGATCGACAAAGATGCTCTGGAGGTTGTTAAGGTAACAGAAGAATAGGGTTTGCCATTACAGCAGAGACTTTTTATGGGCTTCGACAAGCGAAAAAATGCAAACGAATACACCCCCCAGGATGGGGACACGCTCCAGACAATCGCGCTGCGGGAGACGGAGGCGGGCAATAAGTTGACCTGGCAGGAACTTGCCAAATTCAACTGGGGGACAGATAAGATAGATGAGGTCAACGAGTTTCTCCGTGATGAACTGGGCTGTTACGTACGTGACGATGCAAACAACTTTGTCATCTCAGACGATCTCGAACCTGAGGGGAAACTGCTGATACCTGTTCGTTTCGAGAAGAGTGGACTCGCTACGAAAAAAACCTATGTTTTGCGGGTGAAAAAGAAGGAATCGCCTCCGAAACAGTTTATGGGCTGCGCTAAGGTCAACGGTGTCTGCTTCGAATTCGACAAGTCCTTTGTCCGTCCCGCAATAGTGGACGATCTCAGGAAGCTGCAGGAAAAAGTTACGAAGTATCCGGACGCCAGGATTATGATATTCGGCCATACCGATAAAGTAGGTTCCGATGAATATAACAAGAAACTAAGTGAGCGTCGCGCCCGAAGTGTCTATGCCTTTATTACCGATGATGCGGATACCTGGGAAGAATTGTACAAAGAAGAAGACTGGGGAATACGCGCAGTTCAGGCGATATTGAAGGATTTTGGCGGCAATTATGACCCCGGTCCCGTGGACGGCATCAAAGGCCCGAAAACTGAAACTGCGATCAGGAATTATCAGGGCGATAACGGGCTGACCGTGGACGGGATCGCCGGCCCAAACACTCGTAAAAAACTGTTCACCGAGTATATGACCAGTAAGCATGATGTCAAGCTGACGCCTGATCAGTTCATGGACCCCAAACACATTGGTTGTGGGGAGTTCAACCTGATGAAGGACACTCCCAACGCCTATGAACCAAGCCGGCGTGTTACATTTTTTCTCTTTCACAAGGACCGGCCCCTGAAAAGTATCCCCTGCAAAGAAAATGACCTTGCTCCCTGCAGAAAACAAATCTCCCAGCCTCAACATCGCAACAGAGAAACATTCAAATGCAGTTTTTACGACAGCATCGCCCAAAAATGCCCTTGTGAGGGTTTGTTTCCTCCTCTGCCAACCGTTTCCATATATCTGCAACTGCTTTTTACCGATCCGGAAAAAAACGAACGGCCATTCCCCAAAGATATGCCCGTGGTTATCCGCTACAATGATGACAGTATTGAGGAAGTCAAAACCCTGGAAGACGGTAAGATAAAATTCAACGCCATGACCTCCAAAGAGACATTCATTCTGGAATTCAAATATGAGAAGCTCCATTATTTCGTAGTCGAGCCGGTCGGCAAGAAAGAAACCATCGAGTTTGTCCCTGAAGATAAAATTGAAGACAAACTTAAGAAAAAACATCGTGTTTTCAGTCTGCCGCTGAAATGGACCTCGCCGGAGGCGGAGTGGGAAGCCGACGGGTACGATGATTATGAAGACGGGAAATTTAAAAAGATCGATACGGCCGAGCCGGCTATCGGGGCGGACGACAAACCGGTTACCTTGAAACTTGACCCCCAGTGGCATTACGCCCGGTTCGTATATTTCGATCGTTATTATGGCCATTCCCATCATAAGAGCAAGCGTATATGTATCCCGCCGATTTTTGTGAAAGGCACGCGCAAGAGTACGGACGGCCTCAGCGCCGACCCGGTCGATACCGGCAGCAACTGGACGAACAACACGCCGGACATATTCAACCGGTGTCAGTGCGTACCCTGGATTCTGACCAGAAAAACAGACGGAAACAAACTGGATGACCTGGACAAGGATATGATGCTTGAATTCGCTCTAAAGGAAAATATGTATGTGGAGACCACAGCGGCCGACAAACACGAAATCAAGAAACTGGATCCGACCACGATCAAGATCGACCTGAACCGGCCCAAGAAATATGACCTGCCTAAGCTGTGGAAATCAAAAAATTATTACACCCGCTTTTCCGACGGGAAGGGTAAATTCTCTTACGACCTGACCGCGGACGATATAAAAAAATCACTCAAGGATGATGGGCCGCTGATTTATTGCCTTGATGACATCGTACTAACCAAGGCCGACGGCAGCCAGGTCGTCAAAGACAAGAACAAAGACGACGCCGACAAAGACCTTTCGGACGATTCCCGCGTTGCCCTGCTGTATTTGGACAGCCTTGACGCCGATCATAAATACAAGATCAAAATCCACAAGCCAAATGCCAAAGCCCAGTATCACACAGACCTGAAGTTTAATAAAAATGTCATAATTGATTATCATGCCGATACCCGCGCAATCCTGTTCGCCAACGATCTCTATGACATATATGATAAGCGTACCGAAAAAGTCGGGGATTTCGATTTTACCAAAAAACATATTCTCGGTGCCCGTGCCGCCGGGATCAAGGATCCGAGGGTCTCTCACTCTGATAGTATTCTGGCCGAGGCTACTGATTACACCGATTATACCGCTGCGAATTGCGGGAATTTTGATTTTCATTATCTCCATTACGCAGGCGTTGATATTGAAAAGAAGCGTATGCTTTTTGCTTTTATAACATATTGGAGTTGCCGTTTGGCCAAAGATGTCCCCAGGGGCGGCACTGATGACGATGTTAAAAATTATCGCGAAAAAGGTATGCAAAATGCTATGCTCCGCTGGAATTCCAAAGAGTATGAATTTAGTTTCACAAACCGCAAGGATCTCATAGGTAAAACGTGCTGTCTGTTCGAAGCCAAATTAGACGATGCGGGAGGAAAACAGAAAAGCAAACTGAAAATAACAGATGACAATACCGGCTCCGGTAATCGGCGTACTTCAGCCCATTATAGGGCAAGCGCTTATAAAGAAGAACCTGCCCGTTTTGGCGCGGCAACACCTGACTACGATGGTATTGCTTATGACTGTCTGACCGTGGCCCACGAATTAGGACACGGTACCGGCCTGAAAGACGATTATGATTATTCTCTTAAAGTTGGTACTAAGTCCTGGCGAGGTCTGGCCCGCTATGAACAATATTACGACGGCATGCCATACACGATTGATTCCCATTCGCTTATGAAACGCAACCAGGCGCTCCGGCTGCGTAATTATTGGAATAAAGTCAGTTGGATAAACAATAAGATCGCTTCCCTTCCCGGCATAACAAATGCTGATAAAGATAAGATTCAAATCGAATATTCCGCGTCTAATCTCAAGTATTTCAGGCCGGCCGGGGACACCCTGACGGCTATATACAACAAACCAGGTACTATACCAAATAACAGAAAAAAGACTAACTATAGCTGGGGTGCTAATGGAGCCTACTGTGATCTGTTTTTATATCTACTGGGAGAGGATGAATTTGCTCATAATATTACCACGGGACAGACATACAATGGTATGTTGGTGGCAAACACTCGCATTCATCTGAGCTTCAGAGGTGCGACCTGGACTAATGCTAAAAGACGTCAATGGACTCAGGCTCTCAATAATACCATGGATCAGGGTTTGAATGAAAAATACCGACTGGCCCGCAAGAGCGGCACGGGCGATTATGACAACACATTTTTGCGTTTCTACTGGCAATATACCGTTACCAATCCTGACCCCGACGGCAGCCATCATTTTCGCATTACTGTTAATAGCACCGGCAATGGTATTACTCCCGGCAACACTCATCCGGAACGACTGACCGTCGGCAAAAACTGCGACATGAATATTCTCATTGCCTATTGCCTCGGCATTGACACGAGCCGGTTCACAGGATTTTTGGGTCTGATACGGCGACTACTATTTAATGACATCGGCAAAGGCGATTTGGCCCGGCTGGCCACCTGGATGCAGACCAAGGCCGGTGCTGAATTTAAGATACATGAATTATGAAAATACTCGGAATCCTGTTATATACGCTGATTTGCATTTTATTGGCTCCGGCATTCGCCGGCTGCGAAAAAACAGACCCAAACAACCATAAGCCAGGTAAAACAATGAACAAAGAAACACAGTTATACGTCGCTTTTGAAAACCTTTTACGAAATGGCCAAACGCTTAAGAACACAGCGTTGAAAGGCCGGATTACTGCTGAGATTGATATTACACTCAATGCTCAGGAAAAAGTACTAAGCGTGTTGGCGGCGGACAAACAGATACTCCTAATTACCACGACCCATATTCACTGCTATGGCGCGGATGGAAAGCAACAATGGAGTCAGCCCAAATCACTGGGATCCGAAGCCTTAATTAAAGACAACCAGGTCTATTACCAGAATGAGCATCTCTTTCTGGATTCGGTAACATTCGAAAACAAACAGATAATGGGTAATTTGCCCATTCCGGATGCCATGAGCGATGAAGCTGCACTGCAATTACTGGTACCATTCGAAAAGAATTTCCTGAACGTCGTACAGTATTACGATAAAATGGAGGATTATGAGGCGGCTTTCAACCTGAATTTCAACGAATACGGTTCGCCTACATGCGAATGGGGGCATGAGTTTGACGGGTTGATGGCCTTGCCGCCCCTGTTTTGCGAACAGACAAATCTGATTATCCTATCCGGGAAGGACAATGTCTTGATTTTCGACGCTGAATCCGGAAACGAAACAAGTAATTTCCAGCTTCCTTTGCCAAAAGTTCTTAACTGGTCAGGTTCACCTGATGGAATGCTGTGTTTTTTGGGTAAAACTGATGATAAAAACACTCTCATGGCAGTCGAAACCAATGGTGAAATCAAATGGCAATGGTCGCCGACTGACTCGCAGGAATGGATTGCCAATCAACCACCTATTGTGAGCCTCGACGGCAAAATCTGCGTATTAAGCGATAAAACCGTATGGTGCCTCGAAGACGGCAAAGAACAATGGAAGTATGAGTTGATAACTCCCGGTTTCGGCTGCGTTATGGCTGACGGAAGTTTTTTGGTTACCAGTGCCGATAAGCTGATCCACCTTTCCCCGGACGGCCGGGAAAAACTATCCGTCGATCTTCCTGAGTCCCCCGTCACCCCCCCAACTCTGAACGAAAAGGGACAAATCCTCATTGCCACAAATTCAAAGATACTGTGTATCGAATAAAATGAAATTATAATAGAGCCTAAGCTATCGCGACGGGTAGCCTTACTTTTTAGTCGCCTATTTCTCCAGGTTCTTTTGAATTTTATTATAGATAATGTGTGAGAGGGTTTTATCACCGAACGTACCGATTCTGATCGTGAGTTTAACCAGTCGACCTTGTTCGATCCGTTTCATTTTGATCACAATCTTTTTATCTTCTGCTCCTTTCCCGTTGACCACTGCTGAGAGCATGTCCTTATCTGTGCCGACGATCTCAATTTCAAGGTCTCTCAGGGCTTGCTTGGAGGATTCATAGATAGCGGTAATATCCTCTTCCATAATACTTTCCAGATCGCCCCTGACATAGGCCACGGTCCCCGCCGCCGCCGCCGCTCCACCCGCCACGACAACGCATCCCTGCAACATCGCCAGAGTTGACACAACCAAAATTTTTAGGATCACTTCTTGTTTTTTCATAATTATCCTTTTTCAGAAAAATAAGACTACATTTGCATACTATAATTTTTCATGTATATTGTTACCCATCTGTACAAAAGCTATCGCTTATGTTTTACTTGTTTTTCCCAATTGTCCAGCAAAATTTTTAATCTTTGCGAATCGTTTTGACGTTGAGTAAAAAGGTTGTTTTTTTCCGCCGGGTCGGATTCGAGATTGAAAAGGTACTCCTCTGACTTTTCTCCGTCTTTTTTGGAGATATATTTCAGTATCCCATCTCGGACCGCTTTCCATGTGCGTTCACCTCGGCGGGCCCGCCAGAACAGAGTACGTTTTTGTACCGGTTTGCCGGTTTCAATCCACCGCAGAATATCGACTCCGTCAAAGGGCCGTTCTTTTGACGGTTTTACGCCTGCGATACGTGCGACCGAATTTGAAAAGTCCAAAGTCAGACATGGCTGTTCTGACACTGCCCCTGCCGGCAATACTCCACGGTAGCTCGCTATGCACGGTACTCGTATCCCACCCTCGAAAAGCCCTCCTTTATAACCGGAGTAAGGAGTGTTTCGTGCGGTTCTGTTTCCTCCGTTATCGCTCATAAAAATGACGAGGGTATTGTCCAGTAATTTCAATTCTTCCAGAGTTTTCATTATTTGTGCCACGCCATGGTCCATCTGCTCGACCATCTTAACGAATGTGTCGCGTGTACCTTTGTTAAAGTTTTCCCGTCGGATGTAATCTGTTTTACGGTCTTGAGGCCCTTGGTACGGTGTATGCGGCGCCGTATAGGGTACATACAAAAAGAAAGGACCGCCTTTTTGTCGCCGGATGAACTGCACCGACTCTCTGGTGATCAAATCTGTCAGGTATCCTTTTTCCTGGATGGGTCGGCCGTTCCGGTACAGCATTGACTCACCGGTATATTCACAGTGATGAAAATAATCGACTGCGCCTCCCAGTGGTCCGAACGAGTAATCGAATCCAAGTTTATCGGGGAAGAATTTTCGTTCATATCCCAGATGCCATTTTCCGCAAACCGCCGTCGCGTAGCCCGAATCTTTCAGTAGTTGCGCTATGTTCACCTCGGACGCCGGCAGCCCCAGATCGTGTGTTTCGCGTAGTCGGATTGCGTCGTCATAACGGCCTACATTACCGATCCCAAGAGCGCATTCCAGACCGCCTACACGATGTTGATAGCGGCCGGTCAGGAGAGCCGTTCGGGTCGGACTGCACTCGGGCGCATTGGCATAGAAAGAGGTGAAACGTACCCCTTCGGCCGCCAGTTTGTTAATAGCGGTGGTGCGGATGTCAGGACAACTGTAACAGCCCAGGTCGCCATATCCCAGATCGTCCACCAGAATAAGTACGATGTTCGGTTGCCGGGCGTTTTTTGGTGGTTGCAACTGGCAGCCGGGCCATACCGCCGCCGCTCCCACCACACCGGCTATCCTGGTTGTTTGCCTTAAAAATGAGCGACGCGTGATCGATTTTGTCATAATTACTCCTATGATTAAATTTGGTCCCAGTCTTACAATTTCCCCGTTTCATACAGCAACCAGCGGGAACGGATTTCGCCATCCATGCCAAACAGAAGAAGTAGCTATGCCACCTCTTTCGGAAAAAATAGTAGTACCCGATGGGTATATTTATCTCACAATGCTTTTTTCAGATATTGGAAGTTAATTGTCGCGTCCCACGAATCCTTCGTTTTGATACGTGACGGGTATATGGCTGCCTGGGTGCAGTTCAGGGAGGAATAATTACGTTCGGCAAAATCAATGAACTTGGCAATCTGCAGCAATTTTATGCTATTGAGTTTGAACGTCTCGCGAAACAGAAACGAGCCGTCTTTTTGCAGCTTGGCATTCGGGCTCTCGATCCGGTGCAGTTTTGATTCTGTAATCAGTGCCTCTTTGGCGCAGCATCGGGCGGAGCTGACCCTGTCGAACTCGATGCTTATGGACGCGTCCGAAATATCTTGATGTCCCGATCTCCTTAAAATGGATTTTATTGTGTGCACGTTCGCTTGTACCTGACGGCTTTGGTCCTGCTGGCTTATGGCTTCTTTACGACAATCGAGCATTTTCAATGTTGTTCCTATTGACCAGACGACCAGAACAGCCGGCACAATCACCGCCCACGCCTCCGGTTTCTTCAGCATCTTTACGTCAAAATCCATAGCTATCCTTTCTTATTAGCCCCTTGCTTTAGCGAAGGGGTGGCGTCTTTTAGCCCCTGCTGTTAAGCGGGGGTTCTTTTCTTCTTCTCTCTTCTGAATTCTGAATTCTTCTTCTCTTCCTTCTGTTTATTTCTTCACTCGCAGTTGCACATTGAACGTACGGCGATTGGTGGGGTCTTTTGGTGAACTACTGCCGGTCTTATCTGAATTAATACTGGCGATCTCCAGTTGACTGCCCTCGGCTTCGATTGTTTTGCGGAGTAGCTCCAGGTCTTTCATATTGGCTACTGAGCCGAAAAAGGTACTGGCGTTGGCATAGACTGAGAGGTTCTCGATTCTCAGATCGAAATCTTCGCCCAGATTGTTTAGTACTCCGAAAACAAGCATAAGCGTATTGCTGGCCGAATCCGGCAGTGTCTTGACAGTCAGGGTGCTGTATTTATCCCCGACCTCTGCCAGTCGCCGTCGGATACGGTTGGGAATTTGGGACGGATTTCGCGGCGGCTTTTGGCCCGGATAGACCTCGCTGTAGGCATCCATAATTTCGTTTGTGGCGGCGGACTCATACGATTTATAGTTCTCGCTATGAAGATTCATCAGAAGAACCCATACCAGCAGCAGTAGTGACAAAGCTGCTGAGAGACCATAGAGTCCCCGACGTTTCATTGTAACCAGCGTACGGGGCGGCAAGCCGTCCGCGCGGAAGTTGCTGTGGTCTTCCTGGCTTAGCTGGTTTGGCTGACTTAGCCAGCCTATCCCGACTCCCGCGGCGCAGGCGGTGGCCATATCCATTTCCCGCATACTTCGGCACTCGAGACCGCTTCCGGCAAGTTTTTTTATATTATCAATATTCAGCCCATCAGGGTGGTATAACAAATATTTGGGTTGTTGATTTTCCGCAAGTTGTGCCAGACTGCGTGGCAGTTCACATCGCAATAATTCATCAGCCATATCAGCCGACACACACGGCTCGTTCCGCGTCAGAACCGGTTGATGATCTTCGCTCAGAACCAGAATATACAACATTTCCGCAGCCCGGCCCAACACAACTACTGGTACTCCTGACGGCAGTTCTTCTTGTTTTTTCAAGTAGTGCAACCAGGAAACAACATCCGGCTCAGCTATCAGGGCGTCCAGATCAGCTTGTTCGAACCTGTTTAATATTTCTTCCATCTGAGCGCATGGGACGGTATGTACCAGAAGATCGGTACCTGCCTCGGTAGCGGGTTTTTGTTGATAACAGAGTGTCAACAGATCGGCGTCGGCAGCGAACTCTTCTTCGATGTCATACCGCAGCGTTTGATCGAATTGGCGTTTGTCGGTGAACTGGCTGTGGTACGGCTGAGTCTGGTATAGCCACCCGTTCAGGGACAAAGCTACTGGCAACGTTTTTTCATTTTCAGGGCTGAGTTGTTGCTTTAATTGCTCGATCAATTCGGTCTGTCCCCTGCCGTCCAACCCGGCATTGGCTGAGTTGTCGCCAGCCGGCTCATCGGTAGCTTGCGGACTATCTGTTGCCGTGTTATCGACGGACTCATCAGACGCCCTCAGTTTTAGGGCAGAGCCGAACCGATATTC
>Ga0255394_10121_pt1 | contig 11934 bp, 13 predicted proteins | sample ANMaggSeSYBR01D3_FD_182112 | JGI IMG/M metagenome (GOLD analysis project Ga0255394, IMG submission 182112) | Sediment cell enrichment communities from methane seep in Santa Monica Basin, California, United Staets - ANME aggregate JGI... | ecosystem: Environmental > Aquatic > Marine > Cold seeps >...
CTGCCGATGAAAGGACGGTCTTCGGCGGGAGTTAAGTCCACGATCACAGCCCAGGAAAGAGAGACAACCAGCAGCAAGATTGTCGCTGCGGCCAGGTGCCAAATTCGCGTCCACCAGCCGTGTTTTGCCCCGAAGAAATACAGCGCATACAGCGCCGGAAGTATCATGTAGGCTTGCAGCATCTTGATGTTGAATCCAAGTCCGATCAGGGCGGCGCCAAGCAGCAGGCAGCGCAATTTTCCTGTTTCCACAGCGCGCCAGACCGCCCAGACAGCCAAGAGCAAGACAAAGACCAGCAAGCCATCGATGGTGTTATTGCGTTCGGTTGAGACTGTAACCGGTACTATCGCCAGCACCAGTGCCGCGATCAGACCGGCTGCGGTGTTGAATTGTTTTTTTACCAACCCATATACCAGCAGAATTGAGCCGATACCAGACAACGCATTAGGTAACGCCAGGGCGAAGCCATTCACGCCCAGGAAATAAGCTGAGACAGCTTGAACCCAGAAGCCTACCGGCGGTTTGTCTACTGTTACTGAGCCGCCTGGTTCAAATGCGACGAAGAAAAAGTTTTCCCAGGAGGTCAACATACTCTTGACTGCAGCTGCGTAGTAAGTATTGCCAATGCTGAATTCGCCTAATTGATATAAGCGCAAATAAGCGCCCAGGGCAACGATCAGGCCAAGCCCGATGGCAGCGATTAACTTTTCCTGATTAGATCTCTGGTGAACAAGTTCAGTCGTTTCTACAGACATCATGAGTCTCCGCTAAGGGTTATTAGTACCTGCAGTATAGGGGAAAGTTATAAAGAAGTTATTCAGAAGAGTTTCAGTTTTGGTAGAGGTTCCAAGAGGGGATATTGTTCCTGTCTATCATGGTTCATGCGCTCTGTTGATCTGTTCGGCTCAACTTTCAGCGGTTTACTAGAAAGCGATATGAATCAATATCTGAGTTTCAGGGTGTTAGGAAGCAGAGGAAGAAAAGGCACCAGGTGAGTTTGCACAATACGACAATTTGAAAATAGGCAATGATTAATTAGTACCACGCCACAGTTGAGTGTCTGGGTATCCTAGTTATCGTTGATTTCAGGCATTCTGTATTCAGAGATAAACTCAACTCCTACAATGTTCGCAATTTCTGGTATTTTGGTTGCATCAATCCACACTCGGAATTTATTCTGAGAAGTTCCGTAGATCGTTGACACTGTACCTCCAACAGACTCTATCTGATTTACTATATCTGTCACGGTTTCCCCACCAAAAACACCAACAGTCAAGGTTACAGCGCCTGTCCTGGTCAACAAGGGCATAGAGACCTCACGTACTGGTGGATCTATACTGGCCCATTTAACATTTACACTGATTTTGAATGCTGGCTGATATATTCCTACCCATTCGACAATTTCCAAATCCTCAACTTTATCCTTAATGCGTTCGTTCATCTTGACAACAAATCCATTCTTTGGGATATAAGAGTGGAGGATTCCTCCAAGCGACTCAATTTGACCCTTGTACTCTTCATATATTGGACCCTTAAACATTACGATATAGTAGCCTTCTGAATTGATAGGATACGAGCAAGCACAAAGGTTCTTGGGTAAAGTGATTTGAATATAGTCATCGTCAATATCGCAACTGCGAAACACTTCAATGGCTAGCAGATCCAGCATTTTTGGGATTTTAAACGAGCAATTTTCACCTGACTCAATTTCCAGATAGTCAGGTGTCATTTTACCGGGAGTTTCGAGTGGATCTGGAGTTAGTGTATCAAGCGGAGGTATAGATTCCCCCCGTGATTCAGCGCAGGCGGAGAACATAATCCCGGCCAATACCAGGATCAACGTACTCAAGTGCAGGTTTGGCTTAATCATCATTGACCTTCTGTTGGGTTCATACAATCTTATATGATTAAGACGGTTTGCCAATGAAATATGTTCCACCCAAATATGCTGTCAAAAACGCCTTCCATTACTGATAGAAAAAGCAATGAGAGGCGTTTATTATTGTCACCAAGTGTATGCGGTTGTCGCCGATCTCCCTAGAGTTGGAAATCAGTATCCCGCTGAAGACAACGCGTCCCGCATTCCTGGAGAGAGCGAAGCCTAGTGCATGTTACGGGGCAGCGAGTTTTATTTCCCCTGCCTGTTAACCTTCTACTTACCCTCCCACCGTGATCGAGAAATCCATGAAGTCTCCGGCAGTGCCCGTTGAATCGGGGTTGCCGCTGGCATACCAATCATCCGTTACCAGCAAACGAAGGGTGAAGGTTCCTGCAGTGGAGTACAACACACCCGGTGAAAACAACTTTGTGTAAATCGCTCCGGGAGCCAGGTCTGGAAGGACCTCATATCCGGCGGGGTTTGGTGGACCCCAACCGTAATGAGGAATAAGGACCAGCTCGTAGCCCGCTGCCACCGCTCCTCCCCGGTTCTCGATATCCACATCCACGATGACCCATCCATCTATGGGAGGAGCGATGGTATCCAGCATTACGTTAATGATCACCAAATTCGGTTCAAGAGCTATTGGCTCTGATACTGTGATCAGAATATCATGGTAATCTCCGGCAGTTCCCGTTGAATCGGGATTGCCACCACCATACCAATCATCCGTAACCAATACCCTCAGGGTGAAGGTTCCCGCATTGGAATACAATACACCTGGTGTAAATGTCGCCGTATGGATCGCTCCGGGAGCCAGGTCTGGAAGGGTCTCGTATCCAGCGGGGTTAGGTGGCCCCCAACCGTAGTGGGGAATCAGCCCCATGTCATAGCCTGCTGCTGCAGCTCCGCCCTGGTTTTCGATTGTCACATCTACAGTGACCCATCCGCCAGCGGTGGGCGTTGTGGTATTCAGCGTCACGTTAGTGATTACCAGGTTTGCTTCAAGGGTCACTGGCTCCGTCACTGTGATCAGAAAATCCTGGTAGTCTCCGGCAGTGCCCGTTGAATCGGGATTGCCGCTGGCATACCAATCATCTGTCACCAGCACCCGCAAGGTGAAGGTTCCCGCATCGGAATACAATACACCAGGTGTAAATGTCGCCGTATGGATCGCTCCGGGATCCAGGGCTGGAAGCACCTCGTGTCCAGCGGGGTTAGGCGGTCCCCAACCGTAGTGGGGAATCAGCACCAGCTCATAGCTCGCTGCCACCGCTCCGCCCTGGTTTTCGATTGTCACATCCACAGTGACCCATCCGCCAGCGGAGGGCGTGGTGGTGTCCAACGTCACGTTGGTGATCACCAGGTTTGCTTCTTCGCCGACCTCCTCAGAGGTCGGGGGAATCGGTGTATTGGTAGGCGAAGGGTCGCTGTCCTGGGTGGCAGTTGGCGGAGGGACAGGGGTTGGCATTTGGCAGGCCAGGCTGGCAGCGATCAGGGTCAGTACAGCGAGAGCTATTTGCATTGTCTGGAAGCGAGTTGTTTTCATGAAGCATTTCTCCTTTTGAAGAAGATGGATATACTGCGTTAAACACATTGCAGGGAGGTTACCCCCCCTGCTTTTATTGTAACTTGATTTAGTAAATCAGTTTTTATCCCCGGCGGCTGTTCCAACGAAAGGTTAGCTGTCATTAAGTTTTTCTATAGTCTTCTTACATTCGGTTTCAAACAAGGGATGTTCTCCCTCTGGATTTGTTTCCAGGTTTTGGATGAATTCAATATCCTCCCTTGTTCCGACTTCCCCCAGCACTTGAACAGCTTGCAACCGCAAGAAAGCTATTCCAGAAGCGACTCCAGTGAGTTCGGAATCCGGTGCGTAATCCCTGGTCTGGTTCTCAAGAGATAAAAACAGTTTGAGCCTGGTTTTGAGCAGGTCTTTCTCCGTAGCACTGAGTTCCTCCACAGGAATGGCTTTGAGAAAAGCGACATTGTCTTGGTAGCGAAGGGGTTCATTTGAGAGGAACAATCGATCAAACTCAGTTGAAAAATCAGCCCCGAGGATGTTATTGATTTCAGGTGAAGGCGGTTGAGGAGATTGTTGTGAACACCCAACAAGCGTTAATAGGGAAAAAAGAATGAGTAGAGTTTTCTTCATAATTTATAACGTTCCGCATGACTATTGTTTCTAACCGTGAGAAGAGTGGTTTGAAGCGTATATGTCCATACTCTGGCTGGGGGGTTTCTTACTTCCAGAATCCCCACCATTTCTTATTTGCTTTCCGTTCTTGCTCGGCCTTTTCATCCCTTTTTATTTCTTGTAAATCGGTTTCAATCTGTCTGAGGTATTTCGCCCAGTCTGCGGCCTTTGGCGTGTGCTTACCCGTTTCCATATCGAAGGTGAATACCTGGGACGAGTCGGCTGCAAGGTCAATAAAATACATTTCTTCACCACCGTCACTTCCAATCACGAACGGTTTGCCGATTCCTGGATACTCACCGGAATGCTGATTGTATTCCAGAATAGTCTTTGGATCGTTTGGCAGGAGAAACTCATTAGCGAAGGAATTGGCAGGAAAGGGATAAGTGAGCATTGTGGCGCGATAGAACTCTGGCAGGGTTACATTGAGGGCCGACTCAATTTTTCTAAGGTCAGATTCTTTCATCTCTTTCCTCCTACCAGATGGGTTTCGTGAACCCATCATCTTCCCCCTCGACTGGCGCGCGGTCCAGTTATCAGTAAACGTTATTCAGGACGATACATCCGGTCCCCCGTCCCCGGTCTTCCGTCTTAACCGGCTGTCAGGTGCCTGTCCTGCGACTAAAGGAAGTGTCGAAGGGGAACGAGGGTTATGGCGCCAGCATCATTATTCCTTCATCATAACTTCACCTGAAAAAGGTTTCCTTCTTACCTGCAAAAGCATCCATGATGCGTTGATGATGATGTTCCATTAGGTCTATATTTTTTATTTCATCTAAAGAAAAATAGCCAACATCAGTTGTTTCATTACTCAAACCCAGTTCGCCGCCAACCACAGTGACTGCAAAGTGGAACGAGACTAGTTGATATTGATTTTGGTCATCATAGGATAAAAGCATATTTGGATTTGAGTAGACTCCAATTAATTGCTTTACCTGGACTATCAAACCAGTTTCTTCAAATACCTCCCTAACGCAAGTCTCTGCTACACTTTCCCCTGAATCTAGCTGACCACCAGGCGTACACCATCGACCATTATCTCCCCGCTTTGTAAGCAAGACTTTCTTGCCGGATGGATCAAGTATCTGAGCAGAGCTACCGACTAATAAGGGGGCATTTTTTGTGATGCGATCTCCAAAAATAAGCTTTGACATATCTAGTCCTGTTTGTAATGGTTAAGAAGCTGGAACAGCCAACGGACGAGATTCGCGAAGCCTTTCAACTTCCCCCTCGACTGGCTCGGGGTTAGTTCACTTCGTCTTCGCTACGCTTCGCTCAGTACAGGCAGGACAAGCCCTTCGATTCCCACCTCCACCTCGACTACACTCAGGATGTTACATCTACCCGAAGGGTAAAGGGCACCCGCCGCCTGGCCTAAGTATTCGGTCTTCCGTCACCGGTCCCCCGTCATTCTCAGGCAGTCGGCCGAAGCGAATTGTTAGACAACGAGCTTTTTGCTGGTACAGGCTCCGGATAACCCTGAGAACTGAACGCCTGGACAGCTAACCCCGTCTATCAGAAGTGTAGCATGAAAAAGGAATCCTTCATTATTTGACATCTCTTTTGGCAAACTTCGGGAATCGATTGAAATAATAGTTTACAAAGATTTTACTTTGCTGTTATCAGGATTTAACATCGCTGCTGTAAAGTCCAGATAACAAAAGGAACATAGGGATAAAAAAATATTTAATTACTATATCTGTACTCATCATGGCGTCATGCTCCCTGCAAACGATTCCGTCCGTGATCAGTAAGCCCGCAAGATCCGGCCAACCAACGACGGAGATTCTGCCTCCGACGCCTGATTTCTCCTCTATGTCATTCCTCGAGAAAAATAATCTTTATCTCCGGCTATTGGAACAAAAGCAGAACGCTGGAGTTGATGCCAGTAAAGCCGAGGAAACCTATCAGAACTTTTTGGAAGATTCGTTAGCCGGGACAAGCGGGGAGGCTGACCAGTATCTGCAAGAAGCTATTTTATTATTGTGGTATTAGAAAAAAGGAGTGAATAAAATGAAAAACAAACGTATTTCCCTGATTGTCTCGATTGCGCTAGCAATAGCGTTGCTAAGCACAGCAATGTTAGCTCCCCAGACGGCCCTGGCCAATTCGGGTGGGGGCAGCGGAACTCTCATAGCCGACGGTGATGGGCTGGCAGGAATCCGCGGCAGCGGTACTGTATCCATTTCCGGAAACGGCATTTTGTGGATTAGAGATCATGATGGTGATGCCTCTATCAATGTCAGCGGAGACGGCATCCGCAGTGACCTTCCCAATGGATGGATCCGCTATTCTGGATTCAATGGTTCAGCAGTGGTCAGCGGCAGCCAGATCACAGTGGCTCTTTCTGGTTACAGCATTCACCTGAAAGCTACTGGAACCGGCCAATTTGTTCTGCGCGGTAACGGCTCATACACAGTTGAAAAGAATGGAATCGTCGTCACCGGCGCCTGGACGGAGGGAGCTGAGGTCCAAAGCATTCCGTAAAATAATACAAAAACATATGAAGCGGCGGTCTCGTTCTCAGAGACCGCCGCTTTTTATACTCTCAAATTACTCACTAATTATAAAGTCAGCAATTAACCAAGCCCCACTGCTGAGACGAGTAATTCGAGTCCAGCCCATGCCAAACCGATCGGAATTGTCAGAATATAGTCAAGAAGGGGAGTCATCACGAGAAGAAGAAAGATCACAAAACTAAATTTACGTGTTTTCTCAAAAAGATTGAGGAGTCCCTGTGGAAGTAAACCCGATCGATTACATCAGCGGCGGGGCGGTTTTCACCCGGAACATCCTTTGCAAGATATCATTATTGAAAAAATCGCGCCGCGTTGCCCATGGCGTAGCCCTGTCTACTGCATGTGGGGTTGGGCTGCTCCTTAGCTTGCAGAGTCTCATCTCAATCAGGCTGCTTTTGCCTTACCTTCTTTTGAAAAACCAAGTTGCCATTTGGTCGCAACAGCGAGAATAAGCACCATAAACACACCAACAACAGTAGATAGAATATAAAGCTGCATATCAAGTTGAGATTGTACTCCGCTCTGAACGGCGGTTACGGTATCATTGGTGAGCAGGGCGGTTGCCCAGAAATTATCAGCGTTGTGCAAAATGATTCCGCCAACAAGCAGGCTGCTCCCAGCCTTGTTGTACACCCACGTTATAATAATCGCCAGAACGATCTCTCCGAGTATATAGACTGGCAGGAATTTAACGCCTATCTGCGCGTGGATGGTGTCTGGTTGAAAAAAGAGGGGTAGATGCCATAGCGCCCACACGATGCCGATGACGATACTGGCAACCATTGGACCCCATTTGCGTTGCAGGTTTGGCAATGCAAATCCGCGCCAGCCAAATTCTTCTCCCAGTGGTCCCCCAATCATGGTGATGAGAAAAACCACGGGTATCAGATACCATTCTTGCCTGAGAAACGCGAAACTTGGGATATTGCCTCCTAGAAAAATCGTATTGATGGCGATGGAAAAAAGTAGGATAAGACCAGTGAAAAACAGGGCGATTGCCCACCACTGGAAACCTACGCGCCAGCGCAGGGCACGTTGTCCCATATCGCGTAACCCATCTTTTCCGCTGGTCATGACTATAACGATGACCCCAGCAATGGATGGACCAAAGACAAGAAAACCGGTTCCTGTAGTGTACCAGGGGAGCCAACTGATTAAGACTGCCAATACGACGAAAACGATGAACGCATGTTGCTTCAGTAAGGCAAGGGTTGAAGATTTCATATTAATTCTCTCATCTTTTGTGATTTGCTTCGGTAAAAATTCAAGGGCTTGTTGGTTAACAACGCTTGGGATCACAATAACGACGATGCAGCAGCCTAACGGATGAGCTTCGCGAAGCCCTTCGATTCCTCTTTGTTTCACTCAAGATAAACTTGTCGAAGGGCTCAGGATAAACTCTGACGAAGGGTCGCGAAGCCCTTTGTCTTCCCTTTCGCTTTCGCTCAGTTTTCACTCAGGATTATACATTTACCCTTTGGGTAATGGGCACCAGCCGCTGGGCTTAAGTAATAACTAATCAGTATCCAGTTTTCAATAACTACTTTATTTCTGCTAATCTCACCCTGTCTCTCTGTCGCACCAACTCCTGGTCACAAAGCCGACGGTCAGGAGCCCCGCCCTGAAGGGGAGCGGGGGAAATGAAATATATTAGCTTGTACTCAAATATTCTTTATTACATTGACTGCATCGATAGTAATACCAGTGAACTCGTCCCTTACATGATGGACATTCCCATTTTTTATCCTGATATTCGAGATAGTCTTTTATGCCAAGTTCAGAGAGTTTTTCAAAGTTTTTAAGAATCTCATGTCTGTATTGAAATCTTGGATCTTCTGGATGGGAGTTGATTAGTTTTCTTTTGAGTTCTTTACATGGAAATTCGCTGCATTTGAAGCAGAAGTCAATATCTTGGGTGAAGTAGCAGCAATTTCTGATTTTACATGTCCATTTGCTTTTTCTTTTTTGTTTTGTATCTTCAGTTGGACAGCCTTTACAGCTTTTTCCAAAAGAAGGACATGCGCCACAAAAAACGCCACAAGGCGCTAATTCAGCCGGGATATTACTGTTTCTGGGTTTCATGTTGATTCGATTCTATTTTTCATAACGGAAGAGCTCACTGGTTTTTCCGCAGCGTAGCGGAGTAAAAATCCAGTGCAGTGATTTGTTATGTGATTACTGTTTTCCAATAATTTTATCAAACCGACTATCCATGCAAACGCTGATATCAGTTGTCACGAATTTTCCGTTCAAGAACAGGCTGAATATCGTGGCTGGCGTCGGAGCAGATTGAGCTTGTTCCATCGTCTCTATCTTGATTACCTTTAGCGGTATTCCTCGCTTTTCACATGATTCAACCAGCGATTTTTTGACATGATATTCAGAATAGGGACACCGGTTAGAAAAGTAGACAACACATCCTGTCTTCTCAGGGGATTCACCACCCTTGACACAATCGTTAAAGTGGGGGCGGTTGCTCGTTTCATTGAATTCCATTGAGATGAGACTGAAGCCAGAAGGTATGCTCTCACGAATCTCAAAGCCCTGTCTTAAAAACCACTTAGTGTCGCTCATGAAATGGAATTTCTTGGTGCCCACCACGGTTACTAAGCCATCCTTTCCCTGGCTTTTGGCAGCTTCAATAGCCTCCTGCAAAAGGGCTTTTCCGTGACCATTTCTTTTGTATTTGCCGGAAACCCAAAAGCAGCCAATCATCATGTAGTTGGGAGCCGTTACTGGAACCCATGCTTTTTCAGATGGGCCGTATTCTATAAATACTTTGGCTCGCTCATCAAGACGCTGGAAGACGTAACCGTTATCGAATTCTCCTGTCAACCACTGCTTCTTGAGTTCATAGCTTGCTGAGCACTTCTTATCCGAAAAAGCGCAACAAATATGCTCGGAGTCGATGTTATCCTTTGTCAAAGAAATGTATTCCATTTCAAATATCTCCTTCTTCTAATGATTATAGATCAAGAACGGATAATTGCAGAAAGCGGTCGATTCCGCACGTTGAACGGGCGGCACCAAAGGTGCGCCGTTGGCGAGCCCGGTCAGGTGCCTGTCCTGAGACCTTCGGCTTCCCCCTCGACTGGCGCGGGGTCCAGTTATCAGTAAACGTTATTCAGGACGGCACAATGATCCAATGTCTGGGATCAGCAATAGGGGGGGTAGCTGAAACTGTTAGAGCATTTTACTACTCGCCCTCTGGATCATCTTTTCAATACCCGGGTTAGTATTAATTGCAGATAGCTCAATGTCAGGGTGGTTTCTCGCATAAACCCTAAATATTTCATCGGCGAAAGATTGACCAACGGAATCAATTCCGGTGAAATCAAGTGTTATTTGCCGAAATTCATGCAATCGATTAAGTAATCTCCTTGCCTGAGATCTTGAAATCAGGTTGTCACCACCAAATCTGGCCAAAGAAACTGGCACATCGGTTTTTGAAAAACTAAAGTCGTCATTTGCTTCAGACGCATAGCGATCAAAAACTCCCTGTGAAGTCCGTTTCGATCTTAAACTAATGCTCATACTAACCTTAGTCCCCGGTTCGGAATCATGCAAATCCGGGATGTCTTCGTAGCCCATTTCACTCGGCGAATAGAATAACCCCTCAGAATATATTACGAATCTATCAAACATCCTCGAAACGAAGAATATTCCCTCCCCTGTATGGCGGCTAGGATCCGTGGTTAGCTTGCCTTTCGATAACTCAAGAATAGCTTGCCTCGGTTCATCAAGTCCGAGATCCCTTTGAATTTTGTTGAAGATTCCAACCCCGTTATCATGAAGAAGAAACTCAACATTTACAGCAGATTGTTGAATGTGTATTGTTGCTTTTGTGCCTTCAGAATGATCTATTGCATTATTGATCATCTCAGTCATACCATATTCGCAGATCCTCATGATATTCTCTGGGAGTTTAGACAATAAGGGACGCACGAGGTGCCGCCAAACTTTATCTTCCTCAGTGCCTGGTGATAGTTTGAAAGAAAAAGTCTCCTCCACGAGAGGCTTTAGCATGTATCTGCGTCCTCGAGTTGTGCCCTTGGATTCCAAGACGCCATCATTGATAAGTTTCTTTATATGCCCTAGAACAGCTGGACGAGAGATCCCAAAATGACTGGATACATGTGCAGAAATATCCTTAGGATGAGTGCTCACATTTTCCAAAATGAAATTGCGGATTTCAAGTGATTGTTTTCTTGGCTTTCTCATTTTATAACCTTAATTACGGGTATTATAAAGATTAACATATTTATTTATTAACTATAAGTGCCATTATTATAAACAATAATTACATCTATTGTCAACCTTGGTTGGAAGATTTATAAAGAATAATGGGGTTTATTGGTAACTTTTAGATGGGGAGATTCCAGCAAGACTATAGATATCGGAAGAGCTCAGCACACGCTCCCCGGCGTTCCTGTTGCGGACTATTGAGTGGTTAGCTGGCGAAAAATGATGTGCATTTATAAATTGGCAATATATCCCATTACATAATGCGTGGAAACGGAAAACTTTCGCTCTCTTCCAAGAGCTCAATATTATCCTGCCAAAGCTCTATTACTCTAAACATGAACCGCCATTGCCATTGGGGATGGATTGCAGTTTTCCTAGAGGACTTACAAACCATTGATCAAATAACTCTTGTGATTTCTCCGTCTATGTTTCTATTCCATAAATGCAAGTTTAAGTTTTCTTTCGCCAGCTAACGGATGAGCTTAGCGGCAGCTGGTCTTCCGTCCCCGGTCACCTGTCCTTAACCGGCTGTCGGGTGGAGCGTGGGTTAGCCTGGGCCATTATGAAGCCTTGATGTATTTGACATCTTCCAACCCGTTAAAATCTGAGTCTTGTGTCCAGAGTATGGCATCATATTCCCTGGCACTTGCTAGCATAATACTGTCTGCCATAGGTATTTTGAGATCAGCAGATATTCGTGCTGCGTGTAAGGCAATAGGACTGGACAAATCAATGATCTTCCCTGATTGCATAAACGCGATGGCATTTAATGCCTCGGTTTCATCAAGTTGTTGTAGGATACGTTTAAAAACTTCATATAAGCTTATTGTAGGCACGATAAGTGAATCAGTGTCCTCAATTGGCTTTGAGAAGAAGTTAGCGTTAGTGCCATTGGCAAAGTATTCCAACCATCCTGAAGAATCAACTATGTTCATAGCCGATCCGGTTCTCGTTCAATATTGGTGTCAATCCCCTTCAAGAACCCCCTTCCGTCTTGGATTTTTCGAACTGGGATTAACTCGATTCTTCCCATATAAGGAATAACCTGAACCTTTTGGCCGGGCTTTATTCCAATCTTGTCCCTAACTTTCTTG
>Ga0255394_10122_pt1 | contig 11926 bp, 5 predicted proteins | sample ANMaggSeSYBR01D3_FD_182112 | JGI IMG/M metagenome (GOLD analysis project Ga0255394, IMG submission 182112) | Sediment cell enrichment communities from methane seep in Santa Monica Basin, California, United Staets - ANME aggregate JGI... | ecosystem: Environmental > Aquatic > Marine > Cold seeps >...
CGCGTCTTGGCCGCTTTGTGCTCGCTACGCTAAAATGGCATACCTTTTCTTAAAATGCTCTAGTCTGACGCAGTTGCTCTCAATACTTCGTCGATACTGGTGATTCCCTTGGCCGCTTTTGCCAAGGCGTTCTGCCGCAGGGTTTTCATGCCGCATTTCATGGCCATGCGTTTAATCTCCATGGAGGGCGCCCGCTGCATGATAAGGTCTTGCAATTCGTGGTAGTTCGGCATTGCCTCCACCACGGCGGCACGGCCTTTATACCCCGTGCCCTTGCATCTGTTGCAGCCCCGTCCGCGTGCAAACGCAGGCTCAAAATCGAAATCATCGGGATTGAACTGGATGCGCTTGAGCACATCGGCCGGCACTGTAATATCCTCTTTGCAGGATGTGCAGATCCGCTTGAGCAGCCGCTGCGCCGCCGCCAGGCCGACAGATGATTGGATCAGGAATGGTTCCAGGTTCATGTCCGTTAATCGTGTGAACACACTGGCTGCGTCGTTCGTGTGCAATGTGCTCAAGACCAAGTGTCCGGTCAGCGCCGCCTTCACCGCTATATCGGCCGTCTCTTCGTCACGAATCTCACCGACCATCACAATATCGGGGTCCTGACGCAGGATACTGCGCAGGGATGCGGCGAATGTCAGCCCTATCTCAGCCTTCACCGGCACCTGATTGATACCCTCAAGTTCATACTCGACAGGATCTTCTACAGTAATGATGTTCTCTGTGGGTTTGTTTATTTTGTGCAGCGCGCTGTACAGGGTCGTTGTTTTACCGCTGCCAGTTGGGCCAGTCAGAAGGATCATGCCGAATGGCAGTTTAAGGGCTTCGTTGAAGGCATCCATCGGCTGTTTTTCAAAGCCAAGTTTATCAAGGTCCAAGGTCAGGCTGCTTTTGTCGAGTACGCGCATAACGACCTTTTCGCCGTAACATGTGGGCAGGAATGAGATGCGGAAGTCAATATCGCGCCCGCGCGATATAATACGGAAGCGGCCGTCCTGCGGGAGACGGTGTTCGGCAATATCGAGGTGGCTCATGATCTTGAATCGCGATATCAATGCGGCCTGCATGGTTTTGGGGGGGTTCTTTGTTTCTTCCAGAACGCCGTCCACGCGGTAGCGCACACGGATGATTTTTTCGTATGGCTCTATGTGAATATCACTCGCGCCCAGTTCAAGGCCGTTGAGCAGGATCAAGTTGGCGATCCTGATCACCGGGCCTTCTTCCGCCTCGTCAGCCGTACCAGTGATATCGGCGATGTCCTGCGGATTCGCCGCCACTTCTATTTTGTCAACGATTTCGTCGGCGCCGGCAATCAATTGTTCAAACAGTTGGTTGCTCTGTTTGCCGCCGTAATGGCGGGCAATGGCCTCTTCAAGCTCCGATTTGACCGCGACAACCGGCTCAATCTCATAGCTGGTGAGCATCTGCAAATCGTCCAGCGCCATAATGTTCAGCGGGTCCGCCATCGCGAGTGTCAGTACATCGCCCGTTACAGATACAGGGAGCATGAGGTACTGGCGCGCAAGATTCTCAGGGACCTGCTTGAGGATTTCGTCAGGGATATTGTAGTTGGCGACACGGATGTGAGGTATGCCTAGTTGCTCGCTCAAGGCGATGACAAGATCTTCTTCTTCGATGTAGCCGCGCTCTACAAGAAACTGCGCCATATTCTGATTTGAGGCCCTTTGGAGTACAAGCGCTTCCTTGAGTTGTTCTTCTCCAATCAGGCCCTGCTCAAGAAGGATGTCCCCAAGTCGGCGTTTTTTAGTTCTAGGTGGCACTGGTAATATCCTCACGTTCCGGCTGGTTAATACCCAGCCTCCCTAACGGCAGCATTTCCCGACTGACTCAGTATAAACTATTTTATAACAATTATGCAGCATGAATGCCAAGTTGGCTCAGAACCTCGCTGGCAAGTTCCGGGGTAATCTCCTTGTTCACAATACCCGCATAGGCCACAAGTTTGCGGAGCGCGCCCGTCATTTTGCGCATATCATCCTGGATGCGCGCCGCGAGCAGTTTCAATATCTCATCTGGAATGGCCGCATTTGAGTTTTGAACTCTGGCGCGCAGGATCTCAATCCGCGCGTCCATTTCGGGTGGTTTCAGGCCCACAACAACGCCGCCGCTAAGCCGGGAAGAAAGGCCCTCGTTGAAACCTTCCAGTTTATCAGGCGGCAAGGTTCCGCCAAGGAAAAGCGGCGCGTCCATATGCGCGAAAGAATCAATGATATAGAGGACTTCCGCCTGAACATCCGGTTTGTCCGCAAGTAATTGCATATCATCTATTATAAGGAGATCCATATTCAGATAGCGTTCATGGAAACTTTCCGCGGAACCATCGGATAGCGCTTTAGCATATTTTTTCGCGAGAACACCCGCCGAGACATATCCAATCCTGGAGTCAGGGCTTCTTTGCTGAAAAGCATTCCCTATGGCGTTTAAGAGATGGCTTTTCCCGAGTCCGGTCGCTCCATAGATATAAAACGGGCTGAATTCACTGCTGGGATTGATTGCGAGATTCTTGCAGAACTGCACCGCGGTCTCATTGGCCGTGCCGCCAATGTAATCGGAAAAGGAATACCCTGGAATGGGGTTTTCTTTTTCGAGCGCCTCCTGCACAAGTTCATCCGTGCGCATTGACAAGCCTGGCACATCGGCGGCTTTTAGCTGATCGAGTGTTTTGGCGCTCCGCTCTGCTCCAGGAAAGGCGTGAACGTTTGTCGTCACTTCTTCACTTTCATGTGCGGCTGTTACTGGCTGTCCGCCCGCCTGATTCAGAAGATTCATCAGACGCTGCTCAAATCGGCTCATTGATTCAGCAATGGCCGTGCTGATGTTTTCACTCACCGCCTGGGAAATTTGATCTATTGCGCCTGGAAGTTGTTCATCTGAAAGAGCGCCGGCATTGCCGCTTGCTTGCCGTTTGGACTTTTCAATGTTTTCCATCCCCTGCTCAATGGCTTTCTGCATGCCTGCAGCCAGTTTGGAGAAGTCCGGCGCCGGCGCCCTGTTCTTCTCTATCATGACTTTGATTTCTTTAAGGGCGGCCTGAATAACCTTTCTCAATCGTTCATCAGTCACCCCGGCAGGAACGGCCCCGTCTGACGGGTCAGGGATTGGCGTTTCAATTTCCGGCGCGGCGGTTTTTTCATCTGGCCTGTCAACCGTTATGGAACTGGAAGGATCTTTATCCGGCAATCCGAAATCATTTGCCGAAACTTCCGACGATGAAACTTCCCCGCCCTTCGAGAACAGAGTTCTAATAACGCTGATATAATGGCCCCAGTCGCACAGGATCGGTTTGATATGAAGATCCGGACACATCTTGCGTACAAGTTCAAGCGCCTCGATGTCAAAGGGGTTCACCATGGCGATGGTAAGTATGTTGCCAAGTTTGTCGATAGGAAGAAGATAGCGCTCGCGGCAAATTTCTTCCGGTACAAGGCTTAGCAGATCGTTGCCGATTTGATAGTCAAGAAGGCTGATATGGGGTACTTTCGCCTGCTTGACGATTAGGGATATCAGGTCGTCTTGCTCGATAAACCCCTGTTTGACAAGAATATCGCCTAAAAAACCGCCGTTTTTTTCCCGCTCAGCGAACCCTTTTTCGAGATCATTGCTGGTTACGAGTCCCTCATTGACCAGGAATTCCCCCAGGCGACGGCACTCTTGAGGCACGGCATTGTTTTCAGCGTCATTATTCACTTTGTTTTCCGATTTTGCCATTTACGTTACAGAACCTGCTGGCACGGAACACATCCCATACCGCAACCCTGATTTACTTCAAAAGTGTAGCACCAAAACCTGATATGCGTCAAGTGCTTTCAAGGCGTAACTCCTTTAATGACAGTAATTTGTCAGTAAGACAAATTTTCGGTATGGTCCAAGATGCCAATCTGGCGGCGCTTTTCAATTTGGAGGAATTTGAAAAGCGCAGCGGTTATTGCGGCAACGGTATGTCCACATCGTTACGGATCTGATCATAGATCCGCTTTAATTCGCCCGTCTTCACCCAACGGGAACAGAACGTTGCGCGGTCTTCAGCGCTTTGCTCCAGGATCTGGTCGCGCGTCATACCCATCACTTCCATCTGTCCATGGCCATAGTGGTAGATCTTATGCGGCGAAACAATGACCTTTTTCCCTTTTTTCCAGCTTTCTATGCAGAACTCCGCTTCTTGAAAGAACTTTTTGTATTCAAGACAGAACCGGAGAGACTTGTCATTGATTAGCATGCAGGCCGAACAAACATAAGGCACGGCAATAGGCTTTTCCTGAACGGAATCGCAATGACGCGGGGCGCCGTCCAGATCGATCCAGCCTCCAGCATGGCGGACTTTTCCGTAATCCCGTTTGTTGGCATGCAGATGAATGTTGCCAACTATGCCAACATCTTCAGAAGCCAGTGCAATAAGAGAATCGAGCCAGCCCTCGGTGAGTATAACGTCATCATCCAATGTGACCACGACATCGCCTTGGGCTATTTCCAATGCGCGGTTGATTTCATGTGGGTGCTGAAAACGCCCGAAGTTGCCATTTTCGAAGATAAGCAGCTCATATGGTATGCCCTTCGTATGTTCGTGTATGCTGGTTATGCATTTTCGAGCGTGTTCAGAATACAGATTTGGCGTACACACGAGAATGGTAGCGGTAATTTGCTTGGAGACATCGGCCGCCACTGGTTCATCGGAAACAGTTATTGAGGATTGAGAGTCCTGGTTTTCCTGGGCCTTGGTTTTTCGCGGTTTCAGGCACGCCTTAACTCCTTTTTTCAAGGCGTCGGAAAAGTCAATCATCGGGAAACTCCTCAGTTTGCTGCCAGGTGTGGCGTTTTCTATTGTAACACCGTTCTCAGAGGCCCATTTTTGGGCATAATTGAAAGCGTTCTCAATGCGTTCCATTTCAGGCAGATGAAAATCATGCGCTGCTCCGCTGGACTTGCCATAGCCTTCGTGGAAGTGATTAGCTGACTTTTCATTGCTCCATAGTCCGCGTTTTTTGTCAGCGGCGGTTATGCTGTAATTGTGATCAACACCGATAAGATAAATGGGATCGCACCCCATAATAGCAGCCATTTGCAGCAGCCCATAAAGGACTGTATGGCCCAAATAGATAACGTCAGGCTTGCTGGAAAAATTGTTCGCCTTTTCCAGTTCCGCCATATGAAGGGGGTCAATGAAATTTGTTCTGCATTCAGGGTGGCCAGGCGGGTAGAAGTTCACAGGACAAGCGTTTTTTAGTTGGAACAGATTCAAATACTCGAAAGGATAGAATTTTACAGTTTCGTCCGGGATGTTCTTCTCCCACTCACGCATGTGTTTTTCGCATTGCAGAGAATCAAGCGTCCCCCAATATGTGGTCGAGAAACCCCAGTCATCAAAGCCAAGATATATTCTGTTGGAGCCGAAAGTGATCTCATCTTTTAGAAGTGACATGTCAAGATTCTTTAGAGAGGGGCCGTTTCCAATCACCCATGCGCGTTTGCCCTTGTGAATGTCCACAAAATCATCCGCGAAACACATCATATTATGCTTGCGTATTCCTGCCGCATCGTGAGTCCAGATATCCCGCACCCCCAGTTTGTTGAGAATGCGGAAATAGTTATAGTCCTTTTTCACGGATGGTGTAATGTACTCCTGCATGTATCGAATCTTGGGCGGCGGGCCAGAAAGCAACACAACGCCCTTAACATTTCGGGTATTATTGAATTTGGCGGCGAGTTCTACCGACAAGTGTTCGGGGCTGTAATATTCGTCCATGCCGCAATCGGGATACGCAATCACTTCTACCCTGAGACCTGGAAAGTTTTCCTGGATGGAAGAGGCCAGCTCCATCCTAGCTGGAAGCGCCAACAGGAAAACATGCGTTGACCCCAGCTCTGCTTCAAGCCAAGCCAGGCAACGCTCCAAGCGGTAATCTTCCTGTGGACAAAAAACAATAACTTTATTTTGCATTTTTACCTTCTTCTTTATCACGCATTTTCTTCAGTAGTGCCGCCCAAGTCCGCGGATACGTGCGGGTGGCAATGCGCCTCCAACTACCATTGAGCGTGGCCGACAGGAAAACCTTCTTTGAGAACACGTGTGAAAAGCGCGTCAAAACGCGAAGAAAAATCCTCAAATCTGGCAACCGTTTCAATTCTGTCCTTCAGAAAGGACCAATCACAATCCCTCGGCAGCACATCGGCAATCTTCTCCCGCATGGCTTTGATGTCGCCCGGCGGCACATAAAAAATATTGTCGCCGCTGATTTCACGCAGCACCGGCAAGTCAAAGGCAATACAAGGTGTGCCGGCATATTGCGCTTCAACCGGAGGCAATCCAAACCCCTCAAAGAATGAAGGGAACAGGACAAGAGAAGCCCTCTTCATCTCACGCCATTTTTCCACCTCGGAAAGCTGCATGAGAATATCAATTGAAATACCGTATTTCGCAGCGCTTTTTTTCAAGTTATCCATGTACGCATCATCAGGTGTCCCTATACCGACCATGAAAACAGCGGTATAGCCCCGCATAGCTTCGCAGAACAATTGCGGCACAAGACTGCCGCCTTTATGTTCTGAATGCGCGAAACGTGTAAGGATTAGAATGCGTTTTTCTTTTGGCACTTTGCCAACAGCATCTGCGACGCGAGCGTTAATCGTAGGCCAGAGATGATCAAATTGCGTTGCCGGAGGCGCCGTATCATAAAATTCCCGCGCCCATTTCGAGCCTTCAGCGGCCAGAGAGAATACCAACGAGGAGGATTCGCTTACGAGTTTCCAGCCGTCCCAACGCTTGACCTCACGGGGTTGCGGGGAGAGCGCATTGAACCAGTTGGGTGATTCGAAGTTTAACAAGGCAACACGCGCTTTATGTTTTGCGGCATATTCCAAGGCGCGTCGGTAAAAGGGGCCATTGCTGTTGCCATGCGGCACAACCACAAGTATGTCGCAGGGGATATCCGGTAATTGAACGTTGTTTTTACCTGTTACGTTACACAGATGGACCTTAATCTTATCATGCGCGGGGAAAAGGGATTTGTCGTCAAAATCCTTGTAAAACGAGGGGATATTATTAGTGACGTATGAGACCTCCCAGCCTCGTTCCGCAGCGGCTTCCGCCGTCAGCCAGGCATGATATCGCCCGCCGGAAAAGCCTTCACTCTGGTTGATCCCACAGAAAACAATCCGTTTTGTGTCCGGGAGCCCAGCTAACGCTCCTGGTCTCTTTTTTGTGAATAATCTGTCATAATCGGCCAAGGGAAAGACTTTGAGCCCTGTATTTGGAGTAGCGTTGTAAACTTTTATGCCATGTCCCTTGCACCATTTCCGGGCCACTTCAAAAGCCCGCTCCATACGCTCTGGTTTCGGCGTTACAAAGATCTTTTCCTCTTCTCCTTCTGTGTATTTTTCCGAAAAGTGAGTGGGCTTCTTCGCGTCAGCGGCTGTCCACACCTGTGCATTCTTAGAGCCAACCTGCCGCTTGTTATCATCCGAGAGCGACAGGTTGTATCGGTGGTCGCAGCCAATCAGATATATGGGGTTGCACCCCATGATGACCGCGATCTGCATCATCATGTGCGTAACGGTAAATCCAAGATAAAGCACATCCGGTTTGCCGGAGAATTTATACGGCGGCCTGTGGTCGAAATTGAAGTTCACAGGGCAGGCATTCTCAAATTCCAGCATATTGAGATATTCAAATGGGAAGAATTTGGTAGTATGCGCGGAAACATTCGCCTCATACTCGGGGCCGTATTCTTCCACTTGCAGGCGATCCAACAGTCCCCAGTAGGTGAAATTCAATCCCCAGTTTTCATAACCCATATAGCAACGGTTGGAACCGAACGTAATCTCATTTTTCAAGAGGGTCATGTCAATTTCATTGAGGCTGGGGCCATTGCCAACGACAAAGCACCGCTGTCCTTTATGCCGATTTACGAACCCATCGAGCATCCATGGCATTTTGATAACTTTCACGCCCGCATAGGACAGCAGCGCGGCGCGCCTGACGCCTGCACGCCACAGTCCCCTGAAAAGGTTGAAAAAACGCCCCAGAGCGGGTGTGTAATTCCCAGGCAGGAACTCAACATCATGGTGCTGGACCGGCGCGGGAATTGCGATTGAATCAATTGCGCCCTGGCTGGACAGACGCGCCGCGAATGCAGCCGGCGCCTGGCCGGCCAGGAGTTCCGGCGGCGCTTCCAGCACGTCAACAATTTGCGGATATATCTCTTTCAGTTTCCGCCCCTTCTCGATGCAATCTGTTTCGCAAATGAGCAATATTCTTGAATTGTGCGGCGTTTTGCGTATCCACCGCTCCACCAGATTTCGGGTATTGCCATGAAAATATACCGCGTGACTGGTCATCGGGAATGCATGGAGTTCCGGTTCGAGTATGATTTCCGGGCGCAGAGAAATAGGCGTCCCGTTTTTTCTATCCCGCTTTTCAGGCTCCGCGGCCCTCTTCAGCGGGACAGGCTCGGGCGCGGGCCTCAGATTTTTTTCTGGTTTCAATCGCGGAATTTGAACCAGACTTCCACCGGCAAAATGCACGATATACGGCACGTCATCCCAAACAGTCCTGTAAACGCATGCATCTGAATCGTAATAGATACATTTTGCGGCGCCAAAGGTCGATGTAAACACTTTCTCCATGTCGAGGACGGCAATATCCGACCGTTGTGTTTTGCGGTAAAAATATCGGAAGAAGTCCTGATCATGCCATTTCAAGTCATCGGGCACCTGATCCAGTATGTTGAAATAACCCGATCCTCTGACAAAGTCTTCAAAATCCCCTGTCAAACGCAAGAAATCCGTGGCGAATGAAAGGTTCACGCCTGTGTTGATTTCAGCGGTGTAGGTATTTTTCCAATGAATGGTCTTGTCAAAACGTTCCGCCACCGCTAAACGCGCATTCTCCTGGTTTGCGCTGTGAAGCATTGCCAGTTCATGTCCGAAAAGCACTTTGCCACCCTGTGCGAGTTTTACAAACTCTCTAATGGGGCGCTGAACAAAAACATCCGGATCGAGAAAAAGGATCAAGTCTCTTTCGGATACATTTTGGGCAATATATTCTCGTGCGAAAAAAAGTTTTGCCAATTTGCCTAATGGGTGAACGAGCTTAGCGCCATAGTTGGTCTCGAAATGGCGATAGATGTCCATCTCTTTGAAACACCGCGAATCATCTGTCAAACGCGCGAACTCATTGCGTGTTTTTTTCTCCAGATCACCGTACAACGCCACAATACGCATACTGAGTCCCTTGGACTGTTTCCGCAGGTTCCGGATAAGATTCCGGTACTCAATCGCGCTGCACTCATCAAGAGTGGTTATGATATACAGCATGCAGTATTACTCCTGTTTCCTCCCAGTATCCGGCGGTTCATGCGTTTCACTCGGAAGCGCCGGGAATCGGCACGGTTTCAGGCCCCTTTTGCGGCGGGACCCTTTTCAATATGCCCGCCAGGCGCGGATCTGACGCCAATGTGTTGAGCAATGCCGGAGAAGAGAGGATCATGTCTCGCACGCTTTCATTGGATAAAAGCCTTTCAATCAAAAAACGGTTTCCCGCTATGCGTTCAAAAACATCATCATGCGATAGAAGCGCAACGACATAGGCCTCCCATTTGACGGCCTTTTCCAAGACGGACGGGCGCTGAATAAAGCGCATGCGCCAGTCTTCGTTGTTACTCAGGACCCGGAACACCCATTCCCTGTGCAGCAGATCCGCTAGAGACTGTTGTTCTTCCGGAGATGCGTTGGCCATTTCTTCAATCATGTTCCGCAGGTCTGCCTTCACCTTTTGCACTGTGCTTTCTTTAATGGCGGCTTCATTTCGCGCCATTTTCCGCACTGTGGACGCCAGTTGACTATTCGACGCCAAAGCGGCTTCGTATGCGCCTGACTGCACTAAAACGTCTAGCAACGTGTTGGCTTCCTCCGCCGCATCTCGCTTTCCTCTCAAAGCCGCAAAATGCTTTTCCAACGCCTTTTTCGCCCGAGGAGTCAATATGACTTCATGAAGAAGCGAGCCGTATTGGGCCACTTCATCTGCCAGCATCCGTTGTTCATCATTGTTGCGCAAGATCCGCCGCAGCAAAGCCCGATCCGAACAGATAGCTCCAATCATCCGGTTATCATCCAAGAGTCTTTGTAACAGTTCCAGCCCCGGCTCGCAAAAAACTTCTTCCATAAATGACGCATTTCGGGAAACCCGTGTCTTCTCAATCAATATCTGGAAGCGTTTGCGGACCTCTGAGTCCGTCTTGATGCGGTGGCGAATGCCGGAGGTCGAGAGCAGATCGGTCAGGCAGCGCTCATCCAATGCCAATCTGCGGAACAATGCCCTCGTCACACGGTTTGAATAAATCAAACGGGAGGCGGTATTTCGAATAATCCTCAGTATTCCCACTTCTTAAGCCACTCCTTCATCGTCTTTGAGAGCTGTGCGCATCAATGTATCGCAGTTTATCACAGGCCAATTCGTGAATTCATTCTCCTGTGGAATCCTCCGATTCGTCAGGTGATTTGCTATAGCCCAAAATGCTGATTTCCTCGCCCAACAAGCGCTCGACAGCTTCCAATAAAACATCATACTTGCCGCCGTGCGCGTGCCAGCCATGGGCAACGCCCCGGGGACGTTTTTCTTTGGAATATTGCGACACTTTGACATCCAGGAATGATTGCGCGACCGGGAGATCAATCTCAAGAAAATCCAAAGCGGAACGGAATGTCTCCAGCGGCGAAACAACCAGGTCCTCGTAGCGTATCTCTTTCACCGGCAAGGTGTCCGGGCGTTCAACAAACCATTTGCGGACGTGTTTCTTGAAGGCGTTAAGGACGTTCATAGGTCCTTTGTCTATACGCCTCTCATACTTTTTGTCAATCGTGCTCGCGTAGAAAAAGTCAATCCCTTCCAGGAACTCATCCTGCGTGATTTCCGCCTTGCGCTGTACTTTTGTGTATTCATAGAATGAAATCATCACATCGCGGGGATCTCGTTTTAGCAAAATAATGCGACCGGGAAGATGCTTCAGTCCAAGAAGCCGCTCATATTCATCCTCAAAATACTCGGGTGACAACGCATGCGACTTGAGCGTAAGAAGCGGCACAAAACTTGACGGATCAGGTGAATAGATTGATCTGTTCTGCATTCCTGTTGAATGTGTAAGTATATACTGCAGGAAATTGCTGCCGACCCTTGGATAACTTACGACTGCGGCAGGCAATGAATAGGGCAAGATGGCCGCGCGTTCGACTCCTTGCAGAATATAGAGATTTGCCCGGGCCTCTTCATTGCTCAGGAAATGCTTAAGCGCTTTGGTGTTATTCACCAGGCTGACTACCGCTTCTGGATTCTCGGCTATAAATTCGGCAACTTGCCGGCCCTCGGGATCTACATGGGCCAGCAATTCTTTGACATCCGTGTGTTCTTCAACAAATTCCGGCGCCAAATGAGCAAGCATAGTATCCGGGCCTAAGTTCTTGCACATGACCTCAGACCCTAAGTGGGCGAACATTTTGTCGGTGTCCAAGTAATTCAACATGGCATCTGGCCCCAAGTGCGCGAGCATTTTGTCGGTGTCCAAGTGATTCAGCATGGCATCTGGCCCGAGGTGCGCAAGCATTTTGTCGGTGTCCAAGTGATTCAGCATGGCATCTGGCCCCAAGTGCGCGAGCATTTTGCCGGTGTCCAAGTGATTCAGCATGGCATCCGGCCCAAGGCATTCGAGCATTCGCTCAGGCCCGAGGTAGTTCAACATCCGTTCCGGCCCAAGATGTTCCAGCATTTTCTCCGGGCCAAGATACTTAAACATCCGCTCAGGTCTCAGGTATTCAAGCATCCTGTCCGGCCCAAGACATTCAAGCATCTGTTCTGGCGCAAGGGCATTTAACAATGCTACCGGACCCAGATAATTGAGCATCCGCTCAGGCC
>Ga0255394_10123_pt1 | contig 11915 bp, 11 predicted proteins | sample ANMaggSeSYBR01D3_FD_182112 | JGI IMG/M metagenome (GOLD analysis project Ga0255394, IMG submission 182112) | Sediment cell enrichment communities from methane seep in Santa Monica Basin, California, United Staets - ANME aggregate JGI... | ecosystem: Environmental > Aquatic > Marine > Cold seeps >...
AGATCATGGCATCAAACGAAGCGGCCAACGTGATAATTCTGCCGGAAAGAGGGATGTCCCTGCCGGCAAGACCTGTCGGATAACCACAACCGTCAAAACGTTCGTGATGGGCGAGAACGGCACGAGTTACATAGTCCATCTGCCTGATAGGCCTGAGTATGTCGGCACCAATCTGAGGGTGTTTTTTTATCTGAGCAAATTCATTGTCGGTAAGACGACCAAGCTTACAAAGAACAGCCTCGTCAATACCGATTTTTCCCACATCGTGGAGCAAGCCGGCTAAATATATATTGTTCACCAAGGCACGGTCCAACTCCAACCGCTCAGCAAGATGGCGGGCAATAAGAGCCACCCTCTCAGAATGGCCGCAAGTATAAGTGTCTTTCGCGTCCACGCTGCTGGTCAAAGCCCGCAGAGAACCCAGAAACAACTCATGCAGGTCCCGGTATAATCTGAAATTCTCCAAAAATACGGCAATTTGATTCGCCACCGAGAGCAGCAGATTAGTGTCGAGTGAATCGAAATCGGGCTTATCGAGCTTGTTGACGGCAGCGACGGCGCCCATGAGCCGACGGTCACGATAAACAGGCACAGAAACAATATTGCGGATAGGCGCAGGCCACTTATAGGCACAGGGCTGATCGACGTTACCGTCTATCAGGATGGCCCCTGCTTTGCGGCCAACAGCAGTAGTTCTGTCCCATATAAGCTCCAAATGAGTACGATCCAAAAACAACTCGCCGGCAGAAGCAAACATCGGCAATTCAACATCAAATAAATCGTCGCATCGCCAGAAAATCAGGAGCTTTTCGGCCTTGAGTACCTCAAGTATCTCCGGGGCCAACCGGGCAAAAAAGTCCTCCGGCCGACGTGTAACCTGCATACTATCGCCCATGCGATGCAGCAGGTCCAACTCCTCATAACTCTGGGCGAGAGACCACGTCAGGGCATCAAGTTCGCTTTTATTTTGTTGTGATAAATCAGAAGACACAATAATAAAATAAATCTGTATATAACCGCATACTAAACCAGGGCAACGGCGAGTATTTCGTCCACCCTGCGAAGCAAATCACGCGGGCCAAATGGCTTGTGGATACATAATTCTATACCAGCGGATAACATTGCAGCCTCGTCAAGGGCAAATCCGCGGGCGGTCAACATAATAGCAGGAATATGCTTAGTCGATGGAATTCGACGAAGACGCTTACACAACTCCAGACCTGACAGATAGGGCATTTGATAATCGGTGATAATCAGATCGGGTAACTCCACCTGAGCCAATTCCAGTCCGTCCCTGCCGTCCTGGCTGGTAATAACATTGTAACCGGCATTACGCAGTTTCAATGCAATCACATGTAAAATATGCACTTCATCGTCAATTACTAAAACCTTTTGTTCATTCTTTATCATGGCTGGCCTCGTGTATAATATTCAGCATAACCGCATGGGCTAAAGCCCATCCTACTTTACTTTACTACAACACCCAAAAAAAAGGTTCCTGACCCCTTTAATTTGGTTAAAATTATCGTGCTCCCAATAGCTGCGACGGTCGGCACAAAGGCAGCGTAATCGTAAAAGTACTACCCAGACCAACCTGACTACGTACATCGATACGGCCCTGATGGAGATTCTCGATAATCTCCCGTACCAAATAAAGACCCAAACCGGTGCCGCCGGCAATAGAATTATTTTCCGGAACACGATAGAACTTTTCGAAAATCCGATCCATGGACTCCCTGGGTATTCCCGGCCCCTGATCGGTGATCTCAATAGCGATCTGCGCGTCCTCATCCTGCCAGGCCCGAATAGTAACCTTTTGCTGAGCCGGCGAATATTTCAACGCATTACCGACAATATTCAACAATACCTGATAAATCATGTCACAATCAGCCAAAAGGGTTAAATCGTCCGACTGTACCTCGACATCCAGTTCGATACTTTTGGCCTGAGCCTGGGGTCGCAAGACAGCAGTAACATTCCTGATCACCCCACCTAAATCAAATGGTTCAAGCTGAAGATCAACCTGTCCGGACTCTAACCGGGAAAGATTCAAGACATCGTCAATAAGGCGATTGAGGCGTTCGGCCTGCTCCTGGATAATCAGGCAATACTTACGACATAATTCGGGGCTGTCAGCCTCACCTTCAGCGATCATCTCCGCATACCCCCTGATGCTGGACAAAGGGGTCTTCAATTCATGCGAAACACAACTGACAAAGTCATCCTTCAAACGGGCCAAATCATTTTCAGACGTCATATCGTGCACAACCATAACCACACCAATATCCCGCTGATGACTGTCAAGGAGGCAGGAAGCCGTTACCTTCAGATCGAGCTTTTGTCCGCTCAACGGATGAGTACGCTGGAGAAGCCTTACAAGAGCACGACTCTTATCCTGTCGAACCAGCTTAACCATCTTCAATAAATCAGGATCGTCAACAACCTGTTCGATAGGTGAGAGATTATGAAGGTCCAGCCTGAAATCATACAGGTCCTGAGCAGCCTGGTTGGCCATCAGTAATTCGTCATACCGGTTGGTAACAATAACGGCCTCTGAAATACTGAAAATGACGGCCTCGACTTGATGACGTTCAGTCTCGGCAACATCGGCCTGCATCAGCAGTTCTCTCTGCTCACAGCGTTCCTTTTCAAAACGAAATTCAATATTGGTAAGATACTGGTTAATCTCGGCAACAAGCTCCGTCAAATCCTCATCCATATCGACCATAATCATGCCGATCCGATCGGCCTGCTCGAATTGATGTAACTGCTGCCTGATCAGGCTGATGGTGGTCCGACGGCCACTCCAGGCAAACCCAATCCATACGACACCCAGTAACGTCACCAAGGCAAATGCCAGGTCGAAATACCATCGCGTCAGGGAAAATAAGCCGCTCAGCGATAACCAGGCAAGTACGAATGAAGTACCACCGGCCAAAATAAGCAGGGCTGATAAAACCAGCATTAACCTACGTGTACAAAACAAGTCTCTGCCTCCTCCGGCAAAACAATTGTGTGAAGTATTACAAAAACATGAAAGTTAAAACTTATTATGAGTTTTTTTCCAGCCCAAATGGGTTTTGTCAATCTCAAGCATAAGTTTTTTCGCCAGGGAATTCCCCGGTTCGATCCGCAGGGCCTGCTTATAACACGCGGCGGCCTGCTCGACACTGCCGCGAACCTGTAATATCCGCCCCAGCAGACAATAAGCCATAGCATTTTGACTGTCGGATGTGATGGCCCGTCGAATGATTTGCTCAGCCTGTGAATATTGCCGCTGCTGAAAACTGATATACGCCAACGCAATCAGCGCGTCCGCAAAGTCAGGTTTGATCGTAATAGCCCTGGAAGCATATTTATGGGCTGTATCAAGATCATTTCGAGCCAGAGCCGTCTGGCTCAAACGAGTCCATACGGCTGGATTAGCAGAGTCGTGATTACTGACGTACTCGAAACAGCGTTGGGCCTGATGAAAACGGCCCAGCTTCAAATAACAGTCCCCCATCGCTAAATGATATGACCAATCGAGTTGGCGGTTTTCCTGCTGGGCCTGCTGTAGAAGTTTCTCAAATAACTTCACTGCCTCACCCGGCCGCTCAGCATCCAACAAAGCCAAGGCAAGCGATTCGGTAATCTCCCGATTATCAGGCTCGAAGTTGACCGCCCGACGAAACATCAGAACAGCTTCCGAAGGATCATCCAGAGACATCAGGATATTACCGGCAGCCATATAAATCGAGGCGTCCGGCTCGGTAACACTGTTCCTTCCGACATTATCGATCAGCAGGTCAAGCGCCTGTCGGCGCTGATCCTGAGCCACCATAGTTTCCACCACAGCTAACAGATACGGAGCATGCTGTGGTTCACTTGTCCAGGCGGCACGATAGTACTCAAGAGCCTTATCATGCAATTGCCGTTTTTCAAAAACGATCCCGATTTGATAATTAGCACGGGCGTGAGATGGGTCGAGACTAAGGCAGGTTTCAAAACATTGCTGTGCGGGGATCAGGCGATTCTGCTCGAGTAGAATCTCACCCAATAACAAATGTCCCGGAATGTACTTCGGAGATGTTTCGGCAGCCTGGCTGGCAGTAACAAGGGCCTTGCTCACCTGGCCGCTCTCAAACTGCTGACGGGCCAAATCAATATTTATTTTGGCACGGGCCTGGCCCCATCGCTGCATGGCAGCCTGCTTATCGGTGACTTGCTGATTCCGGCAGCCAAACAAACAGAAAATAACGGCAAACGCTATCGGCAGCAAACGCTTCATTAGAGCCTCCTAAGGCAAATAAGTTCTGTGCCCCCCCGCCTTAACAGCAGGGGTGGGTGAAACCCCCGGCATAAAGCCGGGGGCTAAATATTAAAATTGTTCGTCGGTTGGTTGATCAGCTAACTGCATATCTTCCAACTGCTCCTCTTCCGCCTGCGGTTCGTCTATCTGCGAATCGACAACCTGCGAATCATCCACCTGCGACTCAACAACCGGCATTTCATCCAACATCTGCATATCGTCCGCTGTCTGTAGCTCGTCCAACATCTGCGAGATAGTCTGTGTCTGTGAAACAACACCAGCTTCCTCATCCGACGGGGCCACAGGGACGGAGGACAGGCCGAAATCAGCCGGACTATCCAGGAACGAAACCGAAGACTGAGCAACCGGCAGATTCTTTTCGATCAGGCGACCCATAAATAATCGCATACAACCGTATTCACCCCGATAAATATGCTTGGCCCGCAGTTCGTTACGGAGATCAAGAGCATCAAGAAAACGAGGGCTGATATGCACCGCGAGGTTCGCGTCCCAAAGAGCGGCTTTTAGTTTGCCATTGGCCTGCAGTTCTCTGGCCCGATTATAATGGGCACCGGCCAGCCGTTCACGGCCATGCCACTGCATTCCTTCGCGGGCGCCAATCATAAGGGTATCGATCGTCCCCAGAGCTTCCTCGGCGGCGGCGTAATCGGCGGATTCCTTGACGACATGCGGGGTGATTATGAAAATAACTTCTTCCTTGGTCAGATCATCAATCGTGCTGCGAAACAGATTGCCTATCAGAGGTATGTTACCGACCAGCGGGACCTGACTGCGATTAATCTCGGTTTTCTCACGAAACAGGCCGCCAATAACAATACTATGACCGTCCTTGACAAGTACATTAGTAGTAATCTCGCTGGTCTTTTCCCATGGCAGCGTAAAGTTACCAGAGACAGTTACACCTCCGTCACTGTCCTTGGGGCTCAGTTCCATACGAATAAAACCATCTTCCATCACAAACGGACGGAAAGTAAGCTGTGTACCGGTTTCGAGAAACTCCACCGTTTGGGTGGCAGTGGTGGCGGATACTTCAGTCGTGATATAGCCGTCGCGCCTGCCAACGATGACCTTACCCTCCTGACGATTCAATGTGAGAACTTTGGGATTGCCGAGCGTAACAACATCGGTAACACTCTCCAGGGCGCTGATGAACAGGCCAATATTATTCTTGACGATTCCAATCGAAAGACCGCCCCCACCGACATTGCTTGTGAAACCCGTCGAGGCGCTGGTTTCAGTACCGCTGAGATTAACATTGGCGGTAGTTTCGGGATGGAAAACACCGGCAGAGGACTGGAAGTCCACTCCACCAAGGACGTTGAAATCAATGCCTAACGCATTATTATCGTTGAGTTCGGCAGTCATGATAGTCGCTTCGACCAACACCTGGAGCGGCTGTCGGTCAACTTCACCCAGCAATTTCCCAACAGCATCGATATATTCGGGATAATCGACTATAATAATATAGTTATTACCGGCCCATGTTTCGCCGGAACCACCCTTTCCACCCTGAGACGTTTGCGCGGCGGGCGTGGTGGTAACCCGGCCGGTCTCACTGAGCAGCGGCTTAATCAGGGTTTCGGCATCCTGGGCGGTAATATAATTCAGATGAAATGCCCGCGAGACTGTCTTACGCGCGGCGGCCAGTTTTTCCTCGTATTCCTTTTGTGTATAAACAAAAATGAACGCTCCCTCTTCTTCATAGGCAAAGCCATTCGAGGATAAGACCACACCCAGTACCTCTTTGGCGGTAACATTGAAGAGATTGACGTTCACCTGGCCACGAACATTGCCGGAGGGCACAATATTTTTATTACAGGCGACTCCGAGAAACTTGAGAAAATCAACAATCTCTCCCTTGTGCCGGATAGAAGGAAAAACCCCCACGGCATCCGGAGCGGCAATATCGGTTTGAGATACAGCGGTTGGCGTCTGTGCGACTTCGGACGCTGCCGGTTGAGCCTGACCGTAAAGATCACCGACCAGAAACGCTGACAAAAAAGCAACAACAATTACCAGAGTCTTGAAACAATTCATTTGTTTTCTCCTCTCAGACATAGAAAACCGGGCAACACGCCCAACAGGTGATCGGCAGTACGGTCTTACTCCAACCTATTTGCCGATCAGACAATTACCACAACTTACCGCCTCCCTGAACAACAATATTCATATTCCATATCGTCGAACAGCAACACACATATTCCGTATCGTCCAGCCCACAAGGTAACTAAACGTCCAAACCAACAACCGTAGATTTATGCCTTTCAGGGTAAAAGATATTACTTTTTACAACTATCCCCTTGCTGTTATCGGCCGTATTTTCCACACAAGCAGCTATGGACTCGTCAGGGATGGCGTAGAAAGATTTTAATATTATCCGGAAAAGACCTGCCTGGATTTTATCAAGACCTGTCTTGGCGTCTCCTATCGTCCTCAGTCTGTACTATGGAGCATTTATTCGGCCGGACACTGGTTCGACTGTTACAGTAATACTATGCGTACCGGCAGTGAGTGTTACAGTTCCCTGGGCCGCGAGTTGGGTGCCGGCACTATTATGGGGCATACCCAGGCTGTTGAACTTCACAAGGTTGCCGGAGTCGAAACCGGCCGAGGTGATCCGGACGTCTCTCAAATGTTTATTAGCAAGGAATGACATACTATAAGGCATTTTCGTAATCGGATGAGTAATCACATTGCCGGTACTCGATTCCTGAACTTCATAACTTTCATTGGCGGCGTCGAATACCACCTGATAAGGCTGCTTTTGCGAGATTGAAAAAGTCTGCGCAAAGAGCAGGTCCGAGACCAATTGCCGTGCCGCCGAGGTAGCCTGCATATCAGTAGTATTGCCGATAGAAGGGATTACCACCATAGCGGCTATCCCCAAAATCACGATAGTAACCAACAGTTCGGCAAGGGTGAAACCGTGATTTTTGATATTACGTCCGGACTGATTCATAAGTTAAGTCCTGTAGGCTGGGCCTGGGCGCCGCGTTTATTAGCCCCTGCTGTCAAGCATGTCCCAGCGAAAGCATGCCCCTGCGAAGGCAGGGGGCGGGGATCGGGGGTTCTTAAGTAGCCCGGGCCGTGCCCGCCATTTACTCTAAAGCCCTGAAAGGGCGAAAGAACGCCACTATTTAAGTATTGAAGTGCCGGCGTTGATTTTCAGGGATTTCGATCCGGGCTTGGCCTTGAGTTGTTCGGCTGTCAGCACCTGCACCTTAACCTTGCCGGATGTGAGCAGACTGCTGATTTTTGCCAGGGAAGCGTTAATCTCATCCGCTTTCAGAATCAGTTTTTCCAACTGTTGTCCCGAATCAGGGATACCCGCCTGGGCAGTCGGTACGACCGAAGGCGTCTCGTACCATAGGCCCACCGTTAAAGCCAACAGTAAAACCGAAATTACAGTCAATAAAACCCTGGTATAATTATCCACAGTAACAGTCATTTTTCTTTCTCCTATAAGCTTCAGGCTGCCGCCGTTTTCAGGTTTTGTTTATACACAATATTCCGTGTAACACGATACGACAGCCAAATAATCATCAAAATCGAAATCTGTGTGGTCCCGTCAATAATTTCCATACTTCCCTGATGAATCCTTTGCACCTTAATCAAGGTAACCATCAGAAAGGTCCAGGGCGCCAGAAACGACAGAGCCAACAGCATAAACCAGAATAATTCCCGTAGTTGTATTTTCAATTGTATCATTTTGTTGGTTACCGTATGTATTAGTCATGGTCGGTTTAGTAAGAAAAATAAGAGCGTCCGGTCATATCATTTCCGGGCGAGTCGGCCCTGAAAATTATATCCTGTGGTTTATAGACCCAGCCGTCGGTATTCGTGGCCGCGGCCGGCATTGCCGCACCATCGGCAATCATATTAACAGATGCCAGCGCGTTTAAGGGATTCTCAGGAATTTCACTCATATACGGCCCATACCGGAATACAGCGGAAGCGATGGCATTGGTATTACCGTCTTCGTCGGTGAACATTGTCATTTGATCGATAAATGCCTGTTCGTCGGGATTGCCGCCGGCATCATATCCAGGCGAGATGTCCCAGTGCTGTGCGCGATAGGTGGCGATCTGGGTCCGCAGGATACGAAGGTTCTCCCTCATCATATTCTCACGGGCTTCGACGCTGGCGGTGGAAAATTTCGGTATGATAATCGAGGCGAGTATTCCGAGGATAATCACCACGATCAATATTTCCACGAGGGTGAACCCCTTTGCGGCAGGATTTTCTCCGCGTTTCAATGAGATGGTTAATTGAAAACCTGTCGTTTTGGCATGTAACATTTTCATAAGGGCACCTCATTACACACATCGCCGGATAAAAGGGAAAGAAGGCCCGGCAACAAATAATTTATTGCCGGGCCACAAAAGTTTCATACTGACAAAGAATCATACGGTTTCAGGCAAAACGCAATTGTCAACCCTCACCTTCACCATCATCCGCAGCCTAAGGACGACCGTCGATGATAGCGCCGGTAGTAGTATCTATGGCCCAATCCACGCCGTCCGCAGCAGCAGCAGCAAACACGGCGGTATCATTACCAACAAACGGGTTGGTAGGCACTTCCTGCATATACGGGCCAAGGTCACCATCGGCGGCGCCGGCTTCAGTGGTTTTAGTAATCAGACGGTTAATTATATTGTCGCTGCCGTCCAACGCACCGTCTGCGTCCTCCCAGGGATAGACGTCCAGATGCTGAACCTTGTACAATTCGAATTGCGAACGCAATGTCTGAAGGTTACTCACCAGGGACGATTCGCGGGCATCGTTTGAGGCCTCTGTGAACTGCGGGATCACGATAGCGGCCAAAATACCCAGAATAATCACAACAATCAAAATTTCAACTAATGTAAAACCAGTTTTTCGAGTTTTCATCTCTGTTTTCTCCGGTGCCGTCAGGCACAAATAAGGTTTGCTAAAACTACACACACTTTGTTCGATACTATTTCAGAAAGTTTTTGTTTTTTACTGTCAGCGGCGGCCAACCACACATAAGCTACACGAAGCATGCCATCCACCGTTTTTTGCTGCGATGGATGGGCTATCCTCCGGGTGGGTCACGTGCCAAACGACGTCCCTGCATAACGAGTTCTCCCTTTTTCCAACGAGATGGTAATACCATCATATTACGGTCGCATACATTATTACACATCACTTCTTATTTCCCCTTATCGGTTCGGACCTCCGCACACTTTGCATAAAATGGGGGCACTGCCCTTTTAAAGGCACTGTCCCTGCGATAATTCAGATTAAAAATTTCGAATTCCGGTAATACACCATAACATTCGAAAGAAATGTACTATCAAAACAGGGGATGGTCAAAAAAAGTCAACCGTTTTTATCCACTTTAACCATCTTTAGCTGAAGACATGTTTTACCTGACCGGAATAATCGTTATAGTATCACATACACTTGAAAAATTATATCGATATTAACGATTAGTTCGGTTGTAACGGAGGAGTTACACCCACCCGGATACCCTGTACAATCAGGGTTCAGGGCTGAACGGAGGTGGTGGAAGGATCGAAGAACCTGACCGGACCACTGTCAAGCTGCAAAAGCAGGCCCTGGTCCGGGCTGACGTCGATGACTCGGCCGGTATATTCACAACCATCCTGGACCAGGGTAAGCCTTCGACCGATATTATCGCAACGGGCAAGCCATTTGTCATGCAGACCACTGCCCTGATCATTGTCCGGCGACACAAGCCGTTGATCTATACGAATCAAAAGCTGTTGAGCCAATCGCAGACGATCCACATCTTTATCAATCAACTGGCGAATGGAAACAGCCGTCGCTCGAAGTTCCGGCTCGAAATCATCGACAGCCTGTGAACAATTAATACCAATGCCGACAACATAGTTGGTAGCCCCATTTATTTTTCGCGATTCGACCATAATGCCTGCCAGTTTTCTGCCTGAGGCAATAATATCATTGGGCCACTTGATCCGCATTGGAACTGAGCTTACCTCTTCGATAGCCTCGGCGACAGCCAGGCCGGCCATTAAAGTCAACTTCTGACCGGTAGCTGAGGTTACCCCCTGTAAAAGAATCGAACATAAAATACTACTGCAAGCCGGAGCCGACCAGCATCGCCGCAGACGGCCGCGACCGGCACACTGATACTCGGCAAAAACAGCCAATCCGTCAAACCCTGTCTCGCCAGCGTAATGCCATGCAACATCGTTAGTACTGTCAGTTGATTCATACACCAGTACCTTACGTCCGATACGGCAGGTCCCAAGGCCGTACTCAATCAGTTCGGCAGTCAACTTCTCGACATAACCCGACAGACGAAATCCGTAGGCGGGGGTGGTTTCGATGTGATGACCCATTTGCCGAAGTTGGTCGAGCCTCCGAAGAATAGTCGGCGGTGGCAAAGGGACAGCCGCCTGCAACGCGTCCATAGTGAGCCATCGGCCCTGATGAGTTCTCAATAATTGCAATAATGTTAAGGGCACTTTATGTCCAGGCTGATATCCAGGTTGCCGACAGAGTGGGTCAGAGCGCCGACGGAAATACGCTCGATGCCGGTTTCGGCTATCGCACGGATATTTTCAAGGGTAATGCCGCCGGACGCCTCAAGCTGAACGCCGGCCGAGTCCGAAATTTCGTTACGTATCGCCACCGCTTCGCAAAGCTGAACAGGGATCATATTGTCCAGAAGGATTATATCAATTTGCTCGACTTTCAGGACAATACGTAATTGATCGAGGGTATCAACTTCCACCTGAATAAAGTCTGGCCTGCAATCGGACAGACGAATTTTCCGGACGGCGGCAGTCAGAGCCGTATATAAATCACACTCGCTCATGGCAGCAAGATGATTGTCCTTGATCAGAACAGCGTCGTAAAGGCCGTGGCGGTGATTACAACCGCCGCCGCAACGAACGGCATATTTTTCCAGTTCGCGCCAGCCGGGCGTGGTCTTGCGTGTATCATAAATTTTCGCTGCCGTACCTTCGATTGCCTTGGCATACTGACCGGTAAGAGTGGCGACGGCACTCAACCGCTGTAGAAAATTAAGCATTACCCGCTCGGCAGCCAACAGTGAACGCATAGGACCGATTACCTCGGCGACAGTGGCATCGGCATTAACGTATCGACCGTCGTTAAGGACATTTCGTAACGACAGGCCTTCATCGTAACGATGGAGTACCTGCTCGATAACGGGGATGCCGCAGAGTATTCCCGGCTGGCGAAAAACCAAACTGCCCAAACCTTGCTGGTCGGCTGGAATTGTCGCCCGGCTGGTAATATCACCATCGCCAAGGTCTTCCTTCTGTGCCAGGTCGATTAGTTGTAAATAAGATTCCGGATTTGGCGACTGCATGTTTTTCTTTCGTTTCGTTTTCATATCCCGGTGTGCCTGGATGAAAAGCGAGTTAAGCCCGCAGGGCGAACCATGTTAACCCACGGCGGCAGCCGTGGGTAACTTGTCCCCCGCCATTATCTCAAAGCCCCGTCAGGGGCGACACATCGAATCAATCCTCAAAATGAGATATATCATGTGCGATGCCATGACGCTCAAGAAGTATAATCAATTCCTGTTCAAAAGTCAATTTTCGATGATGTTCCTCTTGATCAT
>Ga0255394_10124_pt1 | contig 11885 bp, 3 predicted proteins | sample ANMaggSeSYBR01D3_FD_182112 | JGI IMG/M metagenome (GOLD analysis project Ga0255394, IMG submission 182112) | Sediment cell enrichment communities from methane seep in Santa Monica Basin, California, United Staets - ANME aggregate JGI... | ecosystem: Environmental > Aquatic > Marine > Cold seeps >...
AGCCCGGCATCGAACAGGCGTTTTCATCATCCCACCAGATTGCCAGAACGGCAAAGTCCTCAAGATTAACCTTGCCGTCTTTGTTCAGGTCCGCCAACTCACCGGGGCTGTAATATTCATACGCGCCGATGTCCGGTGCCGAGCCGGCATAGTCAAGTGCCACCCCTTCGCCGTTCACAATGTCGATTGCGGGGCTGACAGTGATGGTATTAGTGTCATAGTCGATACTCTGAATCGTCGTGATTTGGCCATTTTCAGTTTTGATTGTGTCGCCTGTTTCGCCTTCGATCAACCAGGGGAAACCGGAGCCGGAATAGAAAGGTGTGGCGGTTTCCAGAATGATCGATGTTTGATTATCAGCCGTGGCGCTTGTAATCGTTGTTAGCCATATACCACTGTCTATCGCCGGTGAGTCCGGAAGAAGTCTGAAATCCTGATTATCCGCATCTGTGAATTGAGGGTCCTGACCTGTTACATGAGTGTTGTCAATCCACTGCGACTCATAATCTTCGAGCCAGGTTATGGTGGTGTTCGAGTGTGGCGCCCAGACGCCGCGAACTGTCTTTTCAGGATCGCCGAAAAGGTTGTATTTTATAATATTATCATAAGGGTCCCGGCCTCCATAACAGTTATAAACCCTGAAATCGCGACCTGACATATCCCCTTCGGACTTCCAGAAAATATTATTTAATATATGGACTTCTCTCAAAATATCCCAATCCGGATTGCTCGAGTTTCCTGATTCACTGTATATAAAGGTGCCTGAACTTTTGTTTAATCCAAGGTCGCGATAATAATCATTAGCGTTGGTGTTATAGATTGTATTGTTATAAACCCAGTTGTTTTGAGGTATGTCTCGATAATCAGGCGCTCTGAAGAACAAGTTTGTGCTGTTGTTGTACAAAACATTTCTCCGTATGATGCTGTTGATCGTGGAGATATAAAATGCCGGATGGATTCCGCCCGGATTTACTGCCAATGGTCGTTCGTGTGAACTTTTTCCTGAGTTGTAAATTACATTATTTTCCACAAGCCAGGGTTGTGAGGCTACACCTCCGATAGCTATTTGCGAATGCCACTCACAGTATGACACGCAATTTTTGAGTACCACATAATTCCTTACGCCCTCATTTCCGCCACCTTTACACCCTATGACGGCATGAACAGTATCGCCGAAAGTGCAGCCGTCAAATTTACTATGTGTCATATCTCTGGTTCTCATTGTGAACGCGTCTGTATCGCTTGTCTGGTCTTCCATAGTCCACAGACAATTCGTATGATATATTTGATTGCTGTTTTCAATCCAATAGAGATCATAAGCCATACCTGTAATATTGGGTTTCACCTTGTCGAATGTGCAATCGGTGATGTAAATATGATCGGAATCTACAATAGTTCCCCAGCGATAACGGGGCCACCGGAATTTTACACCAACGACTTTGACATAGCTATTCCCGGAAATGTCCAGCAGCTTGAACCCCCAATGCCCCCCTGAGACAATCACTTCCTCACAACTATAGTTCTGATAAGTAATCAGATTTCCGCCTGTTCCGCTGTTAGCCGGGTTAATCTGCTCTTGTGTATAAACTCCCCCTCTTATATAGACCGTATCGCCCGCCTGGAGTGTGGTATTTGCCTTGTCCAGTGTCTGCCAGGGTTCATTGATTGTCCCTGGATCGCTGTCATCTCCGTAGGTGCTGTCCACGTAATAGACGTCTTCCTCCGGAGCACCAGTCGGTGCCGTGGTAAATTCCCGCTCGTATCCTTCGTGAAGAGTCTCACCCACATAAGTATCGACGCGCCAGAAGTAAATCGCCTCCGGATCGAGATTACCCGGAGGATTATAACTTGTTTGCCTCACGCCATCGATTACCTTGGGATTAGCTGTTACGCATGGGTCGATTCCGAAATAAACATCACATTTATCCACGGAGGGATCGAGAGTCCAACTGATACTTTCAGTTACCGCGACGGATGTTTCATGGTCGGTCGGGCTGGGATTGCTCACTAATGATTTCTCCAGCCTCACATTATCCATGAGCATCCAGGACGTAGTAGTTGACGTTGTAGTATTCTCCAGTTCGATACCGATCTTTTTCCCAATTGACGCCGGTACCGAATCGGTGTTAAATTCTATGGAGTATTCACCCCATTGCGTAACGATATGAGTCCCAGGCAAAGTGAACGTCCGGGACGCGACAGGGACACGGCCGCCCGCATTGTCATAATAGAGCGTCATCTTAAAGAACGGGCTGATACTGTCGCCTGTGTAGCCGTTCGTGGCGTCAACCGTCAGAATAAATGCCTCGCCGCCGGCAATCGTACGATCAGTCAGATTATAGACCGATGGATCGGCGTTCCACAGATAACCAAGCCATTCGCCGTCTGTAACAGCAGTTCCGCTTGCCACACTATCTACGCCCGAATCGTTAGCAACGGTATCGCTGTTCCAGTTGGGCACGTTCTGCCAGTTGTATTGTTTTTCCGTACCCGGTTCTTCGAAGCTGAAGTTCCCTACTGTAACAGGCTCAGCAACTGCCGCCCCTGTTAGAGACAATAACATCCCCGCCACAATCACCAATACCAATATTTTCTTCATTCTCTTTGTCCCTTCTTTGCCATTTCCTGATATTTACTGTCAACCAGACCCCCGATGTCAATCCTATCTTGTCTATCATGTAAATCCTGTCAAATTCTCTCTTCTGGATTCCGTCTTCTGTTCAATCCGTCTGTCGCAGCCAATTCTCGACAAAATACGTAAGGTCCGACATATCAACCGTCCCGCTCATATTAAAATCGGCTCCTCCGCACCAACCCGGCTCCACACAGCCACCGTTATCGTCCCACCATACTGACAGAACAGCAAAATCCTCAAGATTAACCGTCCCGTCGTTATTTATGTCCGAGTCCGGCTGAACAGCAAGAACATTAAATTCCGCCATGCTCGTCCACGGATTACCGTTCACCTCCGACAACGCGACGAGACGGACACATCGGCCAAGTACGCGATCAAACGTAACCTGTTTTTCCGTCTTGTCGTTGGCAAAGGTTCCGCTCGCGGTGGCTGTGCCCCAATCGTCGGTGTTGTTGCTGACATAGAATTCATAATCCTTTATCATGCCGTTTGGATACTCACCCTGCCGGGGCAGTTGCCTGAATCCGCAAATATCATAGAAGCCACCCAGGTCAATCTGTATCTCATGCGGATGAGCAGGGTCAGGATCGGTCAAGGACCATTCGGTATGCCAGATAGTATCCGGATCGCCGTCGAACGAATCGGTTGCAGGCCTGTCAACCGTCCCCATCTCCTCGCTGTCAACGTACAAAAGTTCCCAGCCGGTTTGGTCAATTGGCAAACATGCTATGCCCGTAAACACATAAGCCCCTATTTCCCAGCCGGTACCGCAATTGTTCTGATCAAGAGTGGAAACATTGTCCGGCCAGATTGAGGCTGGGTTTAATCCCTGGTTGTACGAGCTGCCAAGGTTTGCGCCGGTGTTGATGGCGGGAGAACCACTTTGTAAAACAAACTCACTGCCGTCAAGTTCGCCGCCGGTGAGATTATCCCAGCCTGTGGTTTTAGCGAGTTGGGGGATGGTGTACGCAGGATCGTTTGATCCTTGAGCGTCAGCATCAGGAGTTCTTGACCAGAGGTTATTATCCCAAGTTATTCCACCCGGTACATTGGCAATTTGCCCAAGCGGATTCCAGATAATGTTGTTTTTAAAAACAGAGTTTTGTCCAACACCAGAGGCTATAGAAATTCCATAGTATTCATTATAAATAATTGTATTATTATATACATAAACATTCTGAGATGATCTATCACTATTACCGCCTATTCGTATTCCGGTATTAAAATTAGCAATTAGATTTCCATATATCTGATGATTTGTGATTAATGGATTTGGTACACCAGCATCAACCCATTGTGATTCATGATTGATTTCTATTCCTCCTCCGCCCAATGTAGGGCTTGCATCACTGAAATCAGTCCCATAAATCAAATTGTATCGAATTGTATGGTCTGTGCTTGAAACTAAATATAACTGAGTTTTATAATTACCATATATTTCACAATATTCAATAATTGCATTAGTCATACCAACATCAAGGTTGATTCCTTCGTTATATGAATCATATATCTTAGTCCTGCGGAAGATGGGGCTATCAGAATATTTACTTGCTACATTTGCGGGGTCTCCCCACCCCAGGTTTCTGCATGTTCCGCCACTACCGCCACAATATAGAAACACCTGTTTAGCATTGTGATGAATATCGCAATCTTCTATAAGGGTATTGTCAGACTCATAAATAATTACTAGTCCTTCTCTTTCTGAGTGAGCAATTGTACAATTTTTAATAGTCACGTATTTTGAATGACCAATGTATACTCCACGACCGGCACTGTTTTGCATGATAAACCCATCCAATGTAACATAATTTGCGCCATCATCTATGTATACCATATTATGATATGTACCTATTGCGTTTTCTCTCAAACTTCCATCAATAATTGGTGTTTCACCAGGATAGTTTTGAAAAGTCACATTAGGCACATCAATTTTGAAATATTCATAATATGTCCCTCCTCTAACATAAACCACATCCCCATCTGAAAGCTCTGATTCGGCGTATTTGAGTGTTTCCCACGGCTGAGCCAAAGTTCCTGGGTTGCCGTTGTTGCCGTTTGTGGCGACATAATAATCGACTGCGCTGACCCCTGGCGGACTTATCCACATCACACCCGCCACAATTGCAAAAACCAATCTCTTTTTCATCTTCTTTGTCCTTTCTTTGTCATTCCTGCGGAGGCAGGAATCCAGTAGGGTGCGATATATCGCACCATTTATTTCATATTCTTTCCTTCTGTTTTATTTATTCGCCGTGCCGCAGCCAGTTCTCCACGAAGTAGGTAAAGTCCAGCATATCAACCGTTCCGCTCATATCAAAATCGGCTCCGTCACACCAACCCGGCGATGAGCATGCATCTTCATCATTCCACCATACTGACAGAACAGCAAAATCTTCGATATTGACTTTGCCATCGTCATTTATGTCCGTATCCGGCTGAACAGCCAAAACATTAAGCTCTGCCATAGTCGTCCACGGATTACCGTTCACTTCTGACAGCGCAACCAGACGAACATATTGGCCGAGTGTGCAGTCAAACGAAACCTGTTTCTCCGTCTTGTCTTTTACAAAGGTTCCGCTCGTGATGGCTGTGCCCCAGTCGTCGGTGTTGTTGCTGACATAGAATTCATAATCCTTTATCATGCCGTTTTCGCCGCCCGCCTCCTCTTCCTGCCGTGGCAGATAGCGGAATCCGCAAATATCATAGAAACCGCCCAGGTCGATCTGTATCTCATGCGGATGAGCAGGGTCAGGATCGGTCAAGGACCATTCGGTATGCCAGATAGTATCCGGATCGCCGTCGAACGAATCGGTTGCAGGCCTGTCCACATTCCCCATCTCCTCGCTGTCAACGTACAAAAGTTCCCAGCCGGTCTGGTCAATTGGCAAACATGCTATGCCCGTAAACACATAAGCCCCTATTTCCCAGCCGGTACCGCAATTGTTCTGATCAAGAGTGGAAACGTTGTTCGGCCAGGTTGATGCTGGATTTAGTCCTTGATTATACGGGCTGACAAGGCTTGTTCCTGATTCGATGGCTGGGGAGTTTGGTTGGAGTGTAAAGTCAGAGCCGTTGAGGCTTCCTGCTGTCATGGATCGCCAGCCGGAGGTTTTGGTAAGTTTTGGCAATCCACTAACATCGCTTGAACTGGAAAACGCCGCAGGAATTGTATGCGACCATAAATTATTTTCCCATGTCAGACCTGGTGTACTTGTTGTCCATTGACACACATCGACATCACTATCTGTGAACCAGATTATATTATTTTTAATAAACGAATTTTCCCATGGGCCATTGAATCCAAAAGCATATCTACATCCTACAATAGTATTATTATATACTTCATGATCTTTTACTACTGCATCTTCATGTGTCGCTCCAAATGCTATGCCTTTCCGGCAATATGCGATTAGATTATTGAACACTTTGCATCCTTCGTTATATGCATAATCATAACCCGGCTCATCCGAGATGGAAATCGCTGTCCATGGCCATCCCTCCTGCCTGAAAAATTCCGGGTCTGTCGTGCCGTATATGAGATTGTTATAAATATCTGCGAACCGACTCTGGCATATATAGATATTAACCTTTTTATTTGAAAAAAGAATGTTGCTGTTAATATCGATAAGCTCGCATTGATGATAAACGCCGATCCCCTCTCCATAATTCTCATGCACTATATTGTTTTTAACTAATATATTTTTTGATGCGCCTACTAAAGCCATGGCCGCCGGCCAGTTAGTCCCGGGAGACTCAAATTGCTTCCGACAAGCATTTTTTACATCGCATCCCTCGATAATTCCTACCTGAACACCATAATATTTAATCCCGGCATTATAAATATTATCTGTTTCTATTCCTTTTAGATTAATGTTTGATCCGCGATTAGTAGTAACACCACAACCTTCCGAATTAATTACCTTGATATTCTCGATTGTCTGATAGGTTCTGTTGTATGCGGACATTATCAATCCCTGGTTTATGTCGCCTGGTACGGTGTCATTACCGTCAAAGACAGGCTTATTCCCGCTTACGCCTATTACCTCGGTATCGCCGTCCATATAATAAGCGTCGACGACTGCTCTATTGCCGGCGGCTCCACTCCAGTCGATATATAACCACTCTTCCGTCCAGACTTCTCCGCATTTCAAATACACATCGTCGCCTGTTTGGAAACTGTAATTATTGACTTTATTGATGGTTCGCCAGGCCGTCGCGTTGCTTTGTCCGTTGTTAGTGTCGTTTCCGCCGGTCGCATCGACATAATAATTGACTGCGCAAACCTCGGCCGAACTTATCAACAACATCCCCGCCGCAATCGCCAAAACCAGTGTCTTTTTCATCTTCTCTGTCCTTTCCTGTTAGCAACCCCTCGATGTAAAATTGGGTGCCACCTTTCCGCCATAGGTCCGCCTGCGGCGAATCTGTGTTCTATCCTTCTTTCCTCTGTTCAATCCGCCTTCCGTAGCCAATTCTCAGCAAAATACGTAAGATCGGTAAAATCAACTGTCCCGTTCATATCAAAATCGGCTCCTCCGCACCAACCCGGCGACGAGCACGCATTTTCGTCGTCCCACCATACTGATAGAACAGCAAAATCTTCGAGGTTGACCTTTCCATCGTCATTTATGTCCGAGTCCGGCCGAACAGCCAAAACATTAAGCTCCGCCATAGTCGTCCACGGATTACCATTCACCTCCGATAGCGCAACAAGACGAATATATTGGCCGAGTACGTGGTCAAACGAAACCTGTTTTTCCGCCTTGCCGGCTATCCAGGTTCCACTCGCGACGGCAGTACCCCAGTTATCGGTGTCGCCGCTGACATAGAACTCATAATCTTTTATCATACCATTTTCATCGCCAGGCCCTTCATCCTGCCGTGGCAGATAACGGAACCCGCAAATATCATAGAAGCCGCCCAGATCGATCTGTATCTCATGCGGATGGTAAAACTCAGGGTCTGGTAAGGACCATTTGGTACTCCAGAAGGTATCCGGATCGCCGTCGAACGAATTTTCAGCGGGGTAACCACCATCTTCCACCAGCTCTTCGCTGTCAACATACACAAGGCTCCAATCGGCCTGACCAATTGGAAAATACGTTACGCCGGTGAATTCATACGCCCCGATGTCTGGCGCATCGCCATTAAACTTTTTGTAATAAACAGGGGTGTTATTGTTCCATGACGCGGGAGTATCGAGAGCTATTGTCTTTGTATCATGATCAATTCCGGCAACTGTTTTTTCCACCCATGAATTGTCTGATTGCTGAAAATAAATTCTGTCAGCCTGGATGTCCGGATGAATTATGTTCCACGGAGGATTTGGTCCTGAGAATGCCCAGAAGACATCGTCACACTTCAAATTCACGCTATTGCTTCCGGCCCCGTCAGCAAGCGTCATGTATCTGGCACTATCAATTGCAGGAGAGCCTGGCTGCAAATTAAGGTTAGGCGGGTCTATATTATCGTCAACAAAAAGCGGGTCAGGAGAACTCTCCGTGCCAGGCTCTATAAGATTATCTGCCCATCCGTCATTACTGTTCGCTTCCTGCCATGCAACTGTCTCTCCTACATAAGGAACCTGCCATCTGATGCCGCTCTCTTTTGAAGGATCACCGATAATATTATATGAAATAATATTATCCATTGGTGGAGTGAGTGGGTCGCTATATGAAAATGCCCGTATCTGGTTGGCGTGCTCGGATTTCCAGAAGATGTTATTGATTATAAGATGGCGATACAAGCCATATCCATTTGATTCACTGTAAAAGGAAGTTCCCTTGCTTTGTTGATCATTGTTGTCACAGCCGTCTGCATTGTACACCGTGTTGTGGTATATTGCATTGAATTCGCTGTCGCCAAACGGACCTCCTCTCAGGTTTACTCCTGAATCACAGCCATAGATTACATTATTCCTTATGATTGAATACCTGTTTGACCCCACATATATGGCAGGCGTCACACGATTCCTGTCGCCGTGGAAAGGACACTTATCATTGTCCCTTCCGACACCTGCAAAAGTGCAATTGTCAATCAACTGAAAATCAAACCAGTTTCCCAGTCCGTGTCTCCACTTATTTGTTACAGTGCAATCCTTAAAGACCACATACATCTTTGTGCCGTATGGATCTGAATTGCTGTAATATACGGGATTATGTGATACATCGGCAAAATTGCACCTGAGAAATAATGTTCTTTGCGAGGTCTGTATGCCAAGGAAATCATTTTGTTTATCTGATGCTTCTGGAATTTTGGAGTCCCACGAACAGTCAATAAACTGCGTGTTCGAACTGTTTTCTATACGACTTAAACAATATTGGGAATATGTTTTTGCGTAATCGAATACCATTTTGTCGAAGGTTATATGGTTGCACCCCTTTATATGGAACCAGCGCCTATTGGGATCATACATAGAAATTCCACTTAAAGTAATATATTCCTTATTTATCAGGGCAATCTGTGCATTATAGCCCAACTCTGCCAAATGAGTCCCCATTCCTCTTATGATGGGCGTTTCTCCCGCATGGGCTACATAAGCCAGAGGGTTATTGCTGTTGCCTGTACCGTCAGGGTCTATTTGCTGGTCAATATAAATTCCTCCTCTTATATAAACCGTATCGCCGGCCTGGAGCATGGAATTCGCTTTGCTTATAGTCTGCCAGGGTTCATTTATGGTGCCTGGATTGCTGTCGGACCCGTAGGTGCCGCTCACGTAATAGACGTCTTCCTGCGGACTTCCCGACGGCGCCGTGGTAAATTCCCGCTTGTATCCTTCATGAAGAGTCTCACCCACATAAGTATCGACACGCCAGAAATAAAGCGTCTCAGGCTCGATACCACCCGGAGGAATGTAACTTGTCTGTCTTGCGCCGTCGATTACCCTGGGATTGGCTGTTACATCGGAGTCGGTTCCTAAATAAACATCACATTTATCCACGGAAGGGTCGAGGTCCCAACTAAGCTCCGCGGTTACCGCGACGAATGTTGTACGGTTAATCGGGCTGGGATTGCTTATCAATGATCTTACCAGCCGCACATTATTCAAAAGTAGCCAGGATGTAGTGGTTGATGTTAGAGTATTCTCGAATTCGATACCGATTTTTTTACCGATCGACGCCGGGACCAAGTCGGCGTGAAATTCAATAGAGTATTCACACCATTGGATAATGAGATGAGTCTCGGGCAGAGTGAACGTTCGGGACGCGACGGGGACACGGCTGCCCCCATTGTCATAATAGAGCGTCATCTTAAAGCGCGGGCTGGTCCTGTCGCCTGTGTAACCGTTTGAGGCGTCAACCGTCAGAATAAATACCTCGCCGCCGGCAATCGTACGATCAGTCAGATTATAGACTGACGGATCGGCGTTCCACAGATAGCCAAGCCATTGGCCATCTGTAACAGCAAATTCGCTTGTCTCAATATCCACGCCCGAATTCGTAGCCGTCGGATTGCTGTTCCAGTTGGGTACATTCTGCCAGTTGTATTGTTTGACCGTACACGGCTCTTCGAAGCTGAAGTTCCCTACTGTGACAGGCTCCGCCATTGCCGCCCCAGTTAGAGACAATAACATCCCCGCCACAATTGCCAATACCAATGTCTTTTTCATTTTCTCCGTCCTTTCTTTGTCATTCCTGCGGAGGCAGGAATCCAGTCTTGTAGGGTGGGGTCTTACTCCACGCGTTTCATGGGTGCCACCTTTCCGCCGAAGGAGGAGAGGTGTTCTTTAACCGCTTTTCCATCATTCGTCATTTCTTTTTCTTTATTCGACGTTGAATGTTGAACGTTCGATGTTCGATGTTCATCTTTTCTGTCCTTTTTTGGTTAAATTATCAGGGTTTTATAGTTGTCTCTGCGTAAGCAGGGAGCGGGGATGATACCCGGTGGGTATATTTCTGGTAGGAAACGGGTATGAAAAAAACGGTATGTTTGTCATTGCGCCGGCAATTCTGCTCCCCCCTGATTGTGATGTTGGCCATCGCTCCTTCCTGTACTATTGCCACTGAATTGATTGTACTATTTTTCACCACAAATGTCAATGGTTTTTCGTTTTGATGTAACTGCCAAAAGTCCGAAAAAAACGCGCAAAAACCCACATTTCCGGCTCAATAATCAAGATATGCCAATTCTGAACGAAAATGCTGGTACACTGTACTCGGCTCAATGGGTGGCATGCTTACAGAACGAATTAAAGGGGTCAAATCTCTTTTTTTGGGCCTTCCCTTGGGCCGCCGACGGGTGGCAGCGTCTGTCCGCGGGACAGGCGATGGCGACTTTTCATCATTCGAATCTTTTAAGTGCCAGGTACACTCCGTGTGGTGATCTTCAATTTATCATTGTCTATTTTATATTTTATATTTTTCCACTCTTCACCACTTCTTCGACTGTTATGCCGAAATGTTCGAAACATTGTCCCGCCGGTGCTGAAGTACCGAACGACGACATCCCGATAAAGGTCCCTTTATCGCCGATCCATTTATGCCAGCCTTGCTCGATTCCTGCCTCGATCCCGATTCTTGCGGTAACTGTCGGCGGCAGTACACTGTCTTTATAGGCCTGATCCTGTTTTTCGAACAATTCCCAACTGGGCATACTTACGACTTGCGCTTTTGTACCGTTTTCCGCAAGTTTTGTAGCAGCCGCCATTGCGATTGACACTTCTGATCCCGTTGCCAAAAGCAATACGTCCGGGTCGCCACCGTTCACTTTTAACAGTGTATAGGCGCCTTTTTCAAGGTTTGTTGCTGACGAGTATTTATTTTGGTCCAGCGCTGGTAGTCCCTGTCGGGTGAACAGTAACACAACCGGCCCGTTATTATTTGTCAACGCGTATTTCCATGCCTGGGCGGTTTCGTTGGCATCTGCGGGTCGAATCACGGTCAGGCCGGGTATGGTTCGCAGTGAAGCGATTTGTTCTACCGGCTGGTGTGTTGGCCCGTCTTCTCCGACGCCTATGCTGTCGTGCGTGAATACGAATATGGTGTTGTGTTTGGCGATGGCCGCTACGCGGATAGCCCCGCGCATGTAGTCGCTGAAGACCAGGAACGTGGCCCCGTAAACTCTGAGCAGATTACTGGCAGCGATACCATTCATTATTGCGCCCATTGCGTGTTCTCTTACGCCGTATCGGATATAGCGCCCGGCATGGTTATCTTTTTGGAAATCGGTTGCGCTGTCGAACAGTGTATTATTTGACGGTGTAAGATCGGCGCTGCCGCCCATTACCATATCTATATCGTTCATCAGGTTG
>Ga0255394_10125_pt1 | contig 11791 bp, 9 predicted proteins | sample ANMaggSeSYBR01D3_FD_182112 | JGI IMG/M metagenome (GOLD analysis project Ga0255394, IMG submission 182112) | Sediment cell enrichment communities from methane seep in Santa Monica Basin, California, United Staets - ANME aggregate JGI... | ecosystem: Environmental > Aquatic > Marine > Cold seeps >...
TTAGCGGTCGGGTCGAATTACTCGCTGGTGTTGAATTCATTGAGATGGCCGCCTCAAATATTATGGGAGCCGATCCTGACGATGAACTGGTACAAAGTAAAGGTGTTGACGCCTTCAAGGAGATACTCAACACTACCTGCGGCGTACTTCTGCCGAAATTAGCCGATTCACCTAAGGACATTTTTGACGTAACAGTTCCGGAGTCGGAGGACTTTTCCGATCCTCAGCAGTGGACGGATTATATCGATCAGGACGGTGTAGTTGTGCTGGACGTCGATGGTTTTTTCCTGGCCCTGCGAATGACTGTTAGCTCCTGATACCTCTCAGTTTTTCTTTCAGAAAATGTCCCGTATAACTATTCTTCGCCAGTGCGATTTCTTCCGGTCGGCCCGCGGCGACGATTCGCCCACCCGCGTCGCCGCCTTCAGGCCCAAGGTCGATAATATGATCGGCCATCTTTATCACGTCCAGATTATGCTCGATAACGATAACCGTATTACCCATATCCACCAGCCGATTCAGCACATTGAGCAGATTATGAATATCGGCGAAATGCAGGCCGGTCGTCGGCTCGTCCAGTACATACAGAGTATGTCCCGTACTTGTCTTGCCCAGTTCCGTTGCCAGTTTCACTCGCTGCGCTTCTCCGCCCGACAGTGTTGTGGAAGGTTGCCCCAGCGTTACATAACCAAGCCCTACATCATAAAGCGCCTTTAACAATTGTTTTATCTTGGGGAAATTCTCGAAAAAGCTCATTGCATCCTGTATGTGCATACCCAGCACATCGGCTATGCTCATCCCTCGATATTTTACTTCCAACGTCTCGCTGTTATAACGTGAGCCTTTGCACCGGTCGCATACGACATATACGTCCGGCAGAAAGTGCATCTCGATTTTTTTTGTGCCCTGGCCCTGGCATTCCTCGCAGCGGCCGCCTTTGACATTAAAGCTGAACCGCCCCGGCGCATAACCGCGAATCTTTGCCTCCCGTGTCTTACTGAATAGTTGCCTTATCAGATCGAACACACCTGTATAGGTTGCGGCGTTCGACCGCGGCGTTCGACCGATAGGGCTTTGATCGATCTGGATCACTTTGTCGATTCGCATTGTGCCTACGATACTTTTATGTTTTCCGGGTTTTTCACGCGACTTGTATAGTTTCCGCCGCAACCCCGGCAGCAGCACATATCTTACCAGCGAACTCTTGCCCGAACCGCTCACGCCCGTTATACAGACAAACGTACCCAACGGAAAGGTTGCGTCTATCTTCTTGAGATTATTCTGCTCGGCCCCCTTGACTGACACGCAATATTTGAGATTTACCTTACGCCGTTTCGCCGGCAACTCGATTCGCCGCTCGCCGGAAAGGTATTGGCCGGTAATCGAGTGATTATTTTTAATGATGTCCTTGACTGTACCCTGGGCCACGACCTCGCCGCCCTGTACGCCGGCCGCCGGACCGATATCCAACAGATGGTCCGCCGCGTACATCGTGTCTTCGTCGTGTTCTACTACTATTACGGTATTACCCAGTTCGACCAACTGACGCATTGTGTGAATGAGTTTTTGGTTATCACGATGGTGCAGTCCGATACTCGGCTCGTCCAGCACATAACACACACCCACCAGTTTCGAGCCTACCTGCGTCGCTAATCGTATCCGCTGTGCCTCTCCGCCCGAAAGTGTCCCGCTCATCCTGTCTAATGTTAGATAGTCCAGTCCGACATTTACCATAAATTCCAGCCGGCTGCGCAGTTCTTTCATAATCGGCTGGGCAATCTGACGGTTCTGGCCGGCGAATCTCAGTTTATCACAAAACTTTTGCGCCTCGCCGATGCTCATACCGGTTATTTCGTATATGTTTTTGCCCCCGATACGTACCGCCAGCGACTCCGGCCGCAGCCGTGCCCCGTGGCATTCCTGACAGGGCTGGTCGGACATATAACCATGCAGACGCGATTTGACGCTGTCGCTGTCGGTCTTGTTAAATCGCCTGATCAGATGTGGGATTACCCCTTCGAACTTTGGCCTGTGTTCGTAATCACCCTCGTTGCCGTGCATCAGAATTTTTCGCACTGATTTTGGAATACTCTTAAACGGCGTGATAGGGCTGGTATCGAACTCACGGCAAAAACGTCTGATGAGCCGATTATAAAAAATGTTCATTCGTTTGCCGCCGCCCCGCCAGGCCTCGATCGCCCCTTCCGAGAGTGATTTGGTCGGGTCGGAAACGATTAGCTCTTCGTCGAATTCCGGGATTGTGCCCAGCCCGTCGCAGCTATGGCATGCCCCGTAAGGACTGTTGAAACTGAAGCACCGCGGCGACAACTCCGGCATCGACATCTCCGGATGCTTCAGACAGGCATATTTTTCGCTGTAGTAGCTTTCTCGCCAGTAACCGCGCTTATCTTCTTTTAATACGAGTACTAAGCCGTCACCAAGTTTCAGTGCTATCTCTACTGAGTCCGCCAGCCGTGAGCGTACACTCGGTTTAAGGGCAATCCGATCTACCACTACTTCGATATTGTGGTTCAGGTTGCGGGACAGTTTGCCTGCGTCTTTGACGTCGCAGATCGTTCCATCTACCCGCACTCGGACGAACCCTTCCCGCTGAATCCGTCTGAATATCTCGGCATGTTCACCTTTTTGGCCACGGATCAGCGGTGCGCAGATTTGCAGCCGCTGTCCCTCGTTGCCGTTCATAAGGACGTCGATTATCTCGCCTGCATGCCGTGTTTTGATGGGTTTGCCGCAGATATAACAATGTGGACTGCCCAGCCGGGCGAACAGAAGTCTAAGGTAATCATAGACTTCCGTGGTTGTAGCTACTGTGGAACGGGGATTGTGTCCGCCTCCGCGCTGTTCGATTGCTATTGTGGGCGGCAGTCCTTCTATGCTTTCGTATTTGGGCTTACGCATCTGCTCGAGGAACTGCCTCGCATATGCCGAGAGCGATTCAACGTATTTCCGCTGTCCCTCGGCATAGATGGTATCGAACGCCAGCGAGCTTTTACCCGAACCGCTCAGGCCCGTAACGACCACCAATTGGTCACGGGGGATGTCAACGTCAATGGATTTGAGGTTGTGTTCCTGTGCTCCGCGAACTTTGATATATTTCTGGGACATAAAAGCTGTACCAATTGTGCTTAATGCGTCATCGCCGGGTACTGGAACCATCCAGGCCCGGTATATTCCGTTTATTATACCTGTTAAGCGGCAATTAGTCCAAGAACAAATAATTACGCGTAGCTTATGCGGCTGAGTGGCAGCCACCAAGTCTTCGAGGTGGATGGTTCAACAATTGGGTGCCACCTTTCTGTATTTCAGACTTGTCCGCCGAAGGAGGAGAGGTGATCTTTGACCGATTTTCTGTCATTCATCATTCCGATTTCGTAACCGTTCGCGGGCTCTTGTCCTTGATAGCCCCTGCTGTTAAGCGGAGGTTCTTCTGTAGGGTGGGGCTAATTGGCCCACGCGTTATCTAATATGGTTTTGAGATGGGTTTAAAAAAAGAGGTGAAGCAGAACAGGAGGGGTTGTTCTACTTCACCAGCAAAGGAGGAGAAAAGAGAATCTCGTTATTTTTATACTGACCTGACTATATATCGCCAAAAGTCCAAAAATCGTACAAAAGCCTGATTTCCAGCTTAATAATCAAGACACCCTAACTTATTCGACGCCTAGTGTCTAACCTAACACTCCTCGTATCATATACGTATAAATCGGCATGACAACGTAAATTTATTCTGAAAAAATAAACAATTTCATAACCACCTGCGATCAAAGAAGTTATAAGCCATAATTTTATTACGTAAAGACTGAGAGGATAGGAAACATAGTGAATTAGTAACAATAATAACGGTTAAAACGATAATTCCACAACTCAAGGCCCCTTCCACCCTTCCACTCGTCCACCCGTTCACTCTTCTACTCGTCCACTCTTCTACCCTTTATTCTCTTTTTCGCCGCCCAGGCTTTTGATAGTCTTGGCGATGTCCCCGATCTGTACAATTTTCAGGCCGAAATTTTCGCCCACCTTAGCTGGTTGGCCAAACCCGACGGTAGAGTTGTTGATCATCAGATCGATATGTTGATAGGCGTCCTTGTCGAATTGTATCATACTGCCGATACTGAGCTTGAGAATCTTTTCCATAGCCATGTTTTTTTCGGTAATTTTGACGATAACGGGGATTTTCATCGCCAGAATCCGGGCCAGATGTTCCTCACGCCCATCGGTGGCACTTTGGTCGGTCTGTTCTTCGGCTTGTTTTGAAGCTGCACTCATGTATATATGTTATCGGTACTTGTTGGTTCATGCTGTACAAATTTTAACTAATACTCTTTTTCGTGGTGGAGAATTGTTGTGTATCACTTGACAGGCTGCCGGACGAGGTGTATCATCGTCAGGTGTGGCTGGCGTCCGGGGCGTGATGGTTCGTAACGGGCACGTTAGCTTGTACATATTAAATGAGAGATATAAAATTATGGCTGAAGCTGAGTTAAAAGGAAAAGATGTATTATTAGTAGATGATGATATGGATATTCTGACTGCCATTGAAGCGGCGGTTGGTGAACTGGGAGTGAGTATCCGCACTACCGGCAACGGCAATACTGCCGTGGAGATGGTGGAAAAAAAGGTGCCCGACTTGCTGATTTTGGACCAGATGTTACCGGGCCGCAGTGGTTTTCTGGTCTTGGAGAAGATTCGCGCCATCCGGCAGGAGACGGGTAAACCGCAGGTAATTATGATTACCGCCAATCCGGGCCAGCGGCACAAGGTTTATGCCGAGACTTTGGGGGTGGACGCTTATATCAACAAACCCTTCCGTATGCAAAAACTTATCGACGCCGTCATAGAGCTGCTCGGCAAAAAGTAGCTTGGGCCATGCCCGCCATTTTGCTATTTAGCCCCTGCTGTTAAGTTACGTAGGAGGGGCTTCAGCCCATGCTGTCTAACCGACAATTCAAGCCTCATAGGTAAAACCTGTAAAAAACGCGAAAGGAGCTTTTTATGAGGCGATATTTTTTCCTCATGGTAGTCCTCGGCTTTGCCGGCAGTAGCCTGGCTGATGTCTTGGTCTTCAAAAACGGCGACAGGCTCACTGGCACATTTGTGCGTATTACAGACGGTAAGCTGGTCTTTAAGGCCGATTTGGCTGGCGATGTAACAGTGCCCCTGGATGATGTGCGGACGTTCGAGACTGCCGAGCAGATAGTGGTTCATTTGAAAGACGGCACAGTTATTCAGAGTAAGGCACGGCAGGATCAACCCGGTCGTCTGGTTCTCGAGGCCACAGATATATTGAAGAAACAGAGTTTTGTCTTCGCTGACATAGCGGCTGTCAATCCGCCGCCCAAACCGAAAGTCAAATGGGCCGGCAATGTTACCGCCGGTCTGACCAGTACTCACGGCAATACTTTCTCGGAAAACGGTAGCGGCAATTTTGATGCCACCCGCCGTTCCGAAAAGGATCGCACCAATGTTTTCGGACGATATATGGTTAGTCGCACGAAAGAAACTTCTCTTCCTTGCCGGTCAAAGCGTAAGGTTACTACTGCGGAAAGTTTCGCTATGGGTGGCAAATACGACTATTTCTTTAGTAAAAAGCTTTATAATTATATCAGCGGCAATTTCAAAAAGGACCATATTGCCGATCTTGACCGCCGTATTATTACCGGTGCCGGTTGTGGTTATCAGTGGATTGAATCGGACAAGATGAATTTTTCGAGTGATTTGGGTCTGTCGATTTTATGCGAGCAGTACACTACCCGCGGCGACACCACCAAAAGCGATGAGCTTGCCATCCAGATGGGGTATCATTTGGACAAGGAGCTTTATAAAGGGATCAACTTCTTCCACAACCTGATTTATTATCCCAGCGTAACTGATTCCGTCTCGGATTATTATTTAACAACGGACGCTGAAGTTCGGGTCGCTTTGAACAAATCGATGTTCGGTAGTTTCAAGGCGATCCTTGATTACGATTCCACGCCAGCCGAAAGCGTTGGTGGCACTGATACAAAATATATACTTGGCGTAGGCTGGAGTTTTTAAGAACCAATCAACCTTTGTTGTGAAAGATGAGATATACAGTGTGCGGACGACACAGCCGTGTCGTCCGCATTTCGATACGAACGCCACATCTCCCCTTCTTGATATTGTAACCGCTTTGTGTCAAAAGAGTTACATGACATACTAACTCATTTCCTGCCTGACTGACTAATCCCCCACCTATCGAAATACTCCCTATTTCACCAGGATATTTTTTGCCACCGATGTTAATATAGATAAAATAGCGAAAATAGTAAAGGTTTTTCCGCCTCCCCGACGATAGACATTATGTTACCTATTTTAACATGGTTAGTTTTGGAATTTCGCGAAAAAGGAATATTCGCTAATGGAGTCGCTTGTGTGATTTAGCACGGAAGTCATTATGCAGGCATTAGTTAAGGGAACAAAGCATGAATCTCGAACAATTTTTACCAAAGTATCTCGAAAAATTACTCCAGGGCGACCGTCTCGGCTGCCGTAAAATCCTCGGCGAAGCCCTCCAGACCGGCACGCCGGTGAATATTATATTTACGGATCTGTTTTGGCCTGTGATAGAGGAAATGAACAGGCTTTATCGGGCAAATAAGATTGATATTATTACCGAGCACATGGCTACCCGTATCAATCGTACGCTGGTAGATCAATTACAAAGCAAACTGCCCCGACGTGAGGCACGCAATCTGAAAATCGTCGTAACCTGCGCCAATGACGAACCCGAAGAGTTGGGCGCCCAGATGTGCGCTGATTTATTTGAATCGGACGGCTGGGAAGTCAGATTTATCGGCGGCGGTGTGCCTAATGATGAAATTATGGCTCAAGTCGGGATATTTCAACCCGACATCCTGTTCATCTATGGTACCAAGCCCCCTGACGCGCCACATGTAAGGCAACTGATGGATAGTATTCGAAACGTCGGCGCCTGTCCGCAAATTCGGTTTATGCTATCCGGCGGTGTGTTCAACCGGGCAGAAGGACTCTGGGACGAGATAGGAGCGGACCTGTTCGCGTCAACAGCCAAAGAAGCCCTGCAAGTGGCACTTACCGACCGCCGGGCAGACCTGTCAAAACGCCCGAATCGGCGCGCATCAGTCCAAAAGCAGATTCCGGATACCAGTATGGTTTAATACTATTCAGTACGGTATGCCTCGGTGAGTTCTAAGCCGAGTTCGCAGGCTTCACGCAGAGCGGTGGGATGTTGGCGGATGGCGCCAGGCTCGTCGATGCCCTCGAATAATAAATCGTCCCAGTACTCCATCTCAAGGGCGTCGAAAAACCATTTCATGGTAACCCTGGCGCCGGCAAATACCTTGCTGCCGTGGGTGGCGCCGACAGAGATGAATACACCACGGCGAACAGGGGCGGCAGGGTCTTTCAATGGCAGCTTGCGAACATAACGGCGTGCCCAGAATACCTGACAACGGTCAATGACCATCTTGGCCTGGGCACAATGGGCCATAAAATAAATGGGGGCGGCAAAGACCACGCAATCAGCCTTGGCCAAACCGGGATACAGCAGTCGCATATCATCGTCTATCTGACAAGTGTCGGACCGCAGACAATAATCACAATGCCGACAGGGACCAAGGTTTAACGAAGCAATATTAAACTTCTCAACCTCACAATCCGCGTCTCCGCAAGCTCGCAGAAATTCGTCGAGCAGCAATTCCGTATTGCCGTGTCTGCGTGGACTACATGATAAACCAAGTATTTTCATTTCGTGTTCACTATCAAAAAACTACAAGACCTGGAATTGATGTAACCAATTCTCGCATTGCCGTCAAGTTTTTTTCAAGTATAGCAAAGCTCTGTCAGCTTAACTGATTAAAAAACTCCTAATACGGTTTTTCGGGTAATTTCAGCTTCCTTCGATATTTATTATCCAACTCAATCGCTTTCCGGAATTTATCTTCCGTCATTTTTTCGACATGGCTATCAGCGAAAACCACATTTCGATATTTACCCTGATGATATTCCAGCTTGTCATAAACTAATATCATGTTCATCGATGCAGCGGCATCCAGGTCCGCGCCGCGATATACGTATTTGTCACGGCCTGCCGGACAAATGAGTATTTGAGCAGGCACATCAAACGCTTCAACCAAAGCTTCCAGGTTGGGTGGATTTTTGTCCTTGTGATCGTTCTGATACATCATGATTGTTTTACCAATTCTATTTAATTGCTGAGCACATACCGCTTGTTGAGCCCGTTGCCGGGCCTGGCGAATAGCCGGCGAAAGAACATCGTTGACTATGGTATCCATCCCGGCTTTATCCAATGTCATGGTCAAATGATCCCGCTGAACCGTGGGTGTGAGGGTTTTTAATATTTCATCGAGATTGTGCAGTTCTTTTCGTATTTCCGTGTTTTGGCGTATGATATTATAGAGATTGGCGATCAACTTGCTGACATCCCTGGCGCTGGTGGCGTCCTGGGACTGGATATGCAGCTTAAATGCCATATTCGGCGGACCGTCGATACCGACAGCAGCCCACATCAAGCCGTGTGTGATAGTTGTACCTGGAGCGCTACCAACCTCCTCCGGTAGTACAGGCAGCATCTCCTCAATAACTCGCCTGCTATCCGCGCTGGGGACAATCAACACCTGAACAGCGGAGTTTCCCATCGCGGCAAAGGCGGTTGACAGTTCCGGTCGGGAATCCGATTCACCTTCGCGAAGCCGTTGCAGCGTCGCCTCAGAACCGCCGAAAACCACCTTGTCCAGTTTTTCAAAGGTATTCATATATAACGGCGACGACTTATTTTTACCCCCCGGCTGAACTTTTCGCAGTAATTGAGCAATCGCCTGTGCATTAGCATTCGGCGCGGTCGTCGCAATCATAAAAAATTGGGGGAAATCCGCCAGGCTCATTACAATATATATGTCCTTTCCACCGGCTGTTGTAAAATCCGTAATCCATTGGCGGACAGTTTGCAGGGACGTTTCCAAATTAGAAAGCAGCTTGTCTTTTTCCGAGGATTCAACATGCCTGAGCATGATTTCAGATACCTTCTCAAAGATTGCCTCAGGATTTATCCGCTCGACATTTACCCTCGCGACAGCGATGGTTTGAGAATCTATATATGGGGCAATTGTTTCGGCACAATTGGCGGGGTCAAATTTTGTTCCCGCCGAAACGGATAAAACGAAAGTCATCGTTATTACAACTACTGTTATAAGGTTGTGTTTGTGGGACATGTTTTTCTCCTGTTTATAGATAAGAAATTTACTTCCTGACGGTCAATTCGTAACGTGAACTGTCTTTGGGATCATCATCCGGCGTCAGGATACTTTCTATAACAGCTTTGCCATCGACAATCTTGTATGAAAACATTTTACCGGTTAACGGGTCCGGAGGAACAGGCACCTTTGTTATATCATCGAGTGATCCGGGCAGTTGTCCGTTATGGTCGGCGGCGTACATGCGAACCGCCTCGATGCATCGCAGTATATCTATATTTCTTTCCAGTCTGGCCGTTAGATAATATGCCCTGCCCAGAGCAGGCAAAAAATCAAGGAAATAATTACGTGTCATTTTTTCACGTGTTTTGCTTACGTATTGGCTGAGATCATCCTCGGCCTTTTTGAACCCATCTCTCGCCTTCGAATAGGGTACATTAAACCACTTGAATAGTTGATCTCTTATGCGAAGGAATTCCTTTAATTGATACAGTAGTACGACTTGAGCGGCAGGGAGGGCTTCGACCTGGTCGGGAGATCGTCCATGCTCGATAAGATAAGCCCTGGCGTTGTGATATTGGAGCATGACCCATGCGGTAGGGCCTAATTGTCCGTTAGGCATGTCGCCTACACCAAGCTCAGATAGTCTGTTGAACATGTCATTCGCTAAAGTCGATGCCTGCTGTGGTGTTAGTTTTTTGGTTTCGAGATCACGTAGTGCCGGGAATTCCATTAAAATTATATCTCTTTCGCATTCCATTGCCCGGCGCATGTCGATGAATGGCCGGGGCAGAGCAGAAAGAGCCCAGTAAAGGTTAGGTGAATCGGAAGCCCGAATAAACTGTTCGACCTCCCTATGCATAAAAGTTGCGATACCTATTCCCACCAGGTCGTTTATTAGCATGGGGTCTTCAGCAACGTGTCGAGCCAGGGTGAAACCATTCCGTAACGTGTGTATTGCTTCGTTGTATTTGCCGTCAGCGATTTGCAGCCGTGCCTGTAAGGCGAGAATTTTGCCGAGATGTCTGAATTCATTCAATGGGGCCATCAACGCATTGAAACCTTCTGTACGCAAAGGAACCTGCCAATCGCATTGTTCGCGAAGAACCGCCCGATCGAGTTGATGAAAAGCGAAGGTAAAGCTGTTAAGGATATTTTTTAATTCCTGACGCGGCAACTCATCCACCGGCATTTTCAGCCAATCATTTATATTATCTTTAAGTTTCATTATAATCACCTGATCGTCACGTGGCTGTCGTTCAATGGCCATCAGGTAAAATATTGCGGCGTTGCCGGGTGTCTGGTCCGCAAAGCCGGGCATTAATTTGTATTTAAGCGCCTCTTTGGGTTCGCCGGCCGGGGTGATGGACATTTCGATAACGCGGATCGATTCTTTATCCTTTGACGTATCGGATAGAACCGGTCTGATTTCGGTTAAGTTGACCATTATTGCTGTTATCACGAAAAAACAGAAATATTTGCGATTCATAATTGATCTCCGTAGCTTCGGGCCTGATAAAAAAAATGGTGCGATTTCATCGGCACCCTACTTAATTGCTCAAGCCGGTTGGGTGACACCTTTCTGTATTCCAGAGAGGTGTTCCTGTACCAAAAGCGTGAACGGTTACTAATTCTATAGGCAACTTCTAAAAATATCCGTAGAGTGGGGCTTTGACCCACGCGTTCCCTGTAGTCTTATGTTGACAACATCATCCTGAGCAGTTCCCGGCGTGTCATAGGCGGTTCGGTTGTGCCGTACGAAAAATTTCTCTGCGGCAGGGCGTCGATGCCATCGGTCAGTACCTTATTACGAAGTTTAATATAATTGGCAGATTCGTAACCGCTCTTCCGTTGTGTTCTGATAAAATCGGTAGTAACTAACGGGTGAACCGACTGTTGCGGGGCGGTGGTGAGGTATTGATTTTTTTCAATAGTCCAGGCTGCGGGGCGGTACAATACCGAGACCCCCAGCGCCACAGTGAGAATCATCGTTAGAACCCGCCATCGCCGGTTTCGCTTCTGTCCCGCCGAGATACCTGCCCGAAACATCAATTGGTCCCGATTGGCAACACCCTGCGAGGGTCTAAGTTTGCCAAGTGCCGATTCCAACTCCAGTTGGCCCGGCGTCAGGTCTTTTTCGTTTTGCATGATGATAACCCCATTTTCTTTTTTATTGCTTCAAGGGCACTTTTATATCTGCTATGTACGGTCGAGATCGGCCTGTCGGTAATCTGTGCCACTTCTTTGAGTGTCATTTGCCCCCAGATTCGCAGTACCACAACCTCGCGTTGTTCGAGAGGTAATGACTCCAAAATGGTTTGGGCCATCCGGGCGTCGATCAGGTCATCCGGATGCGATTCGAACCAGCTTGTTCGCTCTGCGGTGAGGCGGTCATTGAGTTTTTTCCAGCGCGCTCTGCGGCGAAGTTGGCTGACAGCGGCGTTTCTGACGGCACGAAACAGCCACGCCCTGACATTGTCCGGGCGACGCCGTTGGCCCATCAGTTGGACAAACACCTCCTGCACAACATCCTCGGCATTGGCCCAATCAAGCTGACCTCG
>Ga0255394_10126_pt1 | contig 11764 bp, 7 predicted proteins | sample ANMaggSeSYBR01D3_FD_182112 | JGI IMG/M metagenome (GOLD analysis project Ga0255394, IMG submission 182112) | Sediment cell enrichment communities from methane seep in Santa Monica Basin, California, United Staets - ANME aggregate JGI... | ecosystem: Environmental > Aquatic > Marine > Cold seeps >...
CATCGCAATAAAAAGTCAGTATGTGGTCCGGCCAGAGTACGTATTCAGGCCATTCGACTTGCGTTTTGTTTACCGGACGACCAGAGAAGCCCCGTGAACTGTTCAGACCTACGGACAGAACTTTGAGCACAAGTTCTGCAGTTCTCTCGGGGCCATGCACAGCAGGAATTGTGACTGAGAGTTCATTGAAAGTTGAAGACAACATTATATGGATAATGTCCTTGTGAAATGACTTTGTTTGTTCGAAGAAACCGACTACATTCATTCTGTCTGACTTGGGGTGCAATCTGACAGCGTAAATAACACCAGCACTTGAACCCAGGCTGTACTGACGATGAGTAAGCAAATCGAGTGTAGCATTCATCAGAGGCCCTTGTGTATGCGGCGTCGGTTCATACAGCCAGCCACCTGGGTGCCTGAGTTCGATGCCGTACCCGTCGCGCTCCCAGACGGACTCAAGCTCTGTCAACACAGGATCGGCCGCGGGATTGTGTGGAACCTTTCCAACGATGTACCGTGAACAGAACCGGCGAATGCCGGGATCCATGTCACGAACGAAAAGTTCTAACCGAGCCTCGTCTTGCGGGTGTGGATCACGAAAATGTGCAACCCGATTACGGATAGTGTTGACCTCATTGATTCGGACTTCAGCATTCTCTTTTGGCGGAAAATACGGTTCAAACAGTGGCCAATTGGTTGCATCGGAAATCACGGACCACAATTGACCAAACGTCAAATAAGACAGGGCAGCTTGGTGCGGTGTCGCCATGTGGTGGAGCCGTTTGTCATTGGCAATCGACCTTGGAGGCCAGTCGCGAACGTACTGTTGGATTGGTATTTCCCAGTCGAGTCGCGAAGCACGAAGTTCGACATATACGATGGTGCGTAACCAAGTCTCCAACTGCCAGCACATCCGGAAGAGACGCATGGCTGACCTGGGGACAGGTTCGAATGTCCAATCTTCACCAGACAATTTCTTTACTCCGAGCATTTAGCCACATAACATATGTATTCTATAGTTTCTGTATACTACCCACTCCCACACTTACCGTCAAAGCTTTTAATGAAATTCGAGGGTTATTTGTTCGTTTTCACGACCGGAGGAATTAAAGGTATCAGGAACCTTTTTTGTCGATTTTCGGCCTGCCTCTTGGCTTTAGGGTTGATTGCAGTTCAAATACTTCAGGTGTTTTCTGAATCCAGGTATTCTCGCCAAACGGGTATAACCCCCTAATGATTTTCGCCTCGACCTGAGCATAATTGTCGATTGTGCCGCCAAAAACAAGGATGTCAACTAAAAAAAGTTCCTGACCCCTTTAATTCCCTCAATGACGAATAATAGAAAACCGTTGAAACGGTTGAAAGAAAATTTATATGCATTGTGAACCCCTCACTAAAGTGAGGGGCTAATGAGAAAAAAAGAATAACCGCGTGGGGTGAGACCCTACCCTACAAAAAGCCATCCACCTCGAAGACTCGGTGGCTGCCACACGTCGGACACCTTTAATTAAAGCGATAGCCACCCGGGACGCCACCGGGGGAAAGAACAATCTGCCAAACCTGATTTATCCGTGCGCGAAAGACGCCAGCACATGACAGTAAATAATATTTCCACATGCGATAGCAGCGATCGTCGTACCGTCCTTTCAAAAGACCCCAATTCGTATCAAAATTGCGAAACCACTGCATCAGGGTCTTGTCATAGTCAGCGCCAAAATTGTGCCAGTCTTCAAAAACGAACAGACCTTCGATTGCTGAACATATCTGTCGGGATGACGGTAGCATAGAATTGGGAAAGATATAACGCTGAATCCAGGGGTCTATATGGAAAACAGAGCGGTTGCTCCCGATGGTATGCAGCAGAAAAAGCCCATCATCTTCGAGGCATGTTTTCACTTTATGCATAAACGAGACATAGTTTTTATGTCCCACATGTTCGAACATACCTATTGAAAAAACACGATCAAATTTGTCCCTTAAACTGCGGTAATCCTGCAGGCGGATATCAACCGCATAGCCTCGGCAGAGTTCTTTGCCAAACCTGGTTTGTTCTTCAGAAACTGTAATGCCCACAACTTCAACCTGGTATTTCTCTGCAATAAACCTGGCAGTTCCGCCCCAGCCGCAGCCAATGTCCAGAACCCGCATTCCAGGCTGCAATCTCAGCTTCCGACATACCAAATCCAACTTAGCTTCCTGAGCCTCATCAAGAGTGGTTGCATTCTCCCAGTATCCACAACTGTAAATAAGGCGTCTGTCCAACATACATTTAAAAAGTGTATTGCCCATATCATAGTGGTGTTGACCGATCTGATATGCTCGTGACAGCCTCTGCAGGTTAACCAGTCTCCCCTTCAGGGCCCAAAAAACTTCTATCCATGGTTTACTTTTGTCATGTAATCCTGCTCGCAAAATTCTGTAAAAGAAATCGTCAAGCTTGTCGCAATCCCACCAACCGTCCATGTAAGATTCACCCAGCCCCATGGAACCCTCTGACGGAACTCTGGCATAGAATTCATCATTATGTACCTGAATGTCCCATGGGCGGTCTCCTCCAACTTTAATATCGGCAGGAGCCAGCAACGCTTCTAACTTATGGCGTGCTTTCCGACGCATAGACTTTCCTTTCTGCCGCGGCGAATTAAAGGTGTCCGGTATTTTTTGGGTCAAGTCAAATGGTACGATACATCGCACCCTACTTGGGAACCCCCGCTTAACAGCAGGGGCTATTAAAAAGAAGAATCCCCCGATCCCCGCCTATGCGAGGACATGTTTTACATCGGGGGATAGTAAAAACCCGTGAACGGTTACGTACTATTTAAGGAGGCTCCGGATAGTATTCAAGCTGACATTCTTATCAGGATCGAACGCGCTACTGTTCATATAACTCAACAAACTATGACGCAACTGGCGGGCAACAGGACGTTTTTTTAAATTGCTGTGCAGATCGATGCCGCATACGATCAGTTTGCCGCCGCTGACTTTGGTCTCGAATACAAGAGCCAAACGTCGATTTGTGAACCAGTCGTCAATCACCTGCACAATCGGGCGAACCTCAACCGGGAAATCGTTCAAGATCATAATCTGCGATTTGGTTATAAGGTACCACCACTGCCAATTACTGTGGTACTCAGTAGGAAACTCGGCCAAGGCCCGGTGCGCCGGATTACACAGAACACCCAGCGTATGCGGAGCCTGACGTTTTGTCCAGGCAGTGTTCCAAAAGATCGATGAAAATCCGGGTGGTATCTTTCCATAACGATCGCCCCTGACTGTTCCGGCAGCAGGCATCAACAGTACCTTGCCACCGTTGTTCAGCACCCTGACAGTCTTATCGTCAAGCCTATTTGCCACAACAACATCACTTCTAACGTCCGTCCGAACTTCTACCGGATACGCCCAGAAATCCCAGTCATTGGAAAAATCTTCAACAGTTATAGTCAGTACAAATTTTCGGGCGTTTTTTACTTTAGCCAAAGGTACCTCAATTCGCCCCAGTGTAACAGCATTGTCAACAGGGATCGTAACAGTTGAAAGTTTGCCCGAAGCGAATGTCTTACCGTCTTCATAAGTGATCGACCAGGCTGGGTTCGCATTCTTCAGGGGCTTCGGGCCAAAATGAGCAATGTCAATTTCAGCGGCGAATGTTTCATCTGAAGTCCATATTCGCTTTTTCATTTTCGCTAACGGAACTGTCTGATTACAGAACCGGCTGTACTCCCCGGCTGTTACATATCCTTTTGACTCCCAAAATGAATCCAGCACTCCCACAAGCGCAGTTCCCTGCCCTGGAAAATCGTGCAGGTCCAGTAATTGGAACCCTCCGAACCCGGGCGTTCGCAGAGATGATTCTATCTCCTCCTTATAACAGAGTGTTTGCAGTTTGCCGGACGCCATCAGAAAATCATGGGCCTGATCCAGCATGTGATTTTCCTGTAACGTCTCTCGAAAAATCTCAAAATTCTTTGCCTTGAGTACGCCGGTATATTTTTTGATCTCTTCGAAATTCGGATACGCACTCCACTGGCCAATTTCGTGACTGACAACCGGAACTTCGTACTTCGAGATAAAATCACGATAATCGGTCGTCGTTTCCGGTGCTTTGGCGTTGATACGGCAACGCAGTCCATGCCCCCAATGATGAATACGCGGTTTTTGAGTGCTGTGAAAGTTACTTTCCGGAATGATCGGCCAGCCTGATGCGCTGGTGTACAGATGCCTGGGGTCACTGTTTTTCCAGTGATTCACAAGGTTGCCAAAGAATCGGCCCCGGTTCGATTTTCTCATTCCATCGGGTTCGTTGCCGTAAGCCATTAAACAAAACGAAGGGTGATTGCCGTATTCCTTCAGGATTCGATCACATTCAGTGTAAATATACTTATCCAGTTTTCCACTGTCTCCGACCTTTGACCAGAAAGGCCCCTCGGCCTGAAGGTAACAACCGAGCCGATCAGCCGCTTCAAAAGCCGCTCGAGGCGGACAATGCGAATGAAACCGTAAATGATTCAGGCCGTGTGCCTGAGCGATCTTTATGATACGTGTCCACTTTTGAACATCCATGGCCGGATAACCGGTCTTCGGAAAGATACAACACTCCAGCGTGCCCCGCAAAAATGTCTTTCGGCCGTTAATCGTAAATTGCGTCCCTTTGGTCTTGAATTCTCTCATCCCGAAGGTAACGGTTTTGCTGTCGAAAAAGCTCTGTCCCTCTATTGTGGCCTTCATCCTATAAAGATTCGGTGAAAACTCATCCCACAACAATACGTCTTTTCCCATCGGGTATTCAATCTCAATCACACCGGACGAATCGACTGAAGAGTGAACCGGTTGTAAGCGATGTTTCTTTTTGCTGTTGAAGCTCTCGGCTGTCAAGGTCAGTTTGCACCTGGCGGCATTACCCGATTCGGTTCCAAGCTCCATTCGCACAACAGCGATTTTTTTGGCCACGTTCGGATACACCTGAATATCGGTAATCCGTACCGAATCCGCGGCTGTAAGTTCCATTCTGCCGACAATACCATTCCAGTTACTTTGCGTATGGTCGGAGATACTATGCGCGTTTTCTCCCACATTGATTTTAACTGAATTATCCACGCTGATTGTTAAGCGATGCCGTCCGGCTTTAACTTTTCCGAATTCATAACGATGTGGGGTCGAAAGGCTGTTCCTTGTTCCGATCAATTGATTGTCAAGCCAGACTTTCGTTTCCCAGTGACACCGTTCGAGAAACAGTGTTATATGTTTATTCTCCCACTCCGACGGAATTTCAATATCCCTCTGATACCAGGCGATCCCGCGATAATGTTTAACGGGCTGCAGCCAGAACGGTACTTTGACATTTCCAGGCTCTCTGTATTTTTTATACTCGGCGGCTGTCAACCATGATTTGTCAATAATCCTGCCGGTCCATTTTGTCCTGACGGAAACATCATCCCCATATCCGTTCTCCGCTGTTGAGCCGGGAAGTGTAATTGTCTTTGGTAGTTCCTGAGAATACCATTTTTCGCCAATCCCCGCGTTTTCCGGGTCAAGGCGAAATCGCCATTGACCAGACAGCGAAATCGGCTCTGACGAACTCGCCCAGGTATTCGTTCCAGTATAACAACCGCTTATAACAATAATTACGATAAGCAAACACGATACTTTAGCCCTTCGATACATTGAATTGAACCTCCAATCAAATAAACGGATTCTGACGCCAGCGTCAAAAGTACTTTGGCCCCTTGATTTTGGAGCGTAGGTATTGTTTTTGCGGCGTTTTTCGGATTTTTGACAATTGCATCAATTCTATACAATCTATCGGCCTTAAGCAACGCCGTTTTGCGCAAGAAGTTATCCATTTTGCGAACGCGATTTTTGATAGTCGGCCAATCCTATTGCTTACTTTTTAATATTCCTGTCTCACTTCGATGTCAAACAATTGTTTTCCGACAATAACGTAATCAGTGTCGATTTTGTTCGAGAGCAATGGTCGGAATTGCGTAACATCAGCCTTGCGCGATTTGTCGTTCAGCAGCATGCTTTTGCTGCCCGGTAAATAAGGCAACTCATTTCGCTCTATCGCCAATCCCTTCTGAGGCAGAGACATGGTTATGTAAAGACCGTTTCTACTTAGCGACAGTCTTTCCTGCAGAATTCGCTGAACGTCGTCCGCGTCATAAGCGATATATCGATGCGGCTGGGCATCCTGAAGGGCACGGCGATAATTCAAATATGAACCCAGATTGATTTTGTACTTGCCCGGTGGTAAATCGCTCGGCAGTGGCAAACAAACCTGTACACCGAATGTCGGGCGACGCAGTGGTTGCAGTACCAACGCGGCAATAACCGTTTGGCCGGGCTGAAAGATACGCTGGTTTAACTGCGCCGACTTGATCCGGGCTACGCAAGCTTTGTCCGATATGGCAGCCTTCATTTCCATTCCGGTAAGCGTTACCTCTTTCCATGGATTGTTGAGTATCAGGCCCAGTGGCACCATTAAATCGTCGATAATGTCAAATACGTCGGACTGAGAACTGATATTCGAAAAAGAAAGCGGTGGTATTTCCTCAAACCGCATTTCCACCTGATACCTGATTGTGTGGTCCCACGGCAGGCCGCCCCTATAAAGAATGGCGTTAATGCCCGCTACCGTGGCCAAAAAAGGGTCTCTACGCTGGTCGCGGGCAAGTCTTACCTTGAAGTTTTCAAGGCGGTCCAAATAGGGCCATTCAACTTCAATGGCAGCGGGTACCATCGGAGGCTTCGTGCCAACCCGGCCATATACCGCTGCGGCTTCGTCCGCCTGAATCGTACCTACCAATTCGACCATCTGTCCTAACTTGAATGACATTGTCTTGAGATTCACAAAAGTATGAACATAACCAGTCCCCATCGGCCATGATGTCGCGCCATTGGCGTTCCACGAATGACCGAAACCGTACACCCGATCACCCACAACTTCAGTTACCGTTCCCAATACAGCAAAATTAAAGTCACCTACGATTTGTGGGATCGTTAAGGTTCCGCCTGGCTCGATCTTGATTTTACCGGCCCACTTTTCCGCAATGTCTGCAGAAGTCGCTGCCATATTCGCACTAAGCGAAGGTATCCATTTTCGCAGGCGAACGGCTGTCTGTTCGTTGATTCCACTAACGGTCAACGCCAACGGCAGGGCTGTCAGGCCAGTTGAAATTTCTCCATCCCGAACGCGCTCCCTTGTCGGCGACCATTCCCGAACCAACTTTTGTGTCTGGTCAGGCTCCAACAGCACGTCTCTCATTAACCGGCGATAAAGCGATGGGTCAAAACTGAATTTTGCCGCACCTTCGGTTCCTCGCTCACCCACTTCGCCTGTATGTCCTACCTCCAGCATCTCCCTGATCGGCGTAACGCCATAAAGAGGCTCTTCCCCGTTCTTCCAGCCGAACGCCATAGCACCAGCCATTCTGCCATCGAAAAATACGGGCGAGCCACTCACGCCCTGTACCCCCCTGGCCAAGTCAAAACGCTTGTCCTTACAACGTATCAGGATGGCACCGCGTTTCGGGCCGGTTTGATTGGTGTTACGTATTACCGATACGACAACAATCTCGAACCGCTCAGGACTGACACCCTGAAAAACCGTCAGGCCATAACCTCGCATACCAGCTTCGATCTGGTCGATGTCAATGTATCGCTGCCGATCAAACCGTGTTTGCGAATCAATGTCCGCGGCTAATACGCCGCTCACAGCTATCGCCATGACAAATAGACCAATTCCTGATATTTTCAACCCGAATGTTGTTTTCATACTGTCTGTCCCTGCTCAAAAGGCTGTATTTTAAAGGAGGCTAACGCGTGGGTCAAAGCCCCACCCTACGGGTAATTCTACATCCATTACCCCGTCCGCTTCAAGGATAATATTAAGTGGTGAAAAAAGAGTTGTGAGTGGTGAGTGGTGAGAAAGAGGAAAGGGGGAAGAAAGTGAACGAGGAACGAGGAAAGAGGGGAGGAATCCAGTTAGTGGCTGCTGAGATTAGTTACAAAAATTGCCTTGACATAGAAATCGCTTTTTATTATGATAAATGGATGGTGTTTAGCCCCTTCGATAAAGGGTTTGTTACGAATGTTGTTTTATTATGAATGACTGACCTAAGACGAATAAGGCTTGCCCGGATCATCTTCCGGCGAGCCGTTGATTGTCAAGGCAATGTCGGCCTTGTCAAGTACGCGGCTTAAAGCCCTTTCCGTCTTCGGCCTGGTGTTCTTCAGGATGTGCTATGACTCCATCGGATTCTACTCTGGACTTGTGTCAGCGGGATGTCAATTATCAGTTCAAAGACCCGGAATTGCTCCGCCTGGCATTGAGGCATGCGTCAGTGTCCGGAGATCGACTCAAAAGCAATGAACGATTGGAATTTCTCGGCGATTCAGTGCTCGGACTGGTTATCTGTCATGAACTGTACCTTCGGTTCCCCGAATATCTCGAAGGCGAACTGACAAAAATAAAAAGCATGATGGTCTCCCGACGTACCTGCGGCCGTCTGGCCGATCAATTCGGCCTGTCCAAATTACTCTCAGTCGGCAAAGGTATGAGCGCTCAGAGCAAACTGCCCAATTCCTGCTCCGCCGCTGTTCTCGAATCCGTCATAGGCGCTATTTTTGTCGATGGGGGCTTAGAACCAGCGCGTCAGTTTATTATGACGCAGTTTCAACAATTATTCGATAAGGCCGACGCCCGCCAGCCCCAGGAAAACTACAAAAGCATGCTTCAACAGCATGCCCAACGCCTTATGGGTAGTACGCCTGTCTATGAAGTGTTAGACGAGAAAGGCCCCGATCACAGCAAATGCTTCGAGGTCGGCGTTGTTATCGGAAACCGCCGCTTAGCCAGCGCCTGGGGGCCCAGCAAAAAAGAAGCCGAACAAACCGCTGCATTCAGTACCCTGCAACAATTAGAAGTTATACAGAGTGAAGAGAGTGTGAAAGGTGATGAGCACCTCTCCTCCTTCGGCGGACAAGTCTGAAATACAGAAAGGTGGCACCCGGCGCGAGCAATTTCAAATGGCGGGCATGGCCCACCCTACAAGATCATGCCACCCATTATTCGTCGTTTGGTTCTAACTCAATTTTGCTTCCATCTCCTTCATTACACGCATCGACTCCCGGGCAATCGTCTTGCCACCGGGCGCAAAATCGAATACCTCCAGCGAAATCCATCTGTCGTAATTCAGGTCCTTCAAAACCTGGAAGGTCGTTAGAAAATCGTCTGCCGCAGTGCCCATCCCAAGATATTGGCCGTCCATCTCCTGAATATGAACGTGGTATATGTGATCAAAATGTCTTTTAACAAGCACGTCTAATGGTTCCGTCTCGTCCGCGGTATTATGAAAGTCAAACATCATCTGAATCGCCGGATGGCCTATCCGCTCCACAAGTTCCCATGCCTCGTCAAGTGTGTTAATCACGTCCGATTGGGTTTTGTCCAAATGCTCCACCATGATTTTTACGCCACGGCTCTGAGCATGGTCCGCGACCGCTACCAGCCCCTCGGCAAAATACTTTTTCGCGTCCCCTATACTCATACCGTCTATAGTACTACGCTGCTTCGGCGAACCAAAAATCATTACCGAGCCGTCCAGATCACCGCAAAAATCGATCAACTCGTTTAGATACCCCACCGATTTTTGCCGTACCGCCTGGTCCGAAGTCGTAAAATGCAGACCGTCCGGCGGCGGAGAAAACAGCCAGTGCAACCCATCACAGACAATTCCCTCGTCCCGCATAATTACCGCCATTTCCTTCCGCTGACCCGCTGATATATCAGCTACACCCTGGTTCACCAGCGTGAACGGCGCCACTTCAATCGCGCCATAACCAGCTTCCGAGATAATTCGGCACTGCTGCTGCCACGATAGCTCCTGCATACTCTCATTGCACATCGCGTATTTGAACATATTGCCGCTGTTTGTCATCTTTTTGATACTCCTTTTGAAGTTGATGCGTGGGGCAAAGGCCCCACATTACAGGTATTTTTAGAGATTGTCTCACAAACCCTTCTTATAATCGATAAATTTGTCTTCGGCAACTATATTTTGTCTGGATGTGTATGTCCGGGTAAATGCCTGTATAAAAATGTTGCTGATAGTCTCAATATGAGATATACTGCCAAATTAGAAAACCGCGTGGGGTAAGACCCCACCCTACAAGACTAATTTATGTTGGAGATAAAAAAAATGAAAAAGCGTAATATTGCATCACGTCGTAATTTTCTGAGATCGGTAACAGCAACCGCAATAGGGAGTACTGCTCTTTTGTCCTCAGGGTGCAACAAAATCACCTGCAACTCAGCCTGTCACAAAAGAGGTTCTGTTATTACAAAAGGTAATACGATCCTGTTCCAGGGGGATTCCATAACAGACGCGGGACGGGACAGAAAACGAGAAAATAAGGTTAATGACTCAAAAGCGATCGGAAGAGGATATGTGCATTCTATCGCGTCTCAACTGTTGGCTGATTATCCATCTGATAATTTAAAAATATACAATCGGGGCATAAGCGGTAATAAAGTATTCCAATTGGCCGATCGCTGGGATAAAGATTGCCTAACAGTTAAACCGGATGTTTTGAGTATTCTGATAGGTGTGAACGATATATGGCATGCCCTGAAAGGCAGAAGCGATGGTACGGTGGAGACATATGAAAAAGACTATGCCGAACTGCTCAAACGGACCCTTAAAAAATTGCCCGATGTCAAGCTGGTAATATGTGAGCCTTTCGTACTCCGCTGTGGCGCTGTGAACGATGAATGGTTCCCTGAATTCGATAAATATCGCGCTGTCGCCAGAAAAACGGCGACTGACTTTAACGCTGTGTTTGTCCCCTTCCAATCGATGTTCGATAAGGCAGTCAGGCAAGCTCCCGCCAACCACTGGGCGGCAGATGGTGTGCATCCGACTATGGCAGGGGGGGTTCTGATGGCAGAAAAATGGCTGGATACCGTCAGGAAAAGCAAGGTGTGAAAAGTTGTGAGTTCGCCTCGGCGAATCTGCCTGCGGTACGATTGTGAGAAAAGTTAGAAGAGTGTGAAAGGTGTGAAAAAAGAGTTGAACGTCCAACATTCAACGCTCAACGTTCAACGTCGAATTAAAGAAATATGAATAAAGAAAGAGTTGGACATCGGGTAGAAAACTGAAACCCATCCTACGCAGCTAATTGGTGACCTCGGGATTCTTGGTATCTTTCTATTTTCCTGAGCCATCGAGCGCGACGAGTAAGCCACATCGGTGCCGATAGCGACATGACCTACGCCGAAGGTTTTTACCGCATAGTCGATATGATCCAGCATAACACCGACATCGGCTTTACCGCCGAGAAAACAGGGGATGCAGCAGATACCGATTAGTCCGTCTTTTTCGGCGATGGCCTGGATAACATTGTCGGGTTTGCTGCGGATATGGCTGTTGAGCGCACCGCAGACCGTATGACTGGCGACTATTGGCCGCTCGGAGACCTGGGCCGCTTCAAGACTGGTCTGCCAGCCGCAATGGGCCACATCCACAATCACACCCACGCGGTTCATTTCCGCCACGACCGCCCTGCCGAAATCGCTCAGACCGCCATTGGCCGGCTCGGCGCAACCGTCACCGATCATATTGCGTCTGTTGTAGGTCAGGTGCATCATACGGATACCGAGTTGAAAGAAAATTCGTATATATCGCAATTCCTCTTCCACAGATACCCAGTCTTGCGGCAGAGGCACCCCATTGCCGCTGAGATACAGACAGTGTTTGTTTTGCTTTTT
>Ga0255394_10129_pt1 | contig 11697 bp, 11 predicted proteins | sample ANMaggSeSYBR01D3_FD_182112 | JGI IMG/M metagenome (GOLD analysis project Ga0255394, IMG submission 182112) | Sediment cell enrichment communities from methane seep in Santa Monica Basin, California, United Staets - ANME aggregate JGI... | ecosystem: Environmental > Aquatic > Marine > Cold seeps >...
GGAGGATTGCGCAAATATAACTCCGGCAGAACCTCAAGTTAAGGAAGATCCATGCAAAGTTAAAAGCATAGAAGCTATCGGCGAAGGAGCCTTTCCACAATGGTCAGCTAAAAATAATATTATTGCTTTTAACAAAAAGGTGGATGGAATTCATGAAATTTTCACCATGAAAACAGACAGCAGTGATGTAAAATGTTTAACCTGTGGGAAATCAGAGATTCCTCTAAAGGGACATAAAGGACAACCTGCTTGGCATATTTCTGGTGATTATCTTGTTTTTACTTCAGAAAACACTGACTATCCTAAACTGCGCCTTGGTTTGAATGCATACCCTGATTGTGGCCGCAACCACAATGTCTGGATAATGTCTGCTGATGGAAATACGTTTTGGAAAATGACTGATTATGAAGAAAATTGGGGTGTAATTCGACCTCGTTTTTCCTCAGATGGGACGATGCTGTTTTGGAGTGAGGAATGGGGCATGGAAAAATATCCAGGGAACGGTTCGGCTTGGAGTGTTTCTAAAAACCCCAAGGAAGAAATGTTAGGACTGTGGAGAATCAAAATTGCAAACATCTCTTTTTCCTCCGGGGTACCAATCTTGTCCAACCAGCGAACAGTTTACCATGAAGAGCTTTCGCTGCTTGAAGGTTCAGGGTTCACTCCTGATGGCAATAAAATACATTTTAGTTCTGCTCCCCTTGTAGACACAGAAGGTATCGCTTTTTGGGGCGAAATCTATATCAGTGATTTGGATGGAAAGAATTTAGTACGCCTGACAAAAACCCCATATCAACATGATGAAAATTCAGAGTTCTCCCCAGATGGCGCTAAAATTGTTTGGTCTCATTCAGATGGTTCACCGGGAGAAGCTGTTGATTTGTATATTATGGATATTGATGGAAAGAATACTGCTCGTATAACTTACTTTAGCGATGAAATAAGAGACGAGAAACATAGATGTAATGAATTTACCTGGAGCCCTGACGGCAAGCAAATAGCATTAGCATTCGGCAAAGGTGATAATCATGCAGAAGAAACCAGCATGATATACATGCTCACATTTGAGGGAGCATGTGGAAATTCCAAGTAATTTAGGCAAAATTATGAATAACAAAACAAAAATCGGACTCATAATCGCGATTTCGTTCATACTGGTTTTAATCAGCGGCTGTCTTCAAGATCAGTGCGGCGACGGGATCTGCCAGCCGAGAGAAGAAAGGAGGGAGAGCTGCCCTGAAGATTGTGATAAGACTACCTCAGATATCACAATAAGGACCTTTACAGAAAACGGCGGAAATGTTGACTGGCATCATAAGAGCAACAAAATTGCTATCGGAAAATTAGGCAATGACCGATATTTTGATGTTTGGCTGATAAACCCTGACGGAAGCAATGAAAAATGCATAACCTGTAACCATAAAGACCTTCCAAACAAGCATATTGGAAATGCAGCCTGGCATCCCTCTGGTGATTACTTGGCAATTCAGGTTGAGAAATCTATAGTTCCTAAGAAATACGATACTAAGGCAACTCCCGGTGCAGGAATACTTAACGATCTTTTTCTAATTTCAAAAGACGGGACAAAAGTCTGGGAACTTCGCAGAGTGAATGACACCATTGGCGATGATTCTTCCGGCATTCTTCACCCTCATTTCTCTCATGATGGGAAAAAACTTGCCTGGGCTGAGCGAATCAAAGATAACGGCAGGCCGTTTGGAGAATGGGCAATCAAGATCGCGGACTTTGAATTTTTCGGGGATAGCCCCAGGTTATCCAACATTGAAACTTTACAGCCAGGTTCAAGAAGCTCGTTTTATGAAACACATACGTTTTCCCCAGATGATTCTAAACTTCTGTTCACCGGAAACCAGGATGGATCGTTAGAGATATATGAATTGGACATTAGAACAAAAAATTCAAAAAGGCTTACGAACAATCCAACAGGATGGGATGAACACGCAACATATTCTCCGGATGGAACAAAGATAATCTGGATGTCAAGCAAAGATGTCCAGTTTAGTAACTCTCCGTTTTATCTGCAAACAGAATTTTGGCTGATGGATGCGGACGGGAACAACAAAAAGAGACTTACTTATTTTCATGAAAAGGGTCATCCACATTATTTTAAAGCAGCCGAGAATGACATCGCTGTTGCGGCGGATAACTCTTGGGGGCCTGGTGGCGATCAGTTAATTGCATTAGTAATTACCGCTGATCCGGAGTCAAACGATAGAGATAAGGGGAGAATAGTAATGATTGAGTTTGATTTCAGCGAAGAAAACGGCTTTAATCCTGATGACTTCGCGGCGGTTATAATCAGCAATTGAGCGAAAAAACAACGGGCAATAACTAACTTATGGAATGATTATCGCTTCCCTCAGACGCAGAAATATATTAGAACTTGTTCCCTGCTATGCACGGTACCCCTTGGTAGGTCATGATTTTCTCTATTATTGCATTTACCTAAAGTAAACAACTGCCTACCAATCCTTACCTATCAAATATTACAATTAAAGGTACCGCAACCAAACATAGCCGCTCGCCAGGATCAGGGACATCACGGTAACTATCGAACCGTAACGAAAGAAGTGCTTGAAGCTGATGGGGTGACCGCTTTTCTCGGCCAAACTTACCACAACAACATTCGCTGCTGCGCCTACAAGGGTCAAGTTGCCGCCGAGGCATGCACCCAGTGCTAAAGACCACCACAGAGGATCTATAGACATTACCTGTCCTAAACTTTCTACAATAGGGATCATAGTGGCTGTATAGGGAATATTATCAACAATCCCGGATGCAATTGCGGAAAACCAGATCAACAGAATTGAGGTCAATTGCAAATTGCCTCCGGTTAGACGTAAAGCCGCATCGGCGACTATTTCAATTAATCCAACTTCGACAACGGCTTCAACCATTATGAATAAACCAAAGAAAAAGAACAATGTGGTCCACTCAATATCACGCAATGCATAATGGGGATCCGTTTTGCCCCAGAGCATCAGTAGAGTAGCCCCGGCTAAAGCAATGGTTGCTGGCTCCAAATGTAATGCGCCATGCAGTAAAAATCCAACAATCACCCCAGTCATAACAATCAGTGATTTACGAAGCAACACAGGATCTTTAATGAGAGCAGAAGCATCTACTTCAGCAATATCAACATTGTCTTGATCCAGAACAGTTAAATCTTTTTGGAACAAAGGTCGGGCCATACCAATAAACACAATCAAAATTATCACTGATATTGGTCCCATATTTGCAGCAAATGTCACAAAATCGAGTCCCGACGCACTGCCAATCAGGATATTGGGAGGATCTCCAACTAACGTTGCCATGCCGCCGATATTAGAGGCCAGAATTTCAGCAATCAAAAATGGCACTGGACTAACCCGCAATGTTGAGGCAACAAATAAAGTCACTGGAGCAATCAAAACAACAATGGTCACATTATCCAAAAGGGCTGAAGTAACTGCGGTAATCAGGGATAGAATGACGAGTACCTTAAAAGGATCACCTTTTCCTAAACGAACCGCTTGCAAAGCTATCCATTGAAATAACCCGGTCTCTTTCAGGACATTGGCGATTACCATCATGCCTGCTAGAAGAAATATAACGTTCCAGTCTATGGAGTGGAATGCAGCTTCTTGTGGAATTACAAACAAAATCATCGCCACACCGCCTAAGAGTGCAGAGATTGTGCGATGGATTTTTTCACTGACAATCAAGGCATAAGTAAAAAGAAAAATACTTCCTGCCAACCAAATGGGGGTCATTATTTAACCTCCGAAATATCTTCGCCATTCTTGACCTGAATGCACAGTGACAGCAATTCGAGTAAATTGATATACCCAATAACCTGGTAGCGTTCATTGACTACAGGTAAGCCAGGCAATTTATTCTCATGCATTCGCTTGAAGGCTTCTTTTACAGTCTCCTCGGGCTTGACCCAAACTGGTGAGCTCATGGCATCTCTTGCTGTGAGCGCACGTGTCTTATTTGCGTAATCCATTAACTTCTCGAGGTCTGTTATCTCACTGAGAAATTCTTCTGGCAAAATATGGACAAATAAGTCGTCGGCCAATGTACTCAGTTCCAGCAACCCAACCAGTCGCTCATTTTCAGCGACGACGGATACTACATGCACATTCGGATGGGCTAGCATAGCTCTAGCGACATCATCTAAGGTAGTCTCGGCTGAAACTATCGTTGGCTCGAGATCTAACAAGGAATCCACTATTTCAATATTGGTATCGCGCAAAACGGTCCAGCCTGATCTGAGCGAAGGGGGAGACACTTCTTTGGGTGATTGGAGAGTTGCCTTGAACAGCCCAATTGCCTGCGATACTGGCAGCACTAAAATTACCCCACTATCTGGCCGGTCAAAACCACCAACAACTTGCTCCGCTTCAGCAATGGCACACGCCAATAAATCTTCATCCTCAAATACGGCAATCACCGAGCGAGTTTGAACTTCCTTGGCTTCAAAGAGGTTATTTATTGCACTCAAACCAACCTTGCTGAACCAGGTTCGGGAGGCGTGCCCACCAGCACTTTTCAGGATTGTGGTCCCAGGGACACCAATCTCCCGCCAGACATCTAACAATTCTGGCAAAACACTAATATCGTTTAATATAATCAGCAGCAATTTTGTCATTTTTTCTCCTATGATTTCAGATACGCGCTTTAGAAACGCATTCCGAATATATTTTATTTTTACAATGCCGAACAATTTACAAATATGGCTGAATATCCTCCACACTTGATTCTTTGGGGAAATAAAAAGCAAGCCCCAAGCGCGAAAGACCAATCACCAGGATAGAAATCCCAATGGCTACAGTGAGTTGTAGCGGCGTTTGCAACATATCACGCGGCCAAATGAGAAGAGCCGGTAAAAGGAGGGCAGCTATCCTTAACGCCATCACCCAGAAGGATTTTTGTTTTTGAAAAGCTGGTATTTCCCAGCGGCACCCCAACCAGGAAATTACCAATCCAATCAATGTCCCCACAATAACTTCGAAAGCAATAAAACTTGATACCGGTTGGTGGGCTTGCCAACCCAGCGCTAGGAATAAAGTTAGAATTAAAACAAAACCAGGCCAGGTATTCAACGGTGCCGGTGGTTTTTTCTCATGAAAGCCAAGCTTGTAATGTTGGTTTAACCACATGAACATCATCACGCTTACTAACGCTGCTGCTACTGCCGAAGCTCCAGAGATATACGAAAACCAATATGCAAAATACACTTGCCCCACTCCAATCCAGGAATGCAATCTGGGCGATACTTTTCGGATCAGATAAAGTCCAAACAAGGCTGTCACAACCCCAAAAAATGCTCCGCTAAAAATTCCTCCTATATAGTGATCAGGGGCTTGAATAGCTGCTTCGACTTCGGTGAGCAGGAATACTAACGTGAGCGGTCCTACCTGGCTCATATAACTGGTGCCAGATTCGGGTTCGCTTGCTCTCCAAATCATGCTGGCTGCGATCATACCGAGCAACAAAGCTCCAGGCCAGTTCAATGCGCCTCCAAACCAAAGTGCAGAACCCAAAACAAGCATCGTTATTCCCCAGAGTGCAACACTTTTCCAGCCTCTCCAATCTGCGTTTATTATTCGACGGATGTTTTGCCAGAGGAGCAATGGAAGCACTAAACCTAGAACCAAATCCCAAGGTATGTCCATCGTATGAGCAGGCGGTATGAATACCAGCAAAACCCCTATCATTACGATCACTGCCGCCCAACGCTGCTGCGGGGGTTTGGAATTGAGCACTCCGCTCAACAACAATAAAATAAAAATCGTGTGTTCGAATTCAATCATTTAATTTCAACCTTTTGTTTTGTGCCAGGAAAATCAGTTTATCTGTAACATGTTCGTAAAATATTTCCCGGTGCATTAAAATAAAAATTATGCTATTTTCCTCGATTAATCTTGCCGGCAACCGGTAACGCAGCAATATTTTTCCGGTGCTTCTCAAATTTTCGGTTAGTGAGAACGCCCGCCCACAACAAAACCCCTCCACCTAGCAGCCAGGGCGCTGCGCCTTTGACTAAATCGCTAATGCGCCACCATTCATGACCAAATAAATAACCGGCACCAAGCAAGAACGTGCACCATATATAAGTGCCAATCAATGTGTGAATCAGAAACTTCAGGAATTGCATACGCGCCAGCCCGGCTGGAATGTTGATCAGTGTACGAACGCCAGGAATCATCCGCCCGAAAAAAATAACCCCTGTTCCCCACCGTTGAAATTTCTGCTCGGCTTTCACTATATGTTGCGAGTCAATGCGAAACCACTTGGCCATGATATCCACAATTGGTCTTCCGCCTAGATTTGCTGCCCAGTAGGAGATGGATGCGCCAATCGTACTCCCTAGAGCAGCAACCCCGCCCCAGATAAAGATACTGTGAAAAGGCTCTCCGTGGGCGGCCAGGAGCATCCACCCAGCCAGTCCCAAAATAATCTCACTTGGGATAATTCCAGTAGCATTTTCAAATATCAGCAAACCATTCACTCCAATCCAGCCAATCGCATCGTAAATACTTTGCAAATTGGTTATTATAAATTTTTCCAACTCAACTAGCATGTTGTCTCCTGATATCTTCTTATTCACAAACTGGGATTACTTATAAATTTACATCTTGCGAAAATAGGGCAAAAGCCTGCAAGACCAGGGCTAATCTATCTTTGCGAGACAACCAGCCATTACGAGCCATCCGCAAAGTACTGGCAGCCTGATAGAATTTAGCCCGGTGTACAAGATTATCCAAATTCCTGCTCAAATTTCCTTCTTTGCAATATGCAGCAGCTAGCTCATTAGCGAAAAAATCGCCTTCTGAAAAATTGCCTCCATATCGATTTACACAGTGTGTTACCTCAGCCATCAAACGACCTAAATCAGCTGCAGGGTCAGCGAATTCACTTCGCTCCCAATCGATGGCTGCAGCACCTCCATCTGCTGGAAAGATAAAATTCGTAGTGGTGGCATCGCCGTGATTCAGGGCTAGCGGAAAATCCCACATAAGTTGACCCTTGGCCCATTTTTCGATTAATTTACCCAACCCGCATTGAACAGCAGGGTGATTTTGAAGTACACCATACTTGGCCAAGTTATCGATTAGTTTATAGGTGTAATCTGCTGTTGGTCCAAAATCTGGTGATGATTTTTTTTGAATTCTTAAAGTATGCAATTTCGATAAGAGTTTGCCAACGTTTTCAAGCGATTGATACAATTCTCCAGGTTGGCTGCGGCGGATAACAATTTTATCTTCCAAGGTAAGGCCATCTATGAATTCCACAAATAGGACCCCACCCCATACTCCTAAAGGTTGGACTGACCGTAATTCTTGATCTGGACCCAGGCAGTCCCAGGCTTGCTGGGTACACTGGTATTCATGTCCTGAATGCCGGAAAGCATCTTCTCCTGTTTTGGTCGCAAAGAACTTGGCAACTATTTTCCAACCAGTTGTTTTTTCACGGAAAATATATGCGTTTGACGATAAACGGGCAGCCTGCCAAATATTCGGGGTGATTTCTTGATTCCAGAGAATGGTAGATAAATGCTCAATTAATGGGTCAGATCTGGGCATTGTAAACCAGTTACGAAATTTCCCATCAGGCACTACCGGTGGAGCCGCCAATTTCTCTGAAAAATCAATAAAAACCTCTTTCATATCTCTTCGTCCTGACTATTGATGGGCATTCCAGATCCAACTACCCGTTTACATTCAGGGCAGCGAGAAACAATTACCTGCACCCACTTTATCCCTTTAGTTGTGTCTACCTCCGTGCGGGTCCTGATCTCTGCAAACCTGACATTTTTTTCGCAAAGAGGACACTGCTGTTTATCTTTAATTTTATTCATTGTCCTGAGATCCATTGACTGCACGTACCAACAATACGGGGGCTTTTACACTGCGCGCCACCCGGTCAGCAACACTTCCCATTAACCATCGGCTTATCCCTGACTGACCGCGCGTGCACATCACGACCACATCCACCAATTCCTTTTCAGCGAAATGAACAATTTTCTCATGAGGCCTTCCGACCACAGTAACACTGGTGATTGGAAAACCTTTACCTTGAACGCGGACAGCAACCCGATCCAAATATTCATTTGCCAATTCCCGCGTTGCGGCTTCTGCTCTCTTCACTGCACCAGGTGGCAAGTTGAGATTATTGTCCAAGGGCACAATGACTTGTAAAAGAATCAAATTACTCAGAAATTTTTCAGCGAGTGCAACAGCATGCGGCAAAGCCTTTTCCGCTAAAGGCGATCCATCCAGGGGGAGTAAAATACTTTTATACATTTCTCTCACACTCCAGGTTTGATTCGTATTTTGATATCCTTCCAACCTCTTCATTAAAATTGGAACTAGGAATTAACTGTTCAAAGTACTTTCGTTTTGACATAAGCGGAAAATAAGTGCGCTTTTATCCCTGCTCGCTTTCCTAAATCATCCAAAATATGAGCCCACTGAAGAAAAGCCCAGCGAGTAAAATCACTGCAAAAGAACGAATAACGGTCCGGCGTAATTCTTGTGAGCCAGTAAAATATACGATTGCGCCTTTAGAGATTGTGTTCATGATCACAGCAATGATAATAGCTATGCCAGCTACCCTAAAATCCATTTTTGCATTTAAAACCAAACGCGAAACACTTAGCGTGATAGCATCCACATCAGTCAATCCTGCTATCGCACTAGTAAAATAAACTCCAATTGATCCAAAAGAATCTTGAGCAAATTCAAAGACGATCATAACCACCGCAAAAGCTAATCCAAATTTGATTGCGGTTGATAGCTTTAGTGGATGAGTCAATTTGACTGCTCGATCAAGATTGTGTTCATCGGTCTTGTTTTTACGCTGAAAATAAAAAACGATCGTCAATCCAGAAACCAGCATTGCAGTGAGAGGTAGGCTGACTACACGCAGTAAGGGCGGATAAATTGCTACGATTAACAACAGCACCCGAGGAATCATCACACTTGAAGCCATGACTACAGCCCGCGCATAATAAGCTGACATTGCCGGATGCTCTCGGCTGGCAGATGAGAAACTGATCGTTGTAGCAGTACTACTCGCCAAACCACCCAAAATACCAGTCAGGTTGATACCCCGAGAAGGTCCCAGCACTTTCATCATCACATAACCACTAAATCCAATTCCAGACACCAGCACAACCATCAGCCAAATCTGAAATGGATTAAGCAAGCCAAAGGGATCAATTGCCCTATCTGGCAGCAAGGGTAAAATGACTGCTGCTACTAGAGCAAATTGCATTGCCACCCGCAGGTCTTCGTCGTTCATTCGACGGATAACAGCATGCAGTCTACCCTTCAGGGCAAGCAATAGCGAGGTAACAACCGCCAATGCTATGGCAATCTTTCCCTGGTCCCCCATCACAAGTACCCCGAATAAGAATGTCAACAAAACAGCCACCTCGGTAGTAATTCCAGTCTCCTTCCCGCTCCGTAACATGGCTCCCAGGTAACTCATCGTAGTTAATAAGATCAACCCCCCCAAGTGAAACTGCTATCGGCAGCATGCCAAAATCTTTGACTAGAAAAGCAGTCACAGAACCCAATAACGCAATCAATGAAAATGTTCGTATACCTGCAAAGTCAGGAGCACCTTCTTTTTGCTGGAAAAATTCACGCTCCATTCCGAGCATTGCGCCAATCAGCAACGCTACACCAAAACGCCACCAGGGCTCAAAATCTAACAAGTTAATCATTGGTCCTCGGTTTTTTCAACATGAATTTATAGATGTTGCTGCGCACTATAAAGAAACCGACAACTACAGCGGCCGAGACAATTAATGCGCAGACTATTAAAAATATTTCGACCAGGTTTGTCATAACTCACCTTTGGTTTTTTTCAGTGGAATGGAATAATACTCTGTTGCTTTCCAGATGTCCTTATGCCAAACTAAAAACAACCTTAAGTTCACCTTAAGGTTGTTTTTTTATGCCTGCTTCCTGCTGCTATTTCAGTTTATATGCTTTAGTGGGTTATTGGCAGCCAGATTACAAAACTGCTTCCTTCTCCTGGAAGGCTTTCAAATTCTAGCCGCCCCTCATGGGCTGCCACTAGGTCATGCGCAATACTCAATCCTAAACCCATCCCCTGAGGAAAACGTGTTTCAGCGCGGCTTTGGAAAAATGGAGTAAACACGAATTCCTGATCTTCAACTGGAATTCCAGGTCCTGTGTCCTGAACTCGTATCCAGATTTCGCTCCCTTGAAAACCGGCGCTAAAGGTAATTGTGCCTTTTGAAGGAGTAAATTTTATGGCGTTATCTACCAGGTTTCCAATAGCCTGCGTTAGACGGCCAGGATCAACATCGATCACTGGCAAATTGGATTGAATATCGCTATCCCAATTTATTCCTTTTGCCTGGGCGGCTTCACGCTGACTGAGAACAAGGCCGGGCAGTAACTCATTCAGGTTTACCGCCTGCTTTTCTAATGCGAACGTACCCACAAATTGATCGTATAAACCCGTTAAATCATTAAGCAACCGCCGCAGGATGTTAATTTCGTCTTCCATTCCCGCTAATAAATCTTGCCTTAGATCTTCGTTTTGTGATGCTCCTGATTGCAAGGCCTGTACAGCTGGCAACAAAGCCCCTAGTGGGCGCCCTATTTCGTGTACCAGGTTAGAGAGCAATTTTCGCCGGGTTTTCTCCATAATTTGTACCCGGGAGACAAATAAGTTTACTGTTCGCATTAGTTCCCGGATTTCCTCTGGTCCCTCCTCATCGACAGCTTCAATTTCCTGTCCTGTTGCGAGCTTTTTAATTGAAATGTTAATTTGTAGTAAAGCCCGGTGCAAATTGGCTGATAATAGCAGAGCTATACCAGAACCCAGTAAAACCCCTACCGTCAGAATACCAATAATCCCCCGGCGAAGATCAAGTAGTTGGTCATACACATTTTCCAGATGATAAGTCATCTGAATAACACCAATAATGGTTTTAGCCTCTTTGTGGACAGGAACAAAGACATCCACGATGCTGGCTTCCTGATTTACACCATAAGCAGTTTGTATTATTGAGTCTTCTGACAGCGCTAGCTCAAGGTTAATGACCGCTTGATTGCCAGAATTTTGGACATACTGATCTGTTGAAGCCAGATATTTTCCTTGCGAGTCAAACACTGTTACAAAAGCTCCCAATAGTGGCTTGAGCCTGGTGAGATAAGCTTGAGCAATCTCAGGATCATCCCATATATCAGATTGCAAGGCAGCTAATTCTGCTAACAGTTTAGCTTCATTGGTTAATTCATCTGCCATATTAGGCAGTAATATTTGAGTTTCCACCAAATAATCTAATGCAAATCCAGTTAACAGAATAATAATAATTAATGGAAGGCTGTGGCTGATTAGCAAACGGGTTCGCAGTGATTGCATTTTTAGTTACCTTGCGAGATTAGCTTGTATCCAACACCACGAACAGTGACAACTCTCTGTGGTCTGTTTGCGTTTTTCTCAAGTTTTGTGCGTAAGGCCCGGATGTGAACATAAACTACCTGGGGTTGACCTACATACTCTTCACCCCAGACCATGGATAGAAGGTCATCAGCAGATAAAACATGCCCCACGTGCTGTGCAAGTGTGTTTAGTAGCTGAAATTCAATTGGTGTTAGATCAACTGGTTTACCACTGAGGTTGACGGTATGAGCACGTGGGTTA
>Ga0255394_10130_pt1 | contig 11681 bp, 7 predicted proteins | sample ANMaggSeSYBR01D3_FD_182112 | JGI IMG/M metagenome (GOLD analysis project Ga0255394, IMG submission 182112) | Sediment cell enrichment communities from methane seep in Santa Monica Basin, California, United Staets - ANME aggregate JGI... | ecosystem: Environmental > Aquatic > Marine > Cold seeps >...
TTTGGGCCGTTGCCCGCCGCCTTGCCGCACCCGCGGCTGATGATCCGACAAATGATAAATCAGCGGAAACAGCGACCGACACGAAGCAGGCCGAATCGCAGCAAGGTTCACCTCCGCAAACTTTGGGTATCATTGCCTGGGGCATGGCGTTGGCAATTGGTATTGTTGCTGTTCGACTGCTTGTCAGTGACCTGACCGGCCTTAGCCGGATAGAGAGAAACAGCGTTCACCTGATTTCATTTATCGTTCCGACCTTAATTTGGTTGATCGCTTTCATGTTGTTACAATTAGCCCTGCCGACTTTGCACACCGGGAGTGATAAAAATACTAATAATCTCCCGCTGTTGATTTTGGCCTGCGGTCCATTGGGTTTTTTGCTGCACAGTTCCATTGACTTTGGCATTTTCCAGCCCGGTGTCGGCACCTGCTTTTTTGCTCTAATTGCTACTGCTGTTGCTATGCGCCGGCGGAATGACCGTATGCGTATTACACAACTCAACACTAATACACCACTTCGCATCTTAATTCCAATTGGCCTGATGATTTTTCCGGTCGTCATGTTTTACAGAACGGTACTCCCCATTTGCACCGAACAATACCATCTCAAACAGGCCGAATTGTCTGCCCTCCAGGCCCACCAATACGCAGGCTCTGAACCGCAAAATACCGTCGCCTCATCCCGGTATGACGAATGTATGGAAAAGGCCGAACAACACACCCGCCAGGCAATCAATAAATATCCTGATAATCCACAGGGCCATTATTTCCTTGGCCACCTTTATTTCCTTCGCTGGAATCGGACACAGCAGAAAGAAGATTACCTTCTTGATAACGCGATAATCAAGTTTAGATTTGCTGTTTTACGCGATGGGACAAATTACAAATATTACCGCCGCCTCAGCGAAGTATATCAAGCTGCGGCACTGCGTTATCCAGATGATAAAGTATGGCTGAACCAGGCTTTGGAACGCGCCGCAATGGCTCTTGAGCGGTACCCCACAAAATCGGAAATGCTCATCGAATACGGCCGACTGCTGCTGATAGACAATCGCCCCGCTGACGCTCTGCTTCTTTTTGAGAGAGCGTTGCAAAGCGAGCAGGCATTCCTTGACCAGCAGCGCCGGATGTATCCTGACAAAGTTGAACTGCACCCACGGCTAAAACCCGAACTGCACCGCTGGACCGAACACAAAGTCCACCAGTTGAAAAAAACTTTAGTCATGTAGGATGGGCTTCAGCCCGTGTGCCTGACTGGATTTTTAGAAGTGCCTGCCGTGATTAGTCCACTATCAACAGAATAAGAGCGGCAGCGATGACAGAAACGATCATTGTTACTACGCCGACCATACCAAGAATATCTTTGGTTTTATCGGGGACAGACTTGAACGGTTTGTTCACGGTTTCCAATGACCGCACCAGCGTCCGTTGCGGGAAGTTGAGACGGCTATTTTGGCTGGCCTCGGCCTCTGTGGTGGCGGGTGCGGGTTCGTCAGTCTTACCCTCAACCTCAGCCAACTCCTTCATCACCTCCTGGTCAACTTCGCTAACTGCCTGGGTCGCCTCGGCCGGTTGGTCGTCCTCACTTGCCTGATCAGTCTCGGCCACTGGCTGTGCCTGATCGGCTTCGGCGGGAATAGTCTCGGCTGTCGGCTCGGTTTCAGCCGTTGGCTCGGCCTGCTCGGATGGTTTGGATGAAGGTTCAGCTTGGCCGGACTGTTCGACTGCCGGCGTATCGACAGCCGGGGCGTCCTGTGCCGACGGTTCATCGTCCTCATCTGCCCCGCCTATATCCGGCAGTTCATCGATAATATTTTGTGCTTCCTCAGGGTCTTCATCGGGGGAGATTTGTGTTTCTCCCTGACTGGATTGTTGTTCAGTTTCGGTATCGCCGCCGGATTCCTCCGGTTGTACGGCCTGAGGTTTCTCTTGTTGGTCGGTGGGTACTTCCGTAATTTCCTGTTTGGCCTGGGCCGACGTTTCGTCGAGGTTATTGGTTTCAGGTATCGGTTCATTTTCGACAGTTACCGGCATATCTGTAGCGGAAACCTTTTCATCTTCGACCGTTTCCGGTTCATCCTGTTCCAGTTCCCCCGCTAATTCGGCGAGTACATCATCAATATTGTTTTGGCTGTCGTCCTCACCTGCTTGTTGCGATTTGTCATCCTCACTCACCGACTGCGGTTTGCTATCTTCGCTTATTGGCTGCGGTTTATCATCTTCGCTTACTTCGTCGAGCAGGGTATTTAATTCTTGTTCGAGATTATCCAGAGTATCGTCAACCTTATCGACCCTGTTGTCGGAGCCGGTTAAATCGGCATCTTTTTCTGGGATGGCGGTCTGGTTCTCGGCACTGTCTTCCTGGCCCAATTGTTCATCGACGTCTGCCAGAGAATCGGCAGCCGCAGCCAGCAGACTGTCAATATCACCTGACGGAGCTTCCTGTTTGTTTTCGCCTTTTGGTGCGTCTTCGGACATGATTACCAATTCCTTCGATGAAATAAATTTTCTGTTGATAAATACAAAAAATAGCATTACTTTTATCGGCTGAATAGCACAGGCAGTCTATTGGCCAATACTTTATACTACCTGTTACTACTATGGGAGTGCCCGTGAAGCGTTATCGGTTCTTTTGTCGTCCTATAAATATGCCCGTTGTTGAGCTTATCGGTATTGAGGCTCGTCATCTTTCCACGGTACTGCGATTGAATATTGGCGGTGAGGTTGAGATATTCGACGGACTTGGTACGTTGGCCTGCGCAACGATAACCGGACTTCATCGGGACAGGGTAACTTTAACGGTGGACTCTGTTCAGCGGACGCCTCAGCCGGGGCGGGGCCAAATCGTCATTGCCGCGAGCATAGCCAAAGGCGAGCGATTCGATTGGCTTATCGGCAAATGTACTGAATTGGGCGTTGATCGGATTATGCCTGTTTTGTACGAGCGTACCGTAAAACAGTCTCGTAATCCGAAGACTATAGGGCGTTGGGAAAACCTGATCATCGCGGCAGCCAAACAATGCCGCCGCCTTTTCCTGCCTCGCATCGACCCCCCTCAGTCATTGAGCGAGGTTTTGCAAACCACAAAAACCGATTATCCGCAGGGCCATATTTTACTGGGCAGCTTGAATGCGCAGACTCCTTCATTAATTAGCCAAAAGTTTAATCTTTCTGACGTGATTGCCTTCGTCGGCCCTGAAGGTGGCCTGACGGAGAAGGAGCAGGAGTTGTTGGAGAACAGTAATGCCTGTCCTGTCTGCCTGACCGACACTACACTACGTATTGAGACTGCCGCGATAGCCTTCGCCGCCATCCTCACAGCCCAACGCCGCGGATAGGAAAACCATAAATTTACTATGCTGTAACGCTTGGGAGTTGAACTCACAGGCGGATTAAAGGTGTCCGGTATCTTTTTTCTCCCTGTTATCTTTTGTTTTTCTTATCCGTTCTAATCCGTTACGTCCGCGTCATCCGTGTGCCATCTCTTCTCTAAATTCTGAATTCTACATTCTTCTTCACCGTGCATATTCGATACAGCGGACTTCGCGTAGCAGAGTAACTTTCACTTCGCCGGGATAGGTCAGTTCTTCCTCGACTTTTTTGGCTATATCGTGTGCGATTCGCCAGGCGTTTTCGTCATTGACGGCTTTGGGATCGACAATCACCCGTATTTCCCGACCGGCCTGAATGGCATACGCCTGTTTAACTCCCTGGAACTCAACGGCAATTGCCTCTAAGTTTTCCAATCGTTTGACATAGCGTTCGAGTGTTTCGCGTCTGGCGCCCGGCCGTGATGCGCTCATAGCGTCGGCTGCGGCCACCAGTGTTGTGTAGGGTGAAATGGCCGCAATATCGCCATGGTGTCCGGCTATGGCATTGAGTACTATCGGTGATTCGCCAAATTTCTTGACCAGGTCGGCCCCGATTGCCGGGTGTCCTCCTTCGACTTCATGGTCCATAGCTTTGCCGATGTCGTGTAGCAGCCCGCACCGTCGTGCCAGTGCTCCGTCTAATTTCAATTCTTCTGCCATCGCCTGGGCTAGGAACGCCACTTCCACGCTGTGCCGCAGTACGTTTTGGCCATAGCTTGTGCGATAGTTCAACCGACCGAGATAGGGCAGTAGTCTGTTATTGATTCCGTTGACATTTGCTTCCAGTGTTACTCGTTTGCCTATTTCTATGAGTTCTTTGTCGATTTCTTTGCTGCTTTCTTCGACGATCTCTTCGATTCGGGCCGGATGAATACGTCCGTCTTTGATAAGTTTATCTAAGCTGATCCGTGCCACTTCACGGCGGATCGGATCGAATGCTGATACTACTACTACTCCGGGCGTATCGTCGATAATAACATCGACCCCCGACGCTTTTTCGAATGCCCGAATATTACGGCCTTCTCGGCCGATGACTCGTCCTTTCATCTCGTCGCTGGGTATATCCACGGTTGAGACGGTACTGTCGCAGGTATGTTCTGCCGCATAGCGTTGTATGGCGTTGAGGGTTATTTCGCGACTGCGGGAGTCGGCTTCTTCTTTGGCCTTACTGATAATCTTTTCGATCAGGGCGGAGGCTTCATGGCTGACCTCGCCTTCCAGCCGTGCGAGTAGTATTTCTTTGGCTTCTTCGGGTGTTATGCTGGCTATTCTCAGCAGTGTGGCGCGTTGTTCTGACAGGGTATTGGTCAATTGTTTGTCTTTATTGTCTAAATCCCGTTCTTTATCGCTCACTTTCTTTTCGAGTTTTTCGATGGTGCGTTCTTTGCTGGTAAGCATATCCCATTTTCGATCTACCGTATCTTCTCGTTTGCTCAGATGTCGTTCGCTGTTGCGTAGTTCATTGCGTATGCTTGTGGTTTCTTTCTCGAATCCTTCTCGCCTTTTGATGGCTTCTGCTTTGGCTTCTAACTGGACCGTCTTGGTGATATTTTCGGCTTGCATCTCGGCATCATGTACAATGCTCTTGGACTTTTGTTCTGCCGCTTGCATGCGGTTTTTACCCATAATATTCTGGGCCAGCCAAAAAACCACCGCGCCGACAATCAGTCCACCGGCGGTGCCCGCCAGCATCTGAAGCGGCTCAAATGCGGCTATAATTGTCATTGTGTGCATCTTTCTTGCTCCGATTTAAATAATGTTTATAATATATTGTAAATAAGGAGGTTACAATAAATCAGCCGCGAACCAACCGGAAATCAGCTCATGAATCAGCTAACAGGGGCGTAGACATACCGGAGGCGAAAAATCCTGAAAAAAGAGGTGTTGAACGATTCAGGCAGGCCCTAAAACGTGATGTCTGAATATGTCAATTTATCTGCTATTTTAGCGAATTAAACTCAAAAAAGAGTCAAAAACAGAGTTTTTTGGCATATCCATGACTTCCATTATTCGAAAAATCCTTGCTTTATTGCTAAAAAAACAGGTTTTTGACCTATTTTCAACAATTGTCAGTATGTTACGTTTTTTGGCTTCGCTGCCCGTACCCGGATAACTCCGGATAATTTTCCGGATAAATCAGGGTGATTTTATTGATTCAACACAAAGTTCAGCCCCGGCTTGCCGGGTTTCGCACTATTCTGAGGCGTATATCTGACGCCAATGTCCGAAGTTCATAGCAACCGCGATATCAGTCTGAAAACGCGGTTTTTTGCGGTCGATGAAGGCTTTTGACTGCACCATCATATCTAAAGTAAGGTGCGAATCCTTCCGGCCCTGCCGATAACCGTTGATCGGTTGTCTATTGAAACTACTCCTTCCTAAAACGTTAAAATGTCCTGCTTACATCTAATTCGATGACTCGTCAGTGTAACAGCAACTTCAGGGACTCGTCAAGGAAAAAGTTTATTATCGTCGGCACAACTCTCTGCCTATCAGTCTTTTAAACGGCGGCTATGGCGAATTTATTCCCAATCAATGTCCAACAGATCCGAAAGCCGGCTAATGCGGCGAGGACGAAACGATAAATCATCGTTATCCCCGTTTTGGCCGTTAGTAATCCATACGGGGGTGAGACCGGCACCGCGGGCGCCCAAAACATCGCAATCATAGCGGTCCCCAACATAGGCGCAGGCCTGAGGAGGAAGTTTCAACTCGTCCAGGGCAACCTGAAATATACGCTGGTCCGGCTTGACAGCCCCCACAACTGTAGAATCGATCATAGTCTCAAAAAACTGGTCCAGACCAAACCCACGACACCACCCGGCAGTGTTACCCCAGTTATTACTTATACAGCCGAGCCGAAAACGCTCCTGTAATTTCCGAAGTACCAATTGATTACGCTCAATGAACACGCGAGACTCAGTTAGAAACTCCTCGGCCACCTCCTGAGCGCTCCACGAGCCGGAGGCCTTTGCGGATTGTACACATTGCAGATCAGCCCCATCACAGCACCTCCGGCAAGGTGGGTCCTGAGTATGTTCGTTTTGTCCGTTCATCAGGGCGTGTATGTGTTCGCAAAGACGATGAACCATACCGTCCATACTCAAACGAGACGTGTCTTCCAACAGACATATATCACAAGCAGCTTTGTCGGCGTTTCGCTGAAACTCGACAGGCTCGACATGGCCGATACGACCGGTGATGGCCTTATAAAGACGAGTGAACCAGTCGACACCATCACTGTCAAGTGTACCGCCGAAATCAAATAATATGGCTTCAATTTTCATGTATCAGTCCCCTGGCCGGCGTTTTTCCGCATTTTGCGATCACGCAAAGGTTTAAACTGTCAATCCGCCCGCACATTATACATAATATACCTATGAGTCGATATAGAAAAAGTCAAGCCAGAGATTAAACAAGAATTACATCTTCGGCAACGATACGATAAAGCTTATTGAGGTAAGGTTATGAGCGAACCCATTCCGGTCAATCCTGATGTACTTCGCTGGGCCAGAGTGACCCGTGGTTTTGATATAGATGGCGTTGTTGAAAAAATCAAGCGAAGACGGGTAACACCTGAAACCATCAGGTCTTGGGAAAAAGGTACGGCAAGTCCGACGTATGCCCAACTGGAACAGCTTGCTTACAAGATTTACAAGCGGCCATTGGCATTATTCTTTTTCCCAGAGCCTCCTGAGGAAGAAACCCCCCAACAATCATTTCGTACTTTACCTGAGTCTGAAATTTCACTGATGGAACCAAGATTACACGATCTGATTCGGCAGGCAAGAGTAATGCGAATAAATCTTGCCGAACTAAATGACGGAGTAAATCCGGCAAAACGTCAAATATTACACGATTTAAGTTTTAAGCCTGATATTTCCGTCGCCAAAATGACGGCAATCGTCAGGGAATATCTTGGTGTTGATCTCGCTACACAAGAAACCTGGGGAAATACAGACGCTGCATGCAAGGCATGGAGGAACACCCTTGAGGATAATGGTGTTTTTGTTTTTAAGGAAACTTTCAACCAGAGAGTGGGCAGGGGATCGATCGAGAGTCCTTTTTCCGGATTCTGTCTCTATGATGAGCAGTTTCCAATTATTTATGTTAATAACAGCAAACCGGATACTCGCCAGATTTTCACCCTGTTTCATGAACTATCCCACCTTTTGCTGGGTACGGGTGGTGTGGATACGAGATTGGATGATTATGTTCATTTATTGAAAGGAGATGCACGAAAAACCGAGATTCTTTGCAATCGGTTTGCAGGGTCTTTTCTTGTTCCTGATGCTGATTTTAACATGAGAATTGCAGGAATCTCTATCAATGAAACGTCAATTCGGGAACTGGCGAAGCGATATTATGTCAGCAGGGAAGTAATATTACGCAAGTTTCTTGACCGGGATTTAATCGATCAATCTTATTATGAAAAACAGGTTACACAGTGGGCGAGGTCTGCGCCGTCAAAAAGCGGTTCTGGAGGGGATTATTATTTAACAAAAGGCGTTTATCTGGGTGAGAATTATATCGATTTGGCTTTCAGTCGCTATCTGCAGAAGCAAATTTCCGTTGAACAACTGGCTAATTATCTGGGGGTGAAAGTTAAGAATGTTCCAGGAATGGAATTGCATTTGTTCAAGAGAAGGGGCGGTGTATGATTTATGTATTTGACAGTAGCCCGCTGATCGATTTGTTTCGGCATTATTATCCGGAGCGGTTCCCGACGCTTTGGCAAAACTTTGATAACTTGGTTTTAAATAAAATGATTGTTTCTGTAAGTGAAGTTGGCAAAGAAATAGAAGATTGGGGAGACAGGTTATCGGAATGGGTTAAAAATCATCGAGAATTTTTCCTTAACCCAACCACTGAGGAGTTTAATTTCGTCGCGGACATTTTTAGAATCACTCATTTCCAAGCGATGATCAGAAAAAAAGAGCGACTTCAGGGAAAACCGGTCGCCGATCCTTTCGTTATTGCCAAAGCAAAGATTTCAGGGGCCTGTGTAGTTACACAGGAAAAGTTGAAAGAAAATGCCGCACAAATTCCCAATGTCTGCGAGCATTTTGGGATACCATGCATTGATCTTGAAGGTTTTATGGAAAATGAAAACTGGATGTTTTGAAGACACAAGTCAAGTAATGATACAATGAAATTATTGAGGCGATGGTATGGGCGGCGAAGAAGACATCATTGAGATTGCGAAAGGTTAAATCTCATATTGTGATCACCGCGAAGGCGGGGAGAGCCAGAGCGAAAAAAATGGATTCCTGCCTTCGCAGGAATAACATAAAAAAACGCGTGGGGCAAAGCACCACCCTGCTGATTTTACGTTAAAAGTTTGTTCAATTTTTTCATACCGCGATGGACCCGTGCAAGGGCTGTGCCCACCGGAATCTGAAAATGCTCGGCAAGCTCCTTGAAGCTCAGGCCGCCATAATGACGAAGCAGTATGATTTCACGGTCCGACTGCGATAATTCTTCCAAGGCATGTTGCAGTTGACCGAGTTGTTCGACCGTTTCCATTCGCCGATGTGGGTTCGGCTCTCCTGAAACCACGTCAGCCTGAGAGTCATAAGTAAAGTCGCCGGCCGAGAGCGAGACTGTTTTAATCCGCCGTTGACGTGTTCGATAGCGGTCCCTGACGAGATTCGCGGCTACACAAAAGAGCCAACTCTCGAAACGACCCCGGTGTTTGTACCGCTTAATCACAGTCAACAGCTTCAGAAATAATTCCTGCAGCATATCATCGGCATCACCGGCCGAGGCAAGGGTGCGCAAAAAATAGCTGCGCAACTTCGGGCCGAACTCACTTAAGAGCGAGGCAAAGGCGTCCGGGTCGCCATCTTGACAGCGTTTTATTATCTGGACCATTGGGTCAGTCTTCATAATGGGTTATTTTAGTATGTATAACGCAAGATGGGACAAAATATTGCGGAAAATAATATTTAATATGATGTAACCGCCAAAAGTCCGAAAAACACCGCAAAAACAACAGCAACGCTCCAAAATCAAGAGGGCAAAGTACTTTTGACGCTGGCGTCTAATAATGGTATTTTTACCAGGGACGAGTATATATACTCTCACTTTTTCGTGGAAAAATCTTGACAATAGGACCGATTTTCGTGTATAATAGCGATTTCACTGCGGTGGGTGGGCGTTGCAGCCGATATAGCCAAAGCGATCTATTAGCGCCTTAGTGGCTAATTTTTCGCTCGAAAGGAGATAAAGAGTGCGAGAAATCACCAGATCAGCAATTGTATCTTTCGTCCTGACTGTTCTATGCCTGTTCGCCTTGCCTGCCTATGCCAAATACAACGGCGGCACCGGCGATCCCTGCGACCCTTACCAGATTAACGACCCCTGCCAGTTAAACGCTATTGGTACCGATCCGTGCGACTGGGGCAAACACTTCGTCCTTACCGCCGACATCGACCTGTCCGCATATACCGGAGAGCAGTTCAACATTATCGCCCCGGATGCCAATAATATTGAGATTGGATTCCAGGGGACAGCGTTCACCGGCTCCTTCGATGGTAATGGCCATACTGTCAGCAATTTTACCTATACTAACATCGGCGGAAATATTATCGGTCTGTTCGGTTATGTGGGCGATCCCTGTTCTTATGCGGTTGTAAAAGATTTAACGTTGGCCAACCCGAGTATTGTTGCTGAAGCGGGCAATTATGTCGGTTCGGTGATTGGTTGGTTGGAAAACGGAATTATAACCGGATGTGGCGTTGAGGGTGGCGGTGTAACAGGTGGTTCTATGATTGGCTCTCTGGTGGGGCACAATGCCGGCAGTATAAATAACTGCTATGCTACCGGCAATGTCATCGGCGGAGATAACGCAAACAATCTCGGCGGCCTGGCAGGATACAATGATGACGGTAGTATCAGTAACTGCTATGCCACCGGTAGCGTCAGCGGCGGTGGGTTATCGATAGGTGTCGGCGGCCTGGTGGGGCATAATCGCCACGGCAGTATCAGCAACTGTTCTGCCACCGGCAATGTCAGCGGTGGGGACAACTCAAACAATCTCGGCGGCCTGATAGGGTACAATGATGACGGTAGCATCAGTGGCTGCTACGCCACCGGAGACGTCAGCGACGGGGACTACCCATACTATTTCGGCGGTCTGGTGGGATACAACTCTCACGGCAGTATCAACGACTGTTATGCCACCGGAAGCATCAGCGGCGGGAATTACTCATACTATTTCGGCGGCCTGGTGGGATACAATGAGACAGGCAGTATCAGCAACTGCTACGCGATCTGTAGTATCAGCGGTCAATACTATTGCGGCGGCATGGCGGGATACAATTGGGCAGGCAACATCAGCAACTGTTTCTGGGACATGGAGACCTCGGACCAGACGCGAAGTCACGGCGGATTTGGTCGAACAACAGCACAGATGAAACAGGCCTCGACGTATAACGGCTGGGGCAACGATATGTGGACGATAGAGGAAGATGTTGATTATCCTCATCTCACCTGGGAAGAAGCTGCCGGAGATATGATTGACAATATCCCGGATCGCGGTTACAGCGGCAGCGGCACACAAGACGATCCATTTATAATAGTTTCGGCGGATAATATGGTTTGCCTGACCGGGCGTCAGGAAGACTGGGACAAATGGTTTGAATTGGCGAATGATATTGATATGTCGGCTGTAACGGGTTATCTTCCGCCGGGTGACTTTTCCGGCAGGTTCGACGGTAACGGCCACCGGATTGCCAACCTTACTGTTGAAGAAGCAGGCTCTCTCATGTTGGGATTGTTCGGTTATATGGGAAGTACCGCAGAGATAAACAATCTGCGTATGGTGAATTCAGTGATTATTGGTTATGATTATCTCGGCGGCCTCGTGGGGTACAATCGTTCCGGGAGTATCGGTAATTGCTCTGTAACCGGCAGTGTCAGCGGCAACAGTGGTCTCGGCGGCATGGTGGGATACAATGATTCCGGCAGTATCAGCAATTGCTACGCCACCAGCAGTGTCAGCGGTGATAACTATCTCGGCGGCCTGACAGGATGGAATTTAGCCGGCGGCAGTATCATTAACTGCTACGCCACCGGAAATGTCCTCGGAGGGACCCTCGCAAACTGTCTCGGCGGCTTAGTGGGCTATGATCACAGCGGTTCTTATATCAGTTCTTTCTGGAATACTACGGTTGATGACTCTTGTCTTTCAGGTGTGGGCAATCGTAATCCTGACCCGAACGGTGTTTTTGGCGAAACCACCGAGAATATGCAAATTCAGAGTACTTTTACAGACAGGGGTTGGGATTTTGTCGGTGAGGATGTTCACGG
>Ga0255394_10131_pt1 | contig 11654 bp, 10 predicted proteins | sample ANMaggSeSYBR01D3_FD_182112 | JGI IMG/M metagenome (GOLD analysis project Ga0255394, IMG submission 182112) | Sediment cell enrichment communities from methane seep in Santa Monica Basin, California, United Staets - ANME aggregate JGI... | ecosystem: Environmental > Aquatic > Marine > Cold seeps >...
AAATCAGTTGGGCATGGTTCTTTTCCCTCTGCTCTCAGCCCGTCGAAGTCATCGACTGAAAGTTCCAGATAAAAGGGCACTCCCTTGCTACCCTCAAAGATGACTTCACGAATCTCTTCGCTCTCAACGCCGCAATCAGTCAGGTATTTGACTGCATCATCTTTGTCCAGATCAAAAACCTTATGCTGATGCAGACAATCCTTCCATGACTTGTCGTTCTCAGCCCAGCGCAGTTCCTCCCGTCCTGTGATCACACACAATGCCTGAGGCAGTTCAGACACGAGTTGCTGCACCCAGTTGTCCAGCGGAGCATGAATGGAATCCTGAGGTCTTTCCCCCTGCAAAGTTTCATAGGTATCGAAGAAGAGAACGACTGGAAGGCTGTCGGGGGCGATGTGATGTTTGATGTCTGCGGCCAACAGCCCGGGAAGAAGCTCCAGAATCTGATGTTCCTGCAGTTCTGGTATCCCCCGCAGTATTGGTTCGGCGCGTTTCGTCCACCAGCCGCTGAGTTGTTTGTGGCTCTTTGGGGTCTCGTCTGTTATCTTCTGGATGAAACCAGCTACCGGAACACCCGCCGCGGCGGCGATCACACCAGCAAGCAAACCTGTCCAGTCCCAGAGCGGAAAATCTTCTTTCGTGAGCGGGATCTGGGGATACGCCTTCTTCCAGTAGACAGCATACGCGAGATCAAAGATGCGAAACTTGACTTTGTGCTTGCTTTTCAACTCCTCACGGAGATGAAGCATGGCATTGTGGAATTCGAGATTGCTTGGATTCCTGAAATCGATCCCACTCCAGATCGCCGCAGGGTAGGTGACCTTCAATTCTTCGACCAATCTCTTGTACAGGGTAGTTTTGCCGATACCGGCCACACCATGAAAAACCAGGACTGTTGGTCTGGTACCTTCTCCCGCTGTCGGCAGAGATCGAACCTTGTCCTGCAATATCCCGTTGAAAAGCTCGATGAGGTCAGTGCGGCCAACAAAGGGACGTTTCTTTCCGGCTCCCGATTTGGTGGTATGATGTTCAGAAGAGGGCAAGATCAACCTTTCCAGATTAGCGTTTCAATGTCGCTGAGATTGAGAAGAAATAAGGGTGCCTCCCGAGTATCTATATGGCGGAGAGTGAGGGATTCTCCGCCCCCCATTCGAGACAAGTCGCTACAGCACAGTCAAATGCGTGTTAACTGTAAGAATATCAGTGAGTTGAGGTTTTGTGTCTGTTTGTGTTCCTTTGTGTCTGTCTTTGTCTGTTTTGATGGGTGATGGTCACAATATGGTCACAAAACTGAATGCCGGGGTATTGCGATTGAAGCTACTCCCCCGGACTCAACATGAACCTATCTCTTCTTCTTATGTGCATGACAGAACTTGGAAGGTGGACTTGCCATCCGTTTGCATCTCTTACCTTCCTTCGTCTTACCTGCACAACGGACTTTCTTGGCTGGTTTCTTTGCTGCTTTTTTCTTAGCCTTACGTACTGGCATTTGATTTCCTCCAAAAGAAGTTTTCAAATCAGGTGTCAACATAAGTAGTTTTGGGAGTATCGCCTCGTGAGTCAACAAAAACATAGTGAGTGCAAGCATTGCTGTCAGTTGATAAGACTATCCCCCATACCACCCTTTACCGCATACCTGCATGTCGATAGGCGAATACCTGTGTCTAACGAGGTCTGACGTATCTACAATCGAGATATCGGATGCTGTGCTCTTGATAAGCCACGTTTTCGTGTCTGGTTCACCACCGCCGTGTGACCGGGATAATGATGGGGAGCCGGATTGTTAATAGATAGAACATCTCACTGAAACAACAAACCGAGAGTCACTAACCTGGCTCTCGGTTTTTTTATGGAGCAATCCCGACATCTCTGCGAAGTGAAACCAACTGCTTATAACCTGTCTGAGAAATCGAATATCTTAGAGGCAAACTCGTTCCTGTCTTTCCCCTGATCTATCCCCCTTCTACATACTCTCAACAAAGGTGAGATTCACTTTACTTGCAAGTGCGGTTATGAGTATTGGCACTTGACAACACCGGGACCATTCTGTCGCGAGTTCCGCACCGTGTGTCTGAGTTAGCTGCTGAAACGAGCGGCACATTGTATTCAGTAGGTTCGAGTCGCCTCCACCTTGAGCCTGCCTCTCACCCCAACCTCCGTGAGCCCTCCGTGATTTTGAGGGGGACCTCCGCGAGCTACTATACATCTAAGAGCCATTCGACATGCCTTGGAACTTTTAAGGTGAGGTATGTCAATGACTTACAGTTGCGCACGACTCTTCCAGGACCGCGAAATCGCTGTGACCAAGAACCTTGTCAACGAATACCGCGGCAGATGGGATTGCCTGGCGCAGGAGGAGTACGAAGATCTTCTGCAGCAATGTCTTACTCACTGGTTCTTCGCCAGGGATAAGTACAATCCCCGACGCGAAGCTTCTCTTACGACTTTCATGGCGAAAATCATCCGCAACAAGCTCACCGATCTTGTAAGGGAGGCGAACGCCGAGAAGAGAAAGGTGACTCAGCTGTCGGTACCTCTGGATCAACCGCTGGGCAGCGCCGAGGATGCCGGCACACTGGAGGAGACCCTGATTGACGATTCGTCTGATGCGTTTGTACAGATCGAACTCAGAATTGATCTCGACAAGGCGACAGCGAAGCTTAGCCCAAAACAGCAGGAACTCTGTCGCCTCCTTCGAGATAGAGACCTCAGTATCACGGAACTAAGTCGCTTGCTGGAAACGCCCCGCGCTACCATCTACGACGAGATCAACCGAATCAAAACCCTGTTCAGCAATGAGGGGCTTGAGGATTATCTGAGATAGCCACCCGACACTTCGCCCGGATATTCCGTATGTACGCTCCATGAGAGAGGGACCTTAGTTTAACTGTGAGGAAAGAATGCCTACGGTATGCCGATTCAAGTTTTCCGAAGATAGGGACGGAGAAACCATTGAGCAACAGCTTGCCCTTGCCATAGTCGCGACGGAGTGCACGTTTGGTCAACCCAAAGTCCGGATCAGTGCCGCTTACTGCGTTTCCCGCGACAAGCCCCAAGCTGTCATCGATGTCTCCACCGAAGTTGGGGAGCACATTGCTCAGGTCTTTACAGGCCTGATGATTCGGCAACTTGGTGAGGAGAAATTCACTGTAGACAGGGTCGACAGCAATGAAGCTAGGAAGGTGTGTGCGATCAATGGAGAAGGCTGATTTCCGCGACTTCGTCGAAACAGTAAGAGAGCGAAGTGATATTGTCGAGGTGATCGGTGCGCATATTCATCTCGATCGCCACAACAAGGCTCTCTGTCCTTTCCATGACGAAACGAATCCGAGCTTCTCGGTGGACCCGAAGCGAGGGATCTTCAAGTGTTTCGGCTGTAGCACCTACGGCGATGTATTTACATTTCTGCAACACCATCTGAAGATGACATTCTGGGAATCCCTGACAATGCTGGCGGAACAAGCGGGAATCCCTCTGCCGAACATGACGCCAGAAAAGCGGAAGCGTATCATTGATAATCGAACTATCGCAGACATCCGGTTCGAGACCGCCAAGTTCTACCATCAAGGCCTTACTACCGAGGCTGATAATTACCTGACCGAAGAACGGCGTTTTACTAAGGAGACCATCTCCCGTTTCATGATCGGATACGCCAACGGAGGTTTGCGCAAGCACCTCGTCGAAGAATGCAGGTTCCTTTTACAGCTATGCCTTGAGGCCGGGGTACTGAAAAGAGATGATAACGGCAAAGTCAGGGATTATTTCTACAAGCGGATTATCTTCCCGAATCTGAAGCACGGGCGAGTTGTCCATCTCACGGGCCGAAGCCTGAATGATCAGGGCCCCAAGTACATTCATCTACCTGGAGAGATTCAGTATTTGTACAACGAGGATGCGTTGTATGATAAAGAAGTATTGATTACTGAAGGAATCCCTGACTGTCTATCGGAAGTACAGGCAGGTTATTCAGCAGTCGCTGTCCTGGGTACACACCAATTCAAAGAAGAACACCGAGCACGTTTCAAACCGTGCACGACTGTCTATGTTCTCATGGATGGTGATGATGCAGGAAAACAAGCCGCAAAGAAAATCGGCAGGATACTAGCTGACAAGGCGATTATAGTCGAGTTGCCTGACAAGCTCGATCTCAATGACTATTTGAAAAATCACTCGCAAGATGATCTACGCGAACTGAAAGAAAGTGGAAAAGCATTCTTGGATTTGGAAGTCGAACGTCTGAAAGCCTGTCCGGAAAACAGGCGGCTCGAGAAAATTCAGGAATTTCTTCCTGTGCTGGCAGATGTGTCGGAGTTTCAGCGCAAACATTACACTGACGTCATTAGCAGGGAATTCAAGATAACAAAGAAGACAATCAAGAGCTATATCCAGGCGTCCAGGATTCAAGAGAGTCAGACAGAAGAAGGTGAGCAGGTTGAAGACAAACCCTCATACACAGACCAGGAAGAACAGGAAGCACTAGAGTTGCTGAAGGATCCGAACTTGCTGGAGAGGTTCAACAAGATGACTGAGAAGTTGGGGTGCGTAGGAGAAGAGAATAACAAGGTTATGCTCTATCTCGCCTTCACGTCCAGGATTCTGGACGACCCAATCAGCCTATACATCAAGGGTGACAGCTCTGGTGGGAAGAGCTTTCTGGTGGACGTAGTCAGCCGCTTCTTCCCGGCCGAGGATGTTTTGGCCTTCACGACCATTACTACCAAAGCTCTCTATCATCGCACCGACAATTTGTCCCATAAGGTCTTAATCATTTACGAGCGAGAGGGTGCAGAGGAGAGCGACTACTCAATTCGCTCACTGCAGTCGGAGAAGAAACTCACCATTTCACTGCCGGTGAAGGACCCCGAAACGGGCAGGTTCGAGACAGTTGACCTTGAGATCATGGGGCCGGTAGCGGTTATTGAGACAACCACTAAGTCTCATCTTCACCCCGAGAACGAAACCCGCTGTTTTACTTTGTTCATCGATGACTCAGAAGAACAGACCAAAAGAATTCACAAGGCGCTGATCACCAGGTATAGCGGAGTCAGACTCCCCGATCTCGCTGAACTGCGAGTATGGCAAGCTGCCCAAAAGGAACTGAAGCCCCATCCGGTTTGGATCCCATATTGGAAACATCTCAAGTTCCCGACCCAGCCGCTACGGATGCGGCGTGACTTCTTACGCTTCCTTACTCTAATCGCGGTCAGCACCTTGTTATACCAGCACCAACGCCAGAAGGCGACACGAGATGGCGTGGAATATCTGATCGCCGGTGTGGAGGATTATGCCACTGCTTTTGTCCTCGGCTCCTCGGCTCTTGGGCGGGCGATAAAGCAACTGTCGCCGAAAGCAGAAGAGTTGCTCGACAGGGTCAAATCGTCCGTTGACGGTGATCTGAGCAAGCTACTTACCAGGCGAGATATTCGCGAGCTTGTGGGTTGGGAACACAAGACAGTAGTGAAGTACGTCAAAGAGTGCGTCGGACAAGGTGTTCTGGAGATCGGTGAGGGAGGAAACGGAAAGACGTACAAGTACCGTTTCATCAAATCACCTGATGAGACGGGTGGCGTGCTTCTACATCCACGTGAACTTCAACGACTGATAGAAACGGAGGAGCTATCCAACCTGTCCACACCTATCCAAAACGCGGATGGACAAGTTAACGCATTGAACAAAAGTGAGTTAGATCAACCTATCCAAGCTATCCAGAGGAGGACGGTGCCTGTAACAGAAAGCCCGCCAGTTGCCGATGAGGAAGAACAACTTCCCCTCCCGCTTACAAATGGTCAGGTTGGACAGGTTGACTCAAGTGATTGTACGCCAAATAATTAGCCTATCCAAAGGTGATTTGTATAGGTATGGACAGGCTGGACAGGTCAGATGGAAAACGTTATCGAGTTCCTCAGGGGATTTCGGCAAGAGAACGATGTCTCCCGCGAAGACGGTAATCATCACGCGAGTGATGATGAGATCACAGCCATGACTCTCAGGCAATTCGCCTCGCAGGATACAGCAGTGCTTGTGCGTAGTGGCGTTTTGGATGAAGAGATATACTTCGTTCCTAAATCGAAGTGGCTCCCGCTGTTCGATGATAAGCGTGTCGCTTACCTGCCGGAGGAGTTGGATATCCTGATCAGGGTCAACCCCCCACCCGAGGCACTCAGACAGGTCCATCTCGTCAAGAAGATTCTCGGCGCAAGATTGGAAAGAGGGCAGCAAATTGAATAAGACAAGTTCCCCAAAAAAGATAAAAGCCAACCGTAGAAATGCTCAGAAATCCACAGGGCCTAAGACAACTGAGGGTAAGGAACTAACCAAGTATAATGCGCTCAAGCATGGCTTGCTGGCACGAGAGATAGTGATCAAGACAGGTGAGGGGGTTGAGAGTCAGGAGGAGTTCGATGCCCTTCTCGTGAACTTCAAGACGCAACTTGCTCCTGAGGGAACACTGGAGGAGGTGCTGGCCGAGAAGATCGCAGTTGCTTACTGGAGACTAAGACGAGCCTACAGATATGAGGTAGGATTGATTAGAGACGAATTGGACACCGTTTCTGACGACTTTTACGGTGAAACTGACTGGCGTGGAGAGAGTGAGAATAAGACAGAAGAGAAGATCAACGAGGAAGTTCGCTCTGAAAAGGGGATGGTCAGATACTGGCGAACAGACAAGCGTAACCTGAAGCGAATGCACAAGGAGGGTGTTCCTCTGGAGGAAATCTACGATTGGCAGGAGAACTGGAACATACTTGCCGAGAAGCTATCACTTGCTCTTGAAGGGCAAGAACTGGGTGATGAAAGCCTTCAACCACCACAACTCCGGAAGATACTGAACGATCGGCTGAGAATGACCGACGATCTGATCTGGCAAGGCTTGATAAGAGCCAGTGATGAACGCGCAGAGCATCACAAAGGCAGAATTGAATCGCTTGAAAAGGAGAAGGAGCACAACGAATTGAGACTTCAAGTGCTGAAGAGACTTGGCAGTATCCCACGAAAGAATGAGTTGGATCGACTACTCAGGTATGAGGCGGCCATTGAAAGACAATTCTACAGAGCCCTCAACCAGTTGGAAAGGATTCAAAGACTCCGTCTCGGAGACAAGATTCCGGCTCCATTGGAGATAAATGTCGATACAAATAGCGTTTAGAGCGAGCAAAAGTGGCTTTGTTCTGCGGTTTTGTGACAGGAAACATGTAGGATTTCATGTTCTTTTGAAAGGCTGCGATACCTGTAATTAGCTCAATTGTATGGAAATAGAAGAATGCGAACAAACAAGAAGTTATGACTTTTCCAATTGATCTAGGATACTTCAAAAGGACTTTTCTCTCAGCAAAGGGATAAGATGGGTCGGCCGTCATGGTCAAACAGGAATACAGTCGAAGAGTGTAAGACCGTAGACATTTACTGGCTTGCTCGACATGATTACTTCTGTGGTTTTAGAAGGGGAAGCATTGATTGGAGAAATGCTGTAGGAGAAGACTATGGCAGCATTGAGCTGGAAGTTTCGGTGGAGAATCTGTTTGATGAAGGTGAGTACGTTCGATTCATCTATGCTCACACTAATATGTGCACGGGCGAGAAATCACATCTGGACTACAAAGCAAAACTGGTTACGACATCCTGCAACTTCGGTGGTGTGCGATACTGGTTTGTCTGTCCACTAATAACAAATGGTATGCCCTGTAGCAGGCGAGTGGGTAAGCTCTATCTTCCCCCACGAGCAGAGTACTTCGGTTGTCGGCATTGTTACAATCTCACCTACCGCAGTCAGAAGGAACATGACAAACGAGTTGATGCTTTATTGAAGAATCCCGAACTGCTGATGTCACAGCTACAACGCAGATCTTCAAGGAGTATCCTGCCAGCTATTAAAGCCTACTTCAAGGTCATAAAGGATAGATGATCTTTCGCTTCTGATCGCGTCCCGCATCAGGATCGAAGTCTATTCTGAGTATGTAGAGAAAACCGAGAGCCATATTCGTTGACTCTCGATCTATTGCCTCAGTGAAGCGATTCCCGGTTTAGCTTGCAAGCAATACATTAAGATAATCTCGCGACAGGTAGTTCTTCCCAGCAGGTGGTGTAGCGTGGAGAGCGAAAGTCTTGGCGCATAGTCCATCCCTGCTTAATACCACATGCCAGATGCTGAATCGTGCCAGAACCATGTTCACGATTGATGCGATCGACTACCCTGTAGAGCCGTTCCTGGTGCTCAATATTACAGGGGGCAAATATGTCCAGTTGCCTCTGATTCGCTGGTGTGATCTCGCTAAGTGTCACCCCTGCCTTGATGTATTTGAATCCTGGCCGGAAAATGCGCTCCAGCGCAATAAACGCAAGGGAAATGAGTTCGTGGGCGGCATTCGTAGATGGGACAATTGACACACATGCAGTATTTGTATATTTCGGGTTCCTGGAGTAGGCATTGGTTGTGATGTACACAGACAGTAGTCCCGCCACAGAGCGGTCTTGCCTGAGTTTTTCTGCCGCTCTGGTAGTGTGTGTGGCAACAGATTCTTGAAGCTCCACGAGCGAAGTCACATACCGTCCGAATGAACGTGAAGAAATTATTCCTTTCCGCGGTGCCCATAAGGGGCGAAGTTCGACACAGGAAATCCCGCGAAGTTCCCGGACAACGCGGAGACCGGTAACACCGGTGCGTTTTCTCATTGTCTCATCATTAATATTCTTAAGATCAAGAGCAGTGTTGATACCGTGTTCGTAGAGCCATTCAGCGATGCGTCTGCCGATGCCCCAGACATCCTGAGCCAGTATTTCTGATAACACCTGATCAGAATCGGGATGTGATGATAAATCAAAAACTCGTGTCTTGGTGTTTCCCTGTTTTGCGTACTTCACAGCAATCTTGGCAAGGGTTTTTGTTCTCCCAATGCCGACGGTTACAGGAATACCGGTGTGCCTGAGAACAGCATCGTGTATTTTCTTACCATACTTCTCACCGTCATGTTTCTCAAATATGAGAAATGCTTCATCGATTGAATAGATGTCAACATCAGGTGAAAAAGCAGACAATGTCTCCATTACTCGGCGTGAAAGATCACCGTAGAGAGTGTAGTTCGATGAGAAAACAGATATTGTCTCACACTCAATAATATCCTTAACCTGATGGAACGGTTTGCCCATCCCGATGCCCAGCGCTTTCGCTTCCGGTGAACGTGACACTATGCAACCATCGTTGTTGGATAATACAATCACGGGGCGCTTCTTCAATCTCGGCTGAAAAACACGCTCGCAGGAGACATAAAAGTTGTCGCAGTCAACATGAGCGTAGAGCTTATCCTGTTTTGCAGGCGACATAGCCTAAAGAAATGACACTGCGGCAGAAGGTGTCAATCGCTTGTGTGTCACATTATTGCTAAATCGGAATAACACATTCCGGGACATCGTTTTCAGGCGAGTTGACGACAGTTGAAATCGGGCTGGCATTGATATATTCAGATGGATAGGGGCACATAAGGTCTATGAGATGCGCCGAATCACTCGATGTACCGAGCCATTTATCTTCATCTTCCTGCCTGAAAATCACAGGCATTCGATTGTGTATCGGTTTCAAAACCTCGTTTGCCTCAGTAGTAAGAATTGCGTAGGTCACAATCTCTTTCCCCGATAAATCACTCCAGCTTGACCAAAGACCTGCAAATGCGAAAATCTCCTGATCTGTGACTCTTATCAGCATAGGTTGTTTCCTGTTTCCCTCGGGCAACTTCTTCCACTCAAAGAATCCGGTAGCCGGTACAAGGCACCTGCGATTTCTAAAAGAATCACGAAAACTCGGTTTCTCCGCCGCTGTTTCGGAACGGGCATTGATCAACTTATTTCCTATTGAAATATCCTTAGCCCAATGGGGCACCAACCCCCACCGCATAAGTCTCAGCTTTTTTTCGTCATCGCCGATTATTACCGGGTTGAGTTGGCTGGGGGCAATATTGTACCGTGGGCGAAAAGCAAAAGCACGTACATCATCTGCAAAACCAAAACGGATTTTCAGAGCTTCATATTCCTGGGCTAATGCATAACGTCCGCACATGTACCTAACCTCTTTACGGCAATGTTCCTACTCTGTTACTTATACGCCGGTTTATCGCGTCTTGTGTATGACATAACTGACAACACCCCAAATCTCTGCCTCGCTCTCAGCATCAATTGTGATGGTTGGGTAGCTGGTATTTGCAGGTTGAAGATATGCTGCACCAGTTGTTATCACGAGCCGTTTCACCGCAAACTCACCATCAATGACTGCGATGACAATATCGCGATTTCTCGCCTCTTGAGAGCGATCGACAACAAGAAGATCATTGTTCTGGATTCCGGCCCCCACCATTGAATCTCCGCGGGCGCGGACAAAGAAAGTAGCCGCTGGGTGTGCTATCAAAAGCTCATTGAGATCAAGCGGCGTCTCAATATAGTCGCCTGCCGGTGATGGGAAGCCAGCTTCGACTGGAGCATGAACAAGAACAGACAGCATGCGCCTACAGTATCAAGAAAAAAGGAAATGTCAATCACTTATGGATCACAAATGCCAGCGATTTCAGGTTCATTTTCTGCATCATCAGAGATGATGATACTGCAACCTGATCGCCTGCGATTATTATCCAGACCAATATCGAAACTTCTTCTGAGTATGTAGAGAAAACCGGGAGCCATAGGGAGAGGAACTGACTCCCGGTCTTGAAGGGATCGAAATAGTAACCTAGCAATCAGGTTCGCCGTCTCCATCCGGATCACACGGTGCGGGTGAACCGGGGATGAAAACGTAGTTAATCAGGTAGACCGCATCCGTGATTTCGACGATGGTGTTGCAATCAGTGTCTCCGGATTCATAGGGGATCGGCGCCGGTGAACCTGGCACGAAAACGTAGTTGATTAGATAAACAGCATCTGAAATCTCGACAACACCAGTAGCGTCGGCGTCACCGCAGAGATAACCTGCCATGTTAACGATCAGTGAATCCGACCAATCACACGAGATACCCCAGTAGTCCCGTGCTTTCACCCTAACGAAATAGGTACCAGAGTCTGTCCAGGCATGCGAGAATTCACAGTTGTCGCCTGAACCAACCGGTCCACACAAATCAGCATTAGTACTGTCGCCCCAGTCGAAGATGAGGAACAGTGAATCACCTTCGGGGTCAGTAGTGGAAGCAGTGTAGCTGTATTCGAGATAACTGCTACCTGCTGTTGGTCCTGTTGGAGCGGCAGGTATTACTGGTGGATTATCGACGTGCAGTGTGATATCAACATTCTCGTCACCGCCATTCAGGGATGTTACCTGCAATGTTCCTGTGTAATCGCCCGCTGGCGCGTCGGTTGGGACGGATATCGTCATCGGAATGAGCAGATACGCACATGCTGGGATGATATTGGTTGACATGTCAAATGTTATACTATCTGATGGAATCGTATAGGAGTCGCCGACCAGACTGCTTGCGGACAATTGCACGCCCAGAACCTGATTGTGACCGCCTATTTCAGTTATGCGAACGTTCACCTCAACTGAGTCGCCGGGAGTGGCGCCCCATCGTGCCAAGAATGGTGAGACCACCATAGTCGCTGGTTGTTCTTCAATCTCCACCGCAGTAACCATAGCATGAAGGTAGCCATCGGTCTGAATCCCCTTGACCTCTACAGTATAC
>Ga0255394_10132_pt1 | contig 11611 bp, 6 predicted proteins | sample ANMaggSeSYBR01D3_FD_182112 | JGI IMG/M metagenome (GOLD analysis project Ga0255394, IMG submission 182112) | Sediment cell enrichment communities from methane seep in Santa Monica Basin, California, United Staets - ANME aggregate JGI... | ecosystem: Environmental > Aquatic > Marine > Cold seeps >...
TTGCACCGGGTTGCCCGCAACTGCCGGGTCGTTCATCTTTTGTTCGAGTTCCTGGTATCGCTGATCCATTTCGGCCAGCTTAGCCAGGATACGCTGATCGGTTTTTGATTCGGAAGCTACCATTTTATTGTCCATTTTGCAGAGCGTGGTCTTACACTGCGAGAGTTCTGATAACATACGCATAAAAAAATCACGCTGACGATCTACCGTGTTCTACGGTCTTTCAGACAGCGTGATTTAATTCCGGGAGTAAGCTAAGATTTATTATCTTTGGCTTTGATTCCGTAATTACCACCGTATTTTTTATTGAACTTCTCGATTCGCCCGGCCGTATCGACGAACTTCTGTTTGCCGGTATAGAACGGATGACAGACCGAGCAGATTTCCACACGGATATCTTTTTTGGCTGAGCGGGTGGTGAATTCGTTACCACAGCCGCACTTGACTTTCGCTTCCGCGTATTCCGGATGAATGCCTTTTTTCACAACTAATACTCCTGAATTTTATTTCCTTATTCAACAATTAGCCGTGCATTCTATCTAATCTGAAAAGTCCTGTCAACATCAATTTTCCGCGCACAATAATTTCTCCAATATGCCGTTACAGGATTATCAAATATGAACGTAAGTCATTATTTTTCGTCCCGGAAAACCGCCATAAGTTCTTATTCTGCGTAAGAAGCTAGTTTTTCACTTTTGGCTGATTTACGGCGAAAAATGCCGAAAACCGTTCATTTTTCGCGATTTTCCGGAGGGCGACGAAAAATTCGTCCCGTTAATTAACGGTTTTGACAGGTTTTGGCCATAAATTCAACAATAATAGAGAGTTTTTGACCATAAGCCAATTCGCCGAAATGTTAAGATAGGCAAGGCGAAGAAAATGTAAAATATAAAATAGACAATGATAAATTGAGGAAGTCAGAGCTAAGAAAATTGATATTTGGTTTTTTTCAGCCACACAAAAAACACAGAAAAGTTCAGCCACAAATGAACGCGAATTGACGCGAATAAATATATTTGTTATCGTTGCAATTCAGATTGAAGTGTACGCAAAACAAAAATGTTCACTTTTTACCGGGAAGCTTATATGAAGTTAAATCGAATTGAAAAATGGTCTTCAGTACTTATTGTTTTAACATTTTTGTCGATCTGCTTTTTTGCTTTAGCTTATACTGATGAGCCATCAGGATTAGAAGGGCTTGCGGGATGGGCGATAATGGTATTATTCACTTTTAGTTTAGTGGTCATTTCGAGTCTTACCGGGGTTATAATTGGAATAATATTGCTTCGCAAAGGAAGCAAAAAGGTCGGAGCTACAGGTCTTTCAATTAATAGTATTATTCTACTGTTTTTTGTAATTTCCTTTATATGGATAGAACACAAAAATCGAACTGGAATCCAAAAACATGAACTGTTGATGCAAACTATGAGAGGCGACAGAGAAGCCTTCGATACATTAATTGACAAAGGTTTTGATATCAACCAAAAAAAGGGGCATCGGAATTACAGTCTTTTGCATCGCGCCGTAGAGCAAAGGAATATTGTGTTATTACAATTATTGCTCGAGAAAGGAGTAGATGTCAACAGTCGATCTAGTTCCGGCAGCACCCCTCTTGACCTGTTACTTCACAATTCATGCAACGGATTTCATCATCGTAAAAAATGGGATTATGTAAAAGCCGCAAAATTATTACTGGCGCATGGCGCGGAGTTAGACCCCACCAAAAAAGACGGTCGAAGGCATACTATACTTCAGAAGGCGGTGATGAAAAACAAAATCGGGTTAGCTCGATTGATGATTGAGCATGGGGCAGATGTACATATATCATACAATGGCGATTCGCTGTTGTATTATTCTATAGGGGAAAACAGACATGATATGGTTTTATTATTGTTGGAAAACGGAGTCGATGTCGATACGAAAAACAGAAATGGTTCTACCCCATTAAGTCTTGCCGCACAAAAGGCCCGAAAAGAAATCGTAAAAACCTTATTGGAACATGGAGCTGATATTTATAACGCTAATAATAGTGGTATTGCGCCAATTCACAGGGCTGCACAGCAACTGCCATACGATTGTTTTTGTGAGATATTTGACAAGTATGCCAAAGCTGACTGGAAAGAAGACAGCCTCCTCCTGGTAAGCGCCTCCGGAAATAAAGACAAGAATGTGTATTCGTATCTTTTGGAGAAAGGTGCTCCCATTAATGCCACCAACAAGTATGGCTGCACTACACTTCATAATTTTGCAAAAAACGGGCATGAATATCTGGCGAAGATGGCTCTCGACGGCGGAGCAGATGTGAATCATCGTAAGCAGGGCAACGAAACACCATTACATTATGCTGTTGAAAAAGGTCATCTGGCAATAGTTAAGTTATTGGTGCAAAGTGGAGCCGATCTTAATATGAGAGGCTTTCGGAATCGAACACCCCTCGGTATAGCTATGGGCCGGCAAAATAAGGATATTGCGGAATATTTACTGGATCAACAGGACAAACATGGCGGTGACAAATCGCATAAGACGGCTTTAGAGTTAGCTGTATCCAGCGGAAGAATAGATAGTATCCAGTTGGTATTGGCTCGCGGAGTGGATATTAACGAAAAAAACCGTTACGGAAGAACCGCTTTACATTATGCCTGTTATAAGCAAGACGGAAGGCCCCCACGTCATACCTGGCGTGTCGGACAAAAAAAGGTTGTTAAGTTTTTGCTTGAAAAAGGGGCTCATGTGAATGCGAAAGATAAAGCTCAGCAAACACCATTACATCTGGCAGCTTCCAGATGGGCAGTAGAAGTGGCGGAGATATTGATTGAACATGGGGCTGAGATAAATGCACAAGACATTCAGGGAAAGACGCCTTTGCAAATAATTTACACACAGAGTATTTCTAAAAAAAATGATGCCAAGAAAGAAAAGCTTATTTCTTTATTAAAAAGCCATAGTAGGATTGATATGGGGAAGAATAACATTCAATCTGATGTTTCAACTCCTATTACACCAAATACTAAGGATTAGAAATATCGTACCCATTCACACTTTTTATCCGCCTGTGGCGGACTTTCTTTCGCCCCTTCGACTGCACTCAGGACAGGCTCTTTCAGGGCTGATAAGAATTTTAGATTTTAAGATTTTAGATTTAATGATTTAAGACGGGTAGTCGAGAAACCATGCTTAAGCTGGCTTATGCTTCGCATAAGCTACACGTAAAGCATGCCACCCACCTCTTTGCTTACGGCAAAAAGGTGCCACACGATTGTTCATAGGCCATCATGAGGGCGGGCATGGCCCGCTCTACTTTTTGTCCGGGCTACGCCTGCTTATTGTTATAAAGGGCCTAATGACAGCCACCCCCAGAGTCCGCTACACCTCCCCCAAAAAAAATACCCCCATCAACTTCCGCTGATGAGGGTAGTGCTTCGATTATTTCTTGAATGCGATTGACGCAATTTGGTTTTGTTTTAATATGTCTCTACTTTGGCTCCTTCGAGCAGTTTTTTACCGTTAAATACGTCAGCAGGGAATTCGTTTTCTTCGAGCAATTGAATATGGATATTGCGGTTTTCCTCATGACCCCTAGTGCCCCTTTCAGGATTGCCGTAGCTAGTAAAGCATTCCCTTGTGGGATACCAATGTCCGGTGGGAAGCTGTTTGAAATCCGACCACCAGGTTTCCATAAATTTTTGCAAGATGCCGTTAATTGTTTCCATTCTTATTCGTCCAACAGCAAGATAGTCTTTTTCTGGGTTGACAAAAAAGAATCTTTCTTTATCCGCCTGTATGGTAACACACCCAGCAGGATTGTCAGGGTGATCGAAAACGACTTCACAATGACGGCCTTTTGCCCAACCAACATGAGGCCAAAGACGTATTTCGATACGAAACCAAAGTTGTAATCCTATAGGCCGTTTAGCACGTCGTATAACAACCCTGGCCTGATTGTCTGCTTCGTTCCAATGAGATAATGAATTTCTGCATTTATATTCTCTTTCTCCATCGAAAATATACACCGACATACATTCATTGTATTGAGTCCTTTCCAGAATATCATCTGCGGTTAAATGCCTATCTATATGTTCTTGCTTAAGTATATGTTGATTAAACATATATGTGCTAACGTGAATTTTGTTGCCATTTCTATAAATCACATTAACAAAGCTTATCCCATTTTTGCCTGTGTCTTCCCATATAACTGCGAGATAATGTTCGACGAAGTTTTCTGAATATTCTTTGCTTTTCTGAATAACTTGACTTGCTTCAAGCGAAGTATGTTCTTCACGTTCACCAGTATTTACAATCTCCAAGTTTTCCGGTGCACCAAGATCATAGATTGTGACTGGGCCAGTTTTAGGGAAGTCAAAATTACCGGTCGTATAATCACTACCATGTTTTTCGCGATCACTTGCGCGATGTTTTCTGCGAATTCGTACAGGTAATCGAGTTTGCGGATCCGCCCAGAGTTGTTGTGTAAGAATCTTGTTGTCGAAAGCATCAAGTTCATAAACGTCAAATCTCACCAATTCTTGTCCGGCAATTGTTTCAGTATGTTTCTCAACGTGATAAGGATATTTTGCATTAGAAGATTTTATACTCGATTTTTCCAAGGGGCCAACAATGACATCCCAAGCTGAGCGGTTTTGCCAAGTCATAGTTGCTTTGCCTTTTCTATGTTCCCGGATACTATTCATACCAATATTATATATGTGAGTATAATCTCTAGATAATACAGCCAGGGTACCTCCTTCGTATTTATGAAAAACAGTGCCTGCATTGAGATTATGCCATTCTTCCCGTCCGTTATCATATTTCACATAAACCCAATTCTGGTTCATAAATGCCGTTTTTACATCACCCCAGGCTATGCCATCGCCATCCGGTGAACTATTAAAAAAGTCCATCCCTATAACCAGTACAATAATAACTGCGGCAGCAGTGGCAAGTTTTGTAATTTTACTTTGCATAATCAATATCCATGTATAAGGCCGGGCGATACCCAGCTTTGATTGTTTGGATTGTGCTTTCACTTCCACAAGCTCATCCAGCGGAGTCTTTAATCCTTCTCGTAATAAATATATCACAAATAACAGACTCATAACAGTGTGCGAGAAAATGTGAAACCACGGCGCCGAGGAATATATCCAACATTGACACAGGAGATAGTGAACACCGGCACCGCTTAATGATATAATCATCCAAATAACAACTGTAACTCTTAAAATGCCGGGCCAATTGAGAACCCTTCTTCCATCTTTCCTGCCTACCATGACAACACCTCTATGTTTGCCATGAACAAGATAATAAAGCTTACTAATCTTTTTGTTGCTTTCTTTAAGCTTTCTGTTATGAGGGGGAAACCGCGTAATAAATATAAAGCACATCATAGCCATTAAGCCGCACCATGCGACGATAAACGGTATATGCAACGCTTTCATATGAAATGTTTCCAGGATTTGCTCGGAAACGCACCATCCGAGAATGGCTATGACAAATATCCACAACATAGCAATTCCACGCCATGAAAGACGCTTCATGCGTTTTTTTTCTCTGTCGAGCATTTGCCTAAAAACCATCCGTTCAGACTCTGTGATATTCGCAGGGTTAATGCCGTCGGCTTTTAACAGACCTTCCAATAGTTTCTTGTTATTATCCATTTTGCCTCTCCATTTCTTTACGAAGAGATTGCTTTGCGTAAAATATTCGCGATCTGACAGTCCCAATATTGCAACCGACAACTTCAGCTATCGCCTGATAAGACATCTGTTCAATGAAGCATAGTGTCAATACTTCTCTGTAATGAGGCTTGAGTTCATTCAGGGCCTTGTGTAACTTCTCCGCGTCATTTGCGTCGAAGATCGGCTCATCACTTCCCGATACGGGAAACTCATCTTCCTCCGGCAGTCTGACAAACCTGTCTTTACGCCTGAATCCATCATAAACCTTATTTCTTGCGATACGGTACAACCAGACGGCAAAAACCCGAGCATCTTTCAATTTATGTATTTTCCTGAAAACAGTCAGCCAGATGTCCTGAAGAATATCATCAATGTTGGGACCTCCACTGTCCAGCCGCCTGACATAATATTTCAGCCGTGGCTGGTACATCTCGAACAACTCTTCAAAAGCCGCTCTCTCGCCGTCCCGGCATCGATGCACTATTTTTTCCAACTGTTTCTCAAATTCCATATATGTCCTTTGAAATCTTTCCCGTATCATTGGGTAAAGACGCAATTCGATTAGATTAGTTCAAATAAATTTCAACTTTTTGTAACCGTTCACGCTTTTTGCAAATTGCGTAACATTTTAGCCATCTGCGACAACTTAGAAAATCTCGCAAGAGCACCTCTCTGAAATACAGAAAGGTGCCACCCAAGAGATTTTAATCACATTTGGCTAAAATTGACGCCAGCGTCAAAAATACTTTGCCCCCTCGATTTTGGAGCATTGTCACTGTTTTTGTGGCGTTTTTCGGACTTTTGGCGGTTGCATCAAAATTTACCAGATCGCTTTCTTTCGCCCCTTCGACTGCGCTCAGGGCAGGCTCTTTCAGGGCCTGATAAGAATTTTAGATTTTAAGATTTTTGATTTAATGATTTAAGACGGGTAGCCGAGAAACCATGCCTAAGCCGGCTTATGCTTCGCATAAGCTACACGTAAAGCATGCCACCCATCCACCTCGAAGACTCGGTGGCCGCCACCCTTCATCCCAAGCTATGCGATCTTACGGGCCTTTGGGCCTGATTTGATAAACGCGGGCCACAGGCCCGCCCTACAGAAGAACCAGTGAACGGTTACACTATTTGAAAAGGGGAAAACTCAATCGGGAATAATATATACGCAACGCGTATAGAAATCCCCGCGAGCGAAACCATAACAGTTTGCCGTAGAGCTATTTACCCGCGTATTAACGGGAAATTTCAATCGTTAGCACTATAAATAGTTTTGTTCATACTGCGGCCGGCATACATACCATCAGGTATATCGAAGATTATCCTCGAAAGCGATTTGTCGGGCAGGGTGTGGACGCCATCTCCCCTGAGCTTCAGATTTACCTCGACGGAAAGAATAATTTTTTCGTCTTTCGGATTGGATACCGATATCGATAACATGCCGGGGAGTTCACGTATCAATACCAAACCGGGCTGATCTACAGCGATATTCAGGCCCGGAGCAATTTCCACTAATCCAGGTTTATAAAAAGCGATCCCGGTAATCTTGTCTTTATTGTGGCGGACGGCTTGAATGTCAGAGGTGTTTCGGACTATCTCTATAACAGGCCGGGCAGCATAAGCGTTCGCGGCAGCCGGGGAAACATCAGGGAGCACAATATACGCATAATTTGCATTTTGGCAATGACGGCCATGGTCTATCCAGAGTTTGAAAACAGGGTGGGCTATCGTCTCGTCAGAATAGGCATGGTTAATGGAACGCCAACTGCCTTTTTGAAAATCGTTACTGAGATGCACTTTTGTGGATTGAGGGAAAAGATACGCGACTCGATCATGGTGAATCCAGGCAATATTGTTAAGAAAATGATTGCCGGATCGGATTTTTCGCGCTTTATCACTCTCAGATATTATAACATCGCCTTTAAGATGACACTGGTTGATGGTGGTAACAACCGGATTGTCGGAATTGCAGTCGATACCGGCACCCAGACAGACAATTTCCCTGTCAAAGAAGAACCAGGCTTTGCGGGCAAGGAGTTCTCCACGAGCGAAGTCAAAAGCGGCCAGGCCATAATTGCCGTCGGATACACCACCGACAAAAGACCGGTTGCCCATGATACGGACCTCGCTGGGCAGTTCGGGAGTTTGCTCGACTGTCGTACCGGGAATTTTTTGCCAGTCCCAAACAGGAAAAATGTCGTGGTATTCTTTACCACTGCAGAAAATAAAATTGCAGCCATCGGCGATATGATGACTTTTAAGGCCTTCCTGATTACAGGGGACGTCAGTATTGGCCAGATTCCGGGAAAACATGCGTACCGAACTATAATACCCACTACGATGATGTGTCATGATTTCAGAACGCCAAAAGAAACGGTTACCCTGCAAAGGCGGAGCGGACCGACTTTCGAGCCGGGCGGCAAGAGCCTTAAACTCATTCTCGCGACCGGTTGTAAGTTCGAGCATGTTTTTAACGGCGGGTCTAAGATAGTCAGCCGTCTGGTTTTTACGGGAAATCTGTCTGCCCAAAGCACCATAATCACAAACTTCGCCCAAGGTCATCCATTGTGAGCCATCAAGAATATAATTCGATAAAATTTCAACTTTTTCAGGCGGAAAGGCAAATTGTGTTCCCCTGCATAAAGCTACGATTCTGGCACAATTAGACGCAAAAATCGCTCCGTAGCCGTGGTTGTATAAACAAGAACCGTGCTGGTGAAAACTATAGTCGGGTTGAATGCCCTCATCAGTGGTAATACGGATTTCCTGTACGATGCGATCAAGTGCCTGGCTGGTAATTTCAGGATTACGCTCCAAAACACCACGCATAGCGGTAATCTCGGCAACCCAGACGAGATTCTGGCCGGTCCTACCCAACTTGGCTCGTTCGAGGATTTCCATTCCCTTTTGACGCTGGGACGGGGATAATTCCTCGTCCAGCAGTAACAAAATCGAAGAAAGAGTTTTTGGAGTGCCAATTACATTATACCACCAGTTGGGATTTTTAAAATCATGCCTGAGCCAATAGTCCAGTGCCGAGTGAATAGATTTTTTGATTCGAGCGTTGTGGTACAATTCCGATACGGGAGACTTGTAAGCTCGAGCCAACAAAAGCAGGCTGTGAAGGTGCCGCAAAGTTTCCCAACTGGCTCGGTGACGATTATTATAATCTATGTCCGGCCAACCGCCATCGGTATTCAGCGATCCCAAAAGATACTTCAGACGATTATTATAATCTATGTCCGGCCAACTGCCCTTAGTATTCATCGGTCCCAAAAGATACCTTATATGTCTGACATCATTCGTTTCAACTAAAAGAGGGGCGAGAAAACGTTGCTTTATAACTTCCAGATCACCCGGCCCGCTTGAAGAAGCGACAGTGTTCAAAGCAAGAAGAATGATAATCAATAAAATTTGCGGGGATTTGATGTCAAGATCAGGATTGTTTTTCATCTATGTTGCCTCTCCGGAAAAACGCGTGGGCCAATTAGCCCAACCCTATAAGATTTGCAGGCGAGATGCCTGCGATACAAGACTTATGGTACCGGATCGTAACCGCCTTTGGAAAAAGGATGGCATCTCAGTATTCTTTTAACGGCAAGATACCCGCCCCGCCAAAAGCCATACCTATCCAGGGATTCCAGCGCGTACTCGCTGCATGTGGGCATATAGCGGCACACGGAAGGCAAATAAGGTGAGACGGCCAACTGATAGAACCGCACAAAAGCAGACGCAGCTTTGATTGCGACCTTCATGGTTACTCGTACCCTTCATTTACAGTCGCCACGGCGCCCGCATCGGCCGGGCCATCATTTGATCGGCTTCGGGATCGTTCACAAAATGTTCGTTTTTCGGGTCCCACTTCAGTGGCCGCTTGAGCCAATAAGCAATATTACCCAAATGGCATACAGTAACGGATCGACATCCGACTTCGGCATCACTGGCCGGTCTTTGACGACTGCGAACACACTGCAGAAAATTATCCTGATGACTTTTACTTTTGTATAAATGAATTTCATCGTGCGCTATCTTTTGTCTTACCAGGTTTTCGGGCTGGGTCGTCAGGTGCTTGCGGCTAACCTCGATTTTACCCCTGGTGCCGACAAATAACACACCCGGAATATCCCGGCTTATTTTACCCCGTGTCATTATCGTGCCGTTGGCGTATTTATAAGTCAGCACTTTGTAGTCCTTCCCGTCAGGTGGGAATATTTCAACCGGGCCACTTTCGTCCATGCCCATCGCCCACTGCGCGATGTCAAACATGTGCGCACCCCAATTAGTCATCCCTCCGCCTGAATAATCGCGATAGGCCGACCAGCCGCCGGGCGCAATAGCCGATGTATAGGGTCTCCAGGGCGCCGGGCCCAGCCAGAAATTCCAGTCAAGGAAATCCGGTTCCGGCTCCGCCGGCGCATCGCAGGACCACATGGGACCTCCGCCGACATTGACCGTTATCGATTTGATCTCGCCAATATAACCGTTGCGAACCAGTTCGCAGGCAAAACGAAACTGCCGCAACGAACGCTGCTGGGTACCCGTCTGAAATATACGACCATAACGTTTCATGATATCCGCCGCCACCCTGGCCTGTCGAATCGTAAGCGAAACAGGCTTCTCGCAGTAAATGTCCTTACCAGCCCCGGCCGCGGCAATAGAAGCCAATACGTGCCAGTGGTCCGGCGTGGCAACGAGCACCGCGTCAATATCCGCTCGCCCAAGAAGTTGGCGAAAATCATTATACGTCGCGCAATCCTTATTACCGTATTTTTTATTGACAATATCACGGGCACGATGAAGATTTTTTCTATTAACATCGCAAACCGCCGTGAACTGCACCTGTGGCTTATTGACGAACCCGCTCCCCTGGACCCATACGCCTCCCCCGATATGATACTTCCCCTGATTGCCGGTACCGATCGCACCCATTACGATCCTGTCGCTGGGCGCCGCGCGATCGCCGGCCCCAATCGCCGATGAGTCAATAACGTAAGGAATCGCTATCGCGGCTGAAACGCTCTTTAAAAACACTCTTCTGTTTACGTTTTTTCTTGACATATAATTCACTTCCATAGGTTCTCGAACAGAAACAACCCGCTTTTACCCGGTGCGACAATGTCGAGGTCGCCGTCGCCATCGATGTCGAATGCCGTCGTACTGATCCCTAAACCGGCCTTGCCACCTTCGGAAATAGTATGACGCTGCCACTGTTTTTTATTACGGTCGAATTCGTAATAATATATACAAACCGGATCTTTACCGCCCGGGTCTCTCCCGTTATGCGCACGGTGCCGCTTGCCGGTAATCAACTCCTTTCGACCATTATTGTTCAGGTCGGCCAGTAGTAAAAAATGCGGCTGAGACCAGCTTTTATCGATCTCGTGTTTTTTCCAGGTTCGCTTACCGTCGGTATCTTTATCCTGTTCGAGCCAATACATTCCATAGTCGTGCCCCATCCCCCAAATCACATCGGCGTCCCCGTCCCTGTCCACATCATGCACCAGAATCGGAATACTGGCGTGGCCGAGTTCGAATTCCGGATGCCACAGCCATTTCCCTTCGGCAGCAGCCGGCTGTTCGAGCCAGCCCTTAGGCACGACAATATCACATCGTCCGTCGCCATTAAGATCACCCGCCCCTATGCCGTGCCCCGCCGCCATTCTGGGCAGTTCGTGTTTGATCCATTCCACGCCGTGCTTCGCCGTAACGTCGCGCCGATATTCGTACCAGGCTACCGCCGACATAATATTCGGCAAAACGTCGTCCTGACCATCTCCGTTAATATCGGCCAGAATCGCAGTCTCCATCTTGCCCGGCGTGTCGATCTCAATCACTTCAAACTTTCCGCCTGAGTTGCCGGGGTTGCGAATCCAAAACACCATTTTGTTGGACCATGCCGCGTTCACTATATCAGTCCACCCGTCGCCATCGACGTCAATCGGCAG
>Ga0255394_10134_pt1 | contig 11572 bp, 7 predicted proteins | sample ANMaggSeSYBR01D3_FD_182112 | JGI IMG/M metagenome (GOLD analysis project Ga0255394, IMG submission 182112) | Sediment cell enrichment communities from methane seep in Santa Monica Basin, California, United Staets - ANME aggregate JGI... | ecosystem: Environmental > Aquatic > Marine > Cold seeps >...
ATTGAAGATGATAAAAGCGTGGGTATCGAAGGCATGGGACAATCAAATTACAAGGTGTATGACAATTTCGTATCTGTTGGTGCGGACGGCGGAATAAACTGCGGGCTTGGATCGGACCCTATTGACTGGATTATAGGAAATGTGGAGATTTTCAACAATGTGATTGAAAAAGTCTGGTACAAGCCTGTATGCCTTTACGCGCGGAATGACAACGGAGCGCGTGACCAAAAGATATACAATGTAAAAGTCTATAATAATACTGCCAGCGAAATAGCGCATTTTGGATGGCATATAAGACTTGAGAATTCGGGCGGCGGGACCCTGTTAGTTGATGGTGTTGAATTTAAAAATAACGTTATTACAGACGCTGTTGACCAGGGCGGCCGCTATTCTAATGATGGTAATGGAGGTGTGCTTCAGAATTGTGTGGTTGACAATAACATGTATTATAATTGCGGCACAAACGGCTTTACAGGTGTAACCGAAACCAACAAATTAGTCGCAAACCCATGTTTCATTGACCAGCCAAACGCGGATTATCACCTTAAATCGAATTCTCCCGCAATAGACGCGGGTGTTGATGTCGGATTGCCTTATACTGGTTCTGCCCCTGACATCGGGGCGTTTGAATTTACGGGCGTAGCGCAGTCGTCAATCGACCAAATCGGCTGGAGCCTTGTTCATGTTGATAGCGAGGAACTGGTGGAAGATGGTGGTTACCCCGCTGAAAATTCGTTCGACGGCGATCCGGATACCTTCTGGAGTACCAAATGGTCCTTACCCGACCCTGAGTTTTACCATCCGCATGAGATACAGATCGACCTGGGCGGCTTCTATGACATCTGCGGATTTCGTTATCTGCCCAGGCAGGATGACGGGCCTGGTGATGAAAATGGCATGATAAATGAATATGAGTTTTATGTCAGCAGCGACGGTGTTACCTGGGGGGACGCAGTTGTTAGTGGTACTTTTGTAAAAGACAAGACGGAAAAACAAGTTTCATTCGACGGCAAATTAGGAAAGTACGTTCGCCTTGTTGCGCTAAATGAGGTGGAAGGCAGGGCGTGGACGACTATGGCGGAGCTTAATGTTTTGGCTATTCAACCTGATACGGATATAAATAACGATGGCAAGGTCAACATTGAAGACAGACCATACCGACCCTGCCGCGCCACTATTGTGACCGATGATAGTATTGTCGTAAATATCGACATCTTCGATAGCTCCGGGAGTCGCCTGGATAAATTTTGTGTAATCGCCTGGGTCAGTAGCTTCGAAATAGCAATCATGAATAGAGCCGCCTTTCCAGCCCTTTAGCATGATTCCTCCTGTTCCGGCCCTGCCATCTGTCGGAGTCCTGCCCCAGTCTATAATAGTGCAGTGGTCTATTTCTATATTTTCAACCGGATCAAATGTCCATTTGGCATGCCAGGCATCCAAATCGCGACCGTCATAAGGTACTAATAACGGCCAATCGTTGGCCTCATAAGCATCCATGTCTGAAGAAGTTATTTTAATAGCTCTGGTCCATTCATATAGGTCGATATGATCGTGCAGATAGCAATGATGAATATGAATATTGTTTCTGTCTGTAACTCTGATACCGTACTTTGGTTGAAAAGGGTTGCCGTCAATATCTATGTAGGATATTTCATGGCTGCCGTCTTGAACGGTAGGAGCAGACACTAAATCCAGAACAGCGGCTACCACAGAAGCTGCCTGAATCGTAACCACAGGATTTGGATAAACCTGATTGACAGCAGTCAAAGATACGCCCAGTGGAAAACTTATTGTGTTTTCCGCGTATGTCCCATCCTCAACACATACAGTATCCCCACTTGACGCTCTCTGCTCCACGGCATATTCAATATGCCGGTAGGGGTTGCCAGAAGAGCCGTTGCCGGTTGAGTCACTACCGGTTGTAGAGACGTAGATGTCGGCCGCGTTCACACTCCCCCCGAAGCCCAAACATCCTACGCTAACCATTAGAGCGACCGCCATAATGATTACGCTTCTTAAACTTGCTTTGCGATAATTTACCTGTTTCATCGTACCTTTCTCCTTATCTTGCTATTGTCTATGGCTACGAAAAATTCATTCGTTTTATTTCCTGTCAGCCAGCCCTCGATCCCCGTCCCCGCGAGGACATGTTTTACATCGGGGGTTAATAAACGCATGTGGTAGGACCCCGCCCTACAAGACTTACCACGTTTGTCGTAGCCAATTTTCAACAAAATACGCGAGATCGTTAAAATCAACCGTTCCGCTCATATCGAAATCTGCCCCTCCGCACCAATCCGGCGGCGAGCATACGTTTTCATCATCCCACCAGGTCGCCATGATGGCAAAGTCCTCGATGTTGACCTTGCCATCGTTATTTATATCCGTATCAGGTTGAATAGCCAAAACATTAAGCTCCGCCATAGTCGTCCACGGATTATCGTTCACCTCCGAAAGGGCGATCAGGCAAACATATCGGCCGAGTGTGTTATCGAACGAAACTTGTTTCTCTGTCTTGTCCTTTACAAGAGTTCCGGCGGCAACTGCTGTTCCCCAATCGCTGCCGTTACTGCTGACATAAAACTCATATTCATTTATCATGCCATTTTCATCACCAGGCCCGTCATCCTGCCTGGGCAGATAACGAAATCCGCAGATGTCATAGAAGCCGCCCAGGTCGATCTGTATCTCATGCGGATGAGCAGGCGAAGTCGGCGTCCACTGTGTACTCCAGAAGGTATTTGGATTACCATCGAACGAATTGATCACTCGCCCGTCTTCGCCTTCCGTCTCCTCGCTGTCAAACCACAAAAGACTCCAGCCTGCCTGGTCAATTGGAAAACACGCTACGCCAGCAAATTCACACGCGCCGATATCGGGTGCGGAACCTTTAAACTTTTTATAATAAACAGGACTATTGTTATCCCATGACGCGGGAGTATCGAGAGTTATTGTTTTTGTATCGTAATCAATCCCAACAACTGTTCTTTCCGCCCATGAATTATCTGTTTGCTGAAAATAAATTCTGTCAGCTTGAATATCCGGATGAATTATGTTCCAGGGAGCGTTTGGCCCTGAGAACGCCCACGTTACCGCATCGCATTTCAGTCCGGTACTGTTAGAACCAGCCCCATCTGTAAGGGTCATCTGTCTTGCCCTGTCGATTGCCGGCGAAGATTGCCGGAGACTAAAATCCGGAGTCGCAATATCAGGAGCGACAAATAGTGGGTCTGATACAATATTGGTTCCATCAACCCAGTCATTGTGGTTGTCTTCCATCCACTCTAATGTACCTGTCTGGTTTCCCCATCGCACCAGGCTTGGTTTTGAGGGATCACCGATGATATTATATGCAATGACATTATCTACAGGATTCAAATTATTTTCCATTGCATATACGAAAACCTGATAATCGGATTCTGCTTTCCAGATAATATTATTTATGATGTGGTTGTATTTATGTTGCGAACCGTAGCCTGCTTCGCCGAAAAGTCCCGCACCGGTCCAACTGAATGTGCTGCCGTATTTTTTGGCATCGTAAAATGTATTGTGGTAAATCCAGTTGCCTTCGAAATCCTCGACATCACCTGACGCGCGAAGCAATATGTCGATATTTTTCCAAAATGTGCTTTCTCTGCAAATAGAATCATCGAAGCATGGGTAGAACGTTGAATCGCCGCCTTCGTCGGTTGGGTCGTGAGGGTTTGGCTCACTTCCCCCGTTTTTAAACTTGCACCCCTGCACCAGTACTTTTTTTCCCTGTATGCTGATTCCTGAATGCCAGTTATTCTCAACAGTACAATCGACGAATGCTCCGAATGTATCTGTTGTCCAACTCCATGGGCGTTCACCATATCCGTTATGAGTGGCTTTTCCGAAGAAACAACGCAGGAACAAATAATGCGTTGAACGCTCGTTCACCAACAGATTAAATTCCTGGACCCAATCAACATTGCTTCCGTCCCATGAACACTCGATAAACTGAGTGTAATCGCTGTCGTCAAATTGTGAAGCTCTCCAGGCCATTTCAGAAGCAATTGTATTAAAGATGCAATTTTTAAATGTAATATGAAGGCAGCTTGCTAAATGAAACCATTTACCATAACCGGACGGGTTTTGTACTGTAATCCCGGTTATGTCGATATAATTTTTGTTGTGCAACAAAATCAGAGCACGCACGGCAGGAGGATCCACATACAGCGCACGTCCCGTAATAATGACAGTTTCATTATTGTATGCAATGTACGTAATCGGATTTCCTGCACTACCGTTATTCGTGGGTCGGATGCAGTTCACTTCAGCACCTTGAACATTATTATAAGTTCCGCCTCTGATATAAACGGTATCGCCCGCCTGAAGTATGGAATTCGCCTTGTTTATAGTCTGCCATGGTTCACTTATGGTACCCGGATCATTGTCGTTTCCGCCCGTGCCGTCTATATAATAATTAACTGCGACAACCTCAGCCGAACTCATCCACATCACACCCGCCACAATCGCAAAAACCAATGTCTTTTTCATCTTTCCTGTCCTTTCTTTGTCATTCCTGCGGAGGCAGAAATCCAGTATTTTTTCTTCTCTCTTTTCTCTTCTGATTTCTTCACTTCTTCCTATTCGATGTTCATCTCTTCTCTTTTCTTTTCTTTTTTTCTTCTGTATTCTCCCCTTCACACCTTTCACACCCTTCTCCCCTTTCTCACCACTCACCACTTTCTTTTTTTGTGCCTTTTGTGCTTTTTCGTGGCTACTATTTCTTCTTTGTTTCCTTCGCTATCTTCTGTTCAATTTGTTTTTCTCTTCAATTTATTCGTGTTAATTCGCGTTCATTCGTGGCTAAAATTCTTCTCTTCTCTTCTTTTGTTATCTTTTGTTTTTCTTATCCGTGCCAATCCGTTGTATCCGCGTCATCCGTGTTCTATCTCTTCTCTCTTTCTCAGCGTTTATCCGCGGCTTCATTTTAATAGCCGTTCGGATGGCTTTTGTGCCACTGCCACGCGGTTGCGATGACATCGCGGAGATTATCATATTTTGGTTTCCACCCTAATTCTTTTCGCAGGCGTTCAGCGCCGGCAACAAGACGATCCGTGTCCCCCGCCCGACGATTCAGCATTTTTATCGGTATTTTTCCGCCCACTACTTCTTCAGTTGCGCGGATAACTTCCAGCACTGAGTTACCTGTCCCTGTGCCGATATTATATATACTACCCGCCTTTGCTTTGCTCGTTTCGTTCGTATCGAATGATTCGACTGCTCGGATATGCGCATCTGCCAGATCGTCAACGTGTATGTAATCACGTACACACGTTCCGTCAGGCGTATTATAATCATCACCGAAAACACCGATAAACTCACGTTGGCCCAACGGTACTTGCAGGACTAACGGTATCAAATGGGTTTCCGGATCGTGTGCCTCGCCGTATTGGCCGCCGTTGCTGCCGCCGCAGGCATTGAAATAGCGCAGTATGCGATAGTTCAGGCCGTACGCGTGCGAAAAATCCCGGATCATTTGTTCGATGGTATGTTTTGTAACCGCATAAGGACTGGCCGGTGCGATAGCATCATTCTCGGACAAGGACCCTTCCGCTATTGGCGCATAGACTGCCGCGGTACTTGAAAACAGAATTCTTTTGACGTCGGCGTCTAACATGGCTTCCAGCAGATTCAGCGAATTGGCGATGTTGTTACGATAATATAAACGGGGTTGCTCAACTGACTCACCCACAGCAATCGAGGCGGCAAAGTGCATAACCACGTCGATTCGCCGTTCACGTAAGACCTTTGACAGCAGGGAATAATCATCCAGATCACCCTCTATCAAACAACCGTCGGGCAGGGCTTGGCGAAACCCCTTACCGAGATTGTCATAAGCAAAAACCTCGTAACCACGCTTTAACAGTTGCCGACATACAGCGCTTCCAACATATCCGGCACCACCGGTAGCCAAAATCCTCATTCGCATAACCTCTTATTAAATAAATAGTTAGGTTGGATGGCAGATAAGTGCTGCCTCTCGTAAAATCCCCCAATTTCACAACCGGTACCAATCTATGGTATATTGCCAATTCTATCCGAAAAAGCCATCTTGTCCACTGTTTTAACGAACGCGAACCCTATGCTAACTATTGGTCTTGAGCAACCCCATTTTGCGTAATAATTTATCCATTTTGCGAACGCGATTCTTGATAGCCGGTTACTTAACTAACCTTTGATATTTCCGATCGGTACGAAGCGGACGACAGGCTTGCTGATACCAGCTTGCTTGATAGCCCGGACGACCTCGTCGATATCTTTATAGGCGGCGCCGGCCTCCTCGGCCAGACCGGCGGTGCTGACACAACGAACATAAATACCGCGGGCCTTCATTTCCTGTTGGAGCGTTCGGCCGTTGAATTGTTTCTTGGCCTGCCTGCGACTCATAGTACGTCCGCTACCGTGGGCGGTGGTATAAAATGTATCTCGGCCGCTTTCCAACCCCACCAATAAATACGAGCCGGTCTCCATACTGCCGCCGATGATTACCGGCTGACCGGTTTTCCTATACACTTCCGGCAACTCTTTTCGGCCGGGTCCGAAGGCGCGGGTAGCGCCTTTGCGATGCACCAGCAGTTGCCGTTCTTTATTATCCACAATGTGTTTCTCCAGTACAGCGGTATTGTGAGCAACGTCAAACACTTGTTCTAATCCTAAATCGTGCGGGTCCTTTTTAAAGACTTCGGAGAAAACCTCACGAATCCGATGGGCGATCATCTGGCGATTGGCGAACGCCATATTTATCGCGCAGTTCATCGCGGCAAAATAATCCTGACCTTCCGGCGATTGAATTGGCGCGCAGGCTAATTCTCTGTCAGGCATATTCAGCCCGTATTTCGGCCCCATAACTTTCAGAAATGTTTGCAGATAATCCGTTGCCACCTGATGCCCGAAACCGCGACTGCCACAATGAAACATAACCACAACCTGCTGAGACTTGTCAATTCCAAAGGCCTGGGCAAGCTTCTGGTCAAATACATTTTCCGGATGAACAATTTGTATTTCCAGATAGTGGTTGCCCGATCCGAGTGTGCCGACCTGATTAAAGCCGCGTTCGATGGCCTTATTACTAACCTTTTTGGCATCGGCTCCGGGCATACAACCGCCGTGCTCGGTTCGCCGAAGGTCTTCCGGCCAGGCATAACCGTTCTCTTCGCACCAGCGCGAGCCTTGCTCTATCAGTCGGCGGAATTCGTCCCTGGACAACTTGATTGTACTCTTAGCACCCACTCCGGCCGGTATGCGCTGATAAAGACGGTCCACTAATTGTACCAGTTTGGGCTTAACCTCGTCGTAGCTCAGGTTGGTGCGGAGCAGGCGCATCCCGCAATTGATGTCAAAGCCGATCCCGCCAGGCGAGATGACGCCGTCTTTTGCGTCCATAGCCGCCATGCCGCCAATAGGAAAGCCGTAGCCCTGATGTCCGTCAGGCATACAATGGGCATAACCCACGATACCCGGCAACATGGTAACATTGGCTATCTGCTCGAAGACTCCTTCCTCCATATCCTTCAGGAGCCTGTCGGTAGCGTAAATCCGGACCGGTACCCGCATGCCCGACTTGTACGAAACGGGAACCTCCCATACCGCCTTTGAAATTCTTTTTATGTCCCTGACAGCAGCCATTTTTTTGCCTCCCGCCACATTATATATTTCACCCGGGGCGGCGCAAAGATATACCTGAAAAAATGTTTTTAAAATTGATGTAAGTCTTTATTCCACGTAAAAGACGGGTTTTTCACTTTTTGTCGATTTTATTCGAAAATGGCCGAAAATGCCCGAAAACCGTTCATTTTCTGTGATTTTTCGGAAACGGCGAAAAATTATTTTATCAAAATGAACGGTTTTCGCGGGTTTTCGGCAAAAGTTGACGAAAGTGGACCGGTTTTTGGGCAAAGACAAAATCGGCGAAAAATGTTAAGCTAAGGAAGGAAATTGAAAATTAATAGCACACGGATAATTGAAAAAGTGGTGAGTTGTGAGTGGTGGGTTGTGAGAAAAACAGAAGAAAAGAGAAAAAATTATCCGCAGATTTCACAGATTCACGCAGATAAAAAATGGATTTTATTTAGCCACAAAAAAGCTCAAAAGGCACAGAAAAAAAGTTGTGAGTTGTGGGTGGTGAGTTGTGAGAAATAGACGGAAGAAAAAAATGTTTCAGCCACGAAGAAAAATAAAAATATCAGACACAGATTTACACTGATCCGCCAGAGGCGGACTGATTAAGAAAAGGGACAAAAATAGTTATTGACAGGCAATCCTCAAGTTGATATACTCAAGATCGGTTTAACATTGCGTCAAAATCAGTAACCCAGCGAAGAGAGAGTAGTTATTCTCTGCGCTGGGTTTTTTGTTGCCCGGATGGGCAGAAGGGTGGTGGGAAATGAAAAAAGTTAGATTTGCAATGGTAGTGGTTTGTCTAGTTTTAATTCTTGGCTTGCCATGTGCAGATGCTGCAGTATACTTTGACGACGGAGGTCATCACGTAATCAACTATAACATAGACGAATCTGTATTTGTTGATTATTGGACACAACAACAGCCTGGAACGCAAGTGGAACTTGTCGATAATGGGTCAATTGGTATAGGCGGCGGGTATGTCGCGTTGTATGCCAATGCCTACAGCCAGATAACCATCTCAGGTGGGTTACTCAAAGGTAACTTGAATGCTAATGCCTACAGCCGGGTAACTGTCTCTGGGGGGGCTATTGTGGGTTCCTTGAGCGCCACGACTACCAGCCAAGTAACCATTTCGGGCGGGTCAATTGCAGATGAATTGTACGCCAGTGGTTCTAGTCTGGTAACCGTCTCCGACGGATCAATATATGGCTCCTTGCATGCCCAAAACAACGGCCAACTAACTTTCTCTGGCGGGTCAGTTAGATATGAGTTGATCGTTGATGGCAATAGCCAGGTAACTGTCTCCGGAGGAACAATTTTAAAAGGGTTGAATGCAAGTGACTCCAGCCGGGTAACCATCTCAGGAGGGTCAATTGGAGAGGGGTCCCCAAACGACGAAACAATTCGTTCGCGTTTACATGAGTACTGTCAAGTAACCATCTCTGGAGGATCAATTGGAAATTACGTGGATGTCTATAATGGCGGTCAGTTAATCGTTAAAGGAAGTGATTTTGCCGTTGATGGTTCATCTATTGAGTATGGGACATACTATTCTAACTGGTCTGGAAACCTGACCGGCACACTTGCGAACGGCGATCCAATTGATAATTGGATTGATGTTTATAACAACGGCTTTGTTACCTTTGCAGTCCCCGAACCCTGCGCGTTGTCTCTGCTGTTCCTGGGTGGGCTTATGGTGAGAAAACGCAGAGTATAAAATGCCATCGCCTGTCCTGCTGGACAGACGCTGCCACCCGTCGGCGAATTTGGAAAAATCGTATTTATACGAGGATAGAACGATATGGTTCATTATCCACCCAACCCAATCTGTAGAGATATTCCCGATCCTTCAGAAACTAATAGGAACAGCGGCCTAGACTGCAAAGCATTCCATGAAAAAATGATCGGCACTGCTGATATGGCGAGGCGTATGATCAAAGACGACATCAAAATGGAAATCGAAGAAACAGATACTGGCAAAAACCACGGGCATCGCTTCGTGTTGAGCGAAATAGTAGCGAGTGTTAAAGATACACTTTCGGTAATTAGACTGATTCATAAAACATTCTATGAGGAAAACAAGACCGAACTTATTTGTGCTTTACCATTAGCTCGAACTATCATTGAGTCGGTGTTTACTGTCGCCATATTATTGCGGAAGCCCAAAGAATATTTTCCAAAATATGAAAAAGTTGCCTACGCCAAAGATTATTACCGATTTATATATCAGCATGAAGAAACCAAAAATATTCTTCGGTGCAAAGTTATAAATGATGAACAATACAAACTCCGTCGCCAACAATTACTGGGTAAAACGGATGCTTCTCCTGAGGACGTTTTTACTGAACAGGAACTTATAGATATCGAGAGTGCCGCACGAAATGGTGTAGGAATTGATTACAGGTTCCCAACTCCAATGGGGGTACTCAAACTGCTGGACAACAGTACCACACACTTAGATATCCTTTCGATACTTAAAAGGATATACGTGGAATATCAATGGCTTTGCGGTTATACACATGGAGATGGTAACTCTGTGTCGATGAGGGCAGCTTTAGAACTTGATCACCCCGACATGAACAAGGCTGCACTGAAAGAGAAAGAAATCGTAGAACCGGTCATAGCAATAAGCTTTCTCGCAAGCCTGATTATCCTGACAGACGTCTCCAGCTATTTAAACAACTCTGAAGAACTTGTGGTTTGTTTGTCTAAAGACTGGGATTTCTTTGAGAAGAATTCATTGTTAGGCATCTTCATCTGGGATAATTGGGCTAGAAAAGCTCTCAGATTACTTTCTTTATAACCACAATATTTTTGTACTGGTTCAGCGTGAATTGGACAAACTCTTTTAAGTGGTTACACCTGTTTTTATTTGATTTGCCTTTGGCAAACCAAGGTTTTTTCAGGCATAGCAAAAGCTCTGAATAGATTGTGAAGAAGTACCCGTTCACGCTTTTTGCAGATTTCCTTCTTTCGCCCTTTCAGGGCTTGAAATAAAAGAAGTAATGAATCTTTTTCCGGGGGCCTACGCCGCCCGGCTATGCGCTCTTTCGGCCCTTCGGGCCTAATGAGGAAAAGATAAACGGTGCGATACATCGCACCCTACTTAACTACCCCTTAAGAATCCCCCGATTTTACATCGGGGGCTAATAAATGCGGGGCACAGGCCCGGGCTACAAGACTTTGATGGTAAAATGATAGTTCGGTTATTCGACCACTACGTGGTCGGAAGAATTTGCTGTCGCAAGTGACCACGGGTTTCCCTGCTCATTATTTTGGCCCGATCGGCTGGATAGCCGGCGATTCAATAATACACATACAGCCAAAATAAACACCAGCCCCAGCATAATACCTATGAAATATTCTTTTTTCATTTTCACACAAACACCTTTTATCTAAAGCGCTCAAACAAAACCATGTCATTCCCGCGAAGGCGGGAATCCAATATTTAGTCCATCATAAGTGATAGTACCCGGCGTTTATCCGTTATTTATATCATCGTATGTCCATATAGCAATATCTACTTCCTGACATGACCATTGCAGTGTTTCGGCAAGCATGCGGATTGTTTTCATATACCTTTTATAGTCCCGGACATCAAAATCCCTTTTCTCTTCATGGAATACCTGCCTCCAATTCCGAAAGTCTATCACTGCATATTTCTGTGGAAAGACAAGAGCCAAAACAGCAGAAGCCACAGGAACACCTACTCCGCGCAACGAACAAAGAATTTTAACTCTTAGTTCAAGTTCGTAATCCTCAGCGTCGTGTTGAATGTTTAGCGCCGCACATGTTACTGACTGAATTACCTCGTTTGTGTTATTTACATATAGATGCCGAGTTCGACCACGCTGATTTCTCAATTTCCAATCTAAAATTTCATTGAACTCGTCGCGATTCAGATACGCAGAATTTCTTCTGT
>Ga0255394_10136_pt1 | contig 11461 bp, 11 predicted proteins | sample ANMaggSeSYBR01D3_FD_182112 | JGI IMG/M metagenome (GOLD analysis project Ga0255394, IMG submission 182112) | Sediment cell enrichment communities from methane seep in Santa Monica Basin, California, United Staets - ANME aggregate JGI... | ecosystem: Environmental > Aquatic > Marine > Cold seeps >...
TCCAACTTCGAAGCAAACTGCCGACGGAAATCGGTTGTGTTTATTGGCGGACTTCAGCCGAACCGTGCACAAGCGTTCTGACGCCCTGGTATATCGGTATAACTGAGACTCCACGCCAGTACTACCAGCAAGTGAACATTAATAAGCAACTGACCCTGGAGCATCACTTTTCCGAATCTCCGGAAAAGTTCAGGCCCGATGACAAGCATGCCTGGTGGGTATTCAAGAATCTGCAGGATGAGGTTCACCGCGACTATGCAAAACGAGTGAAGATCGTTCGGCAACAGTGGGATAAGTACGAAGCCGGGTTGTTCGACGAACAGGCCGAGATCGAAAGAAAGGCGCTAGAATTATACCGAAAAAATAAGCCTGCCGCTATGGAATATCTGACCGACTATTGCCGGAACGTAGCTATAAAAGCCGTCAACAAAGCGCGGGAACTGACAGGAGAACTGGAGAGGAAATAGATTAGAAGGCCGCGTAGCCCACCCTACGACTATGAGACGAATAGCGAAATCAAATTTGTGTAGCAATGAAAAGTATGGCCTGATCATTCAGCCCGGTGCTGTGGGTGATGGAATATTGATCCTGCCGCTGGCACGGCTGCTCCGGCAGGAGTGGCGGCTGGACCATATCGATATAATGGGACATACGGAAAAAATGGGATATTTGCAGGGACGCAGTGATATAACCCGGATTATCTCTATTGACGATGTGAAACTGCATCAGCTTTTTCACGACAGTGATACCTTTGCAGACAATCTATTGGAAAATGACCCAATTATTGATGTTTTTCGGGATTATGAGTTAGTTGTGAGTTTTCTCTCGGACGATAATGGGCATTTTGAGCGAAATTTGGCCCATGTTACTATAATGACCCACGCTGCCGATGTGGTAACAATACAGCTTATCCCACCCGGCGATTATGTCGAACACGTGGCCCATTTCTTTATGGAGCAGTTCATATCGGAGTTGCCGCACTCACAAGTTACTATATATCCAGAAGTTATGGATGGTCCACTGATTCGTCCTCGTCCGGATGACGCCGAAAAAGGCTGGGCGATACTTGAGGGCGCCGGGGTTGGTATCGACACCAAACAAAAGATTGTGGCAATCCATCCCGGTAGTGGCGGTGCGGAAAAGTGTTGGCCATTGAAAAACTATCAAAACCTGTCAGAACGGCTGAAAAAACAGGGGTGTCAGCCGATTATGCTGCTGGGGCCGGTAGAGCAGGAGCGATGGGGACAGTTGCCGGCAGATGAATTAAAAGCGCAAGTCCCGCTGTTACAAGGACTAACGTTAGACGAAGTAGCGGCGGTTTTGAGTTGCTGCGATGGCTATGTCGGTAACGATAGTGGGATAAGCCACCTTGCCGGCGGGATGGGATTAGGGACAGTAGCGATATTCGGGCCGAGTAACGCGCAAAATTGGCGGCCATTAGGTGAAAAAGTGCGGGTATGCGAGGGTTTGCAAAATGCAAATGCCGGATGGGCGACTGTCGAAGATGTTCACAAACAGTTGGCGTATATGATTTAATAAAAAATGCCGAAAAAATTAGTTGCATAGAAAATTGTTGAGGTTATTATGGTCTTTTGCTAAGCGGGCGTAGCTCAGTGGTAGAGCGTCACGTTGCCAACGTGAATGTCGTGAGTTCAAATCTCATCGCCCGCTTTTTTTTATTATAGGAGAGCACAAGCAATGGCGGAAAACGCGGAAAATACGGAAAAAGTGGTAGAAACCACGGACGACATTTCGGAAAACGCAGAAAATGCGGAAAATGTGACAGAAACTACAGATGATCAGGAAGAAAAAGAGCCTCTCAACTGCACGGTTACCGTAGAAGAGAGTGGGGCGTGGAAGAAGAAGATTTCCGTGCAGATTCCGCGTGAAGAGATTGACAAGGAACTCAACAGCCAATACGGGGAACTGAAAAAGTCGGCTGAGGTGCCTGGTTTCCGCAAAGGACATGCGCCGAGAAAACTGGTTGAAAAACGTTTCGGTGAAGATGTCTCGAATCAAACTAAATTGAAACTGCTGGCACAGGCGTTCGAGAAAATCGATGGAGATTATGACTTCAAGGTGTTAGGCGAGCCGGATTTCGACCCGGAAAAAATCGAACTGCCGGAAACAGATGATCTGAATTTCGAATATGAGATCGAGGTCAAACCGGAATTCGAATTGCCGGAACTGGAAAACATCAAAATTGAAAAACAAATCATCGAAATTACCGACGAACGTGTGAACGATGCGATTGACGAATTACTCCGTCGTCGCGGGCATCTGGACGATGCGGAAAAGGCCGAGGAAAATGACCTGGTCTGGGCTGACATAACCATGAAAGTCGAGGGCGAGGAGGCAACAGAACACCTCAAGGATAAAATGATTCGTTGCGATTCCACGGCGCTGATGGGCGTGATGATAGAGGATATGGCCGAGGTTCTCAGCGGGGCAAAGATCGGCGATACGTGTAACTGTACCGCGGAAGTGCCCGATACGCATGAAAAAGAAGAATACAGAGGCAAAAAAGCTGAATTTACAATTGCGGTCAAGAATGTCCGGCGATTGATGCCGGCAGAACTGAACGAAGAAATGCTCAACTCATTCGGAATGGACAGCGAAGAAGATTTGAGACGCAATATTCAGGATAATCTGGAAAATCAGGTCGATCAGGAATCTCGCCGGCAAATGGTGCAGCAAGTGTATAAGTACCTCGGAGAAAAAATTGAATTCGAGTTGCCCACAGGAGTGGCCGCTCGATATACAGACAGAGTGCTTATGCGACAATATTATGACCTGACGCGCCAGGGGGTACCCGAAGAAAAAATACAGGAAAATATGGAAAAGCTCCGGGCTGCCTCCAGTACTCAGGCGGCGAGCGAATTGAAGATGAGCTTTATTATGGAAAGAGTGGCCGACAAGCTGGAGATTGAGGTCGGCGAGGCAAAACTGAACGGCCATATTGCCCAAATGGCGGCCCAGCAGCGAAGACGACCCGAACGACTACGCGATGAACTGCAACGAGAGGGACGACTGGAACTGCTGGAATCCGAGATTCGTGAAGAAGAGGCAGTAGATCGTATTTTAGAGATGGCCGAGGTGGTTGACGCTCCGGTTGAAAAGAAAAAAAAGGCCACAAAAGTGAAAAAAGATACAAAAGAGAAAAAGGTAAAAAAGAAGAAGAAGGAAGAAAAAAAGTAGATGAGCGGAGCTGACTTGTGGCGATCCTCATACAAGGAAACAATAATTATGAAGATACATCGGCCTGAACCGATAAATCTGGCTGGTCAGGGTAGTTTTCAACGATATCGTGAAATGGGGCTTAATGAGATGCTGCTGGAAAATCGCTGCATCTTTCTGGACCTTCCTCTGGACCCGACACTGTTGACTAATCAGGGGACAATCACGTCTGTGGTAATTAAGTCCCTGCTCTATCTCGATAATCTCAAGCGGGGCAGCGATATCCATCTTTATATCAGTTGCCCGGGCGGCAGCGTAGATGATACGATGGCGATTTATGATACTATGCAGTTTATCTCGTCGGATGTTTGCACCTACTGTATCGGCCATGCGGCCAGCGGTGGGGCGGTGATCCTTACCGCTGGCACCAAAGGCAAACGTTTTGCCCTGCCTCATTCGAAGATTATGCTTCATCAGCCGTGGGGCGGCGTAAGCGGCCAGGCGGCGGATATAAAAATTCAGGCAGAAGAGATAATCAAAACACGAAAGATGATTAACGAAGTACTGGCTCATCATACGGGCCAGCCAATCGAAAAGATACAAGAGGAAACCGAACGAGATCGGTATATGAGCGCCGAAGAAGCCAAAGAATATGGTCTGGTGGACGAAGTGATATCGGCCGAGGAAGAAGAAAAAAAAGGTAAATAGAAGAGAACAATGATATGTCAAATTTAGTACCAATAGTAATCGAGACAACCGGGCGGGGAGAACGGGCGTATGACATATATTCCCGACTGCTGCGGGATAGAATAATTTTTCTTGGCGGGCCGGTGGACGATGAGACAGCCAACCTGATAGTCGCCCAAATGTTGTTTCTGAGCAATGAAGACGCAAAAAGCGATATCCATTTTTATATCAATTCGCCCGGCGGGTCGGTTACGGCTGGTCTGGCTATCTATGATACGATGCGGTTTCTACGATGCGATGTGAGTACCTATTGCGTGGGACTGGCGGCAAGTATGGGCGCGTTACTGCTGTTGGGAGGAACCGACGGCAAACGCTTTATACTGCCCAACTCCAGTGTGCTGTTGCATCAGCCGCTGATCCGGGGTAGAATAACAGGGCCTGCGACCGATCTGCAAATCGAAGCGGAAGAGATGCTGCGAGTTCGCAACCGACTCTATGCCATCATAGCCGAACATACCGGTAAAGAATTAGCGGTTGTCGAAAAAGACTGCGACCGTAATTACTGGATGAACGCTCAGGAGTCAGTAGAATACAGAGTTGCCGACAAGGTTCTGGATAAGATGCCGGAAGAAGAATAGAAAAGACAGAATTCAGAAGAGAAGAGAAGGTAACAACGATAGTCTTCTGATTTATTTGGGATTGCGGCGATGCGAAATAAGACGATACTCATTTCGTTAATTCTAATCGTTTTTTGTGGTATGGGATGCGGGGTTCGGCTGGATAAGGCAGAGCTTGTAGCAGACGACCCAGCCGCGCAAATCAAACAACTCCGAAATGAACTTGCGGACACACGCAGCCAGGTCGAAAAGCTCAATAAGCAATTAACCGTCTTACGGGGTTTCACTGCCGACCGTATGGAGTATCTGGTACGTGTGGATCAGGTCAAATTCGGCCGATTCACCCGCGGCTACGACGAGAACAAAGACGGACTCGATGAAGGTATCAATGTATATGTCGTTTTGAATGACGAGCTTGGTGATAAAATCAAGGCGGCCGGGGAAGTAGGGATCGAGTTGTGGGACCTGGCGGCGGACGAGGGCAGGCGGCTTATCCAGAAACGCCGTTACGGCCTGAGCGAAGTAGCGGACCACTGGCTGAGCGGATTTATGACCGATCACTATAAATTCAGGCTGGCCTGGTCGAAAGAGAAACGGCCGAGCCATCCCAATCTGACACTCAAACTGAACTTCAAAGAAGCCCTGACAGGTAATGTTTTCGAGATACAGAAATTGATCACCACCTCTGCTTCCCGTCCACAACGCTGATGACTGGTAAAAATAATACTACAGCGAGCCATCCACCTCGAAGACTCGGTGGCTGCCGCCCAGGGTACCTGTTCCTTTAGATTCGAAAGGACATTTCTTGAACCTCCTCGTAATAACCAATAACCCACAGCGGCCCAGTTTCCGGCAGCGTATAAAAATTTACCTCGATGCCCTGAGTAAAAATGGTGTGAACTGCGAAATTGCCCGCTTCCCTTCACAATCTGTTATTCGTCGGAGATTCTTTCGGCGATGTGCCGATTTCGATGCGGTTTATCTCCATAAGAAAAAACTGAACTGCCTGGACGCCTGTTGGCTTCGTCGTTATAGCCGTAAGGTCATCTATGATTTCGATGATGCTGTAATGTATAGCGACAAAGACCTGTGCCGAGAGAGCTACTCCCGAGAACGGCTGTTCCGGCGAACAGTGAAATTGGCCGATCTTGTCATTGCAGGCAATCCATATCTCGCTGACCATGCCCGTCGCTATAATCAAAACGTGGAAGTGCTGCCGACCGGTGTCAATGTCGATGATTATCAAGTGGCCGCCGACAGAAAAAATGACGGCAAGATTGTTCTGGTCTGGATCGGCAGTAAAAGTACGCTGAAATACCTGAGCCAAATCGGACCGGCTCTCGAAGAAATAGGGCAGCGGTATCCACAGGCTGTTCTCCGCGTTATTTGTGACGAATTTCTGGATTTAACCCATATACCGGTGGAAAAGAAAATATGGTCGTTAGAGAGCCAATCGGTCGAATTGGCTACCAGCGATATCGGCTTGTCTCCTCTGCCGGATAATCGCTTCACTCGTGGGAAATGTGGTTTCAAGATTCTGCAATATGCCGCGGCGTCTCTGCCGATAATCGCATCACCCGTTGGTGTCAATCGCGATTATGTGCAGGATGGCGTTACCGGTTACCATGCCGTCGATCACAAACAATGGGTTGACAAAATCAGCCGTTTGATAGACAATTCTCAGGATATGAAGTCAATGGGGCAAAACGCCCGCCGGGAAGTGGAAAAGAACTTCGATATAAAAATTTTGGGTAAGCGGCTGTGCAAAATGGTTAAAGACGTAATTTAGAAAACCATGTGGGGTAAGACCTCGCCCTGCAAGATTTGCGGACGAGACGCCCGCGGTACAGAAAACTAATTTATTGGTGAGTAATGGGTAGCACTAATCAACTCTTGTACATTCGAAAGTATGCCGAACAATTGCAAGGTCCCTATTTGGAAGTTGGTTCGAAAGATTACGGCAATACTCAGGATATTCGTTCGATTTTTTCAAAACGTGATAATTATATCGGCCTTGACATAAGTGAAGGTAAAGGGGTTGATCTGGTACTGGATCTGACCAATGACTTCGATAAAATTGACACAAAACTTGAGGGTCGCCGATTTGGAACTATTTTTTGCCTGAGCGTTCTGGAACACTGCGATCAGCCCTTTGTCATGGCGGATAATATGACTCGCCTGCTTGAAAAAGACGGTAAGTTAGTTATCTCACTTCCATTTGCATGGCAGTTTCACGGGTACCCTTCCGACTATTGGCGATTTACCCCGGAAGGGATTAAAAAACTGTTCCCACGATTGTCTTTTCAGGACGATCTGGGGGTGGCCACTACGCCCGCCAGCAAGGAAATTTCCCCGCTTGATGAAAACGTCGGAATAATTCCTTTTAGTTCCAAAGCAAATTGGTCAAAAGGACGTATCCTTCGTGGTATTTCCGCTAAAATCCTGAAGTTGTTGGCCGGGATAGGCCTGTTGCGTTGGCTCGTCGGGAACGGATATGTATTAGCTCCCACTATGATAACCATGCTCGGTGTTAAAGATAAAGATAAAGATAAAGCAGACTGAATATGGATGCAACCGCCAAAAGTCCGAAAAACGCCGCAAAAACAACGGCAACGCTTCAAAATCAAGTGGGAAAAGTACTTTTGACGCTGGCGTCAATATACAGAAGAAAGTAACTTATGAAAATTTTAGTATTGGGTGATTTCAGACGCGACTCGCCGCATTTTATGTTGAACAATCCGCGAATGTTCAGCAAAGGTTTTGTTCGCAATGGCCATGATGTGCTGGAGTTCAGCTATCGCGAAAGGCTGTTGAGGCACAGCCCATTTAAAAGTAAAAAATTGGCGGTAGCACTGGCCAAAAAGAAAACGGATCGACTTCTGGTTCAGTTGGCACGTCATCATCAGTCTGACATCGTTTTTATTACCGCTTTCAAGCTCCTGGACGGCGAGACGATAATGCAAATCAAAGAAGCTCTGCCGGCAGCTATGATAATATGCTGGTACAGCGATCCGCCCAAAGATATTAACCCCACCGTTACCGACATAGCGCTGCAATGCGACTGGTTCCTCTCGACCAGTGGCGCAGAGGTTTTACAGTTATATAAGTCATTGAATGTGCCCCATTGCGCTTTTATGCCCAACCCCTGCGATCCGGACCTTCAGCATCCGGTAACAGTGTCGCCCAAATGGCGTTCGCAATTGCTTTTTATCGGAAAGCTGAAACACAATCGGGCCGGTCAGGATTCACTCCGCTGGGAATTGATTAAATTCCTCGTTGAAAAAAAAGCGATGACGGTTTGGGGCGCCTTGGAAAAACCGGCAGTTAAAGGGCGGGATTATATCAATGCCATCTCCGGGGCTGAAATGGCCCTGAGTATCAATGTTTATAATGATGTTCGCTTCTATCATTCCGACCGACTGACGCATTTCATGAGTTGTGGCGCCTTTGTTTTGGCCAAACATGTACCCGATAGTGATTTGCTCTTCGAGGACGGCCGGCATATATGTTACTTCAAGTCCCTTGAGCATTGCCTCGAACTGATCGATAGATTCGAGACCGAAAAAGCTCGTCGTCAGGAAATCGCCGCGGCTGGCATGAAACATGCTCACGAAACTTTTAACTGTGTTAAGCTCGCTTCACATATAATCGATCTGGCCACAAAGGGTGATTATAAAGCAACATGGAGAGAGATTGTTTGAAAAACTGTAAGGACTTGTAAATCAAAAATGGAAGATTATTTATTTCCACGTAACAGGATCAAGTTTGTAATAGTTTTTCAGTTCTTCGTACAGATCGGGATGTTTCTTTTTCATTTGTTTTGCTTTTTCCAGAAACGCTTCTGTTACCACCGCGAAAAACTCAGCCGGGTGGGTCGCCCCATAGCGGCGCATAACACTGCGACGGCGTTTTTTCGCTTTTCCCTGCAGCGCCTCATATTCTCCGCTCAACACTTTCGCCCAACTGGCGTAGCAGCCTCGGCTTTCTAAAATGGGAGCTCCGTCGGCGGATCCGTCTTCCTGATCCAGCCGATGCGAAAATTCATGAAAGACCACGTTTTGTCCGTCATTGATATTATTTGCCCCGCCGGTCACGCTGTTCCAGGCCAGCGCCACCGGCCCGTTTTGCCACGATTCTCCCTGCCTCGCTTGCCCGCCTACGGTCCCATTGCCGCCGGCCTGCCGAGCCACATACGCTGCCGGATAAACCAGGATTGAGGTGAGCTTGGGAAAATACTTTGTCTTGCGGTTCAGAAGCAGCATGCAGGCCTGCCCGGCGATAGTTACCCGGACCTCGTCGGTGATTTCCTGCCCTCCGCACCCCTCGAACTGCTTTTCAGCCAAAAAAACGTTGATTAACCCTTCGAGTTGTCCCTTTAATTCGGCCGGTAGCCGATTATGCAAAGGAACATTTTTCTCCAGAATCTCCCGCCACTCGGGTTTAAACGGCCCGGACAACAGCCGCTTCCGTCGCGTGTTCCGCACCGCTCGCCGCCAGAGAACAATCCCCAACGCCAATATCAATCCTGCTCCAATTATCTTAATCGCGAACATAACGCTCCCAAAAGAAACTATGAACAGGCATTATACTTCTTAAGTGACCCGGCTGTCAATGTGACATAATGGCGTCAATTTTCGCGAAAAACGGACCTTCAACTTTTGGCGATTTTATGTTAGAATAGTTCGGTTAACGTTCATTTTTTGTGATTTTTTGAAAACAGCGGAAAATATTTTTACTGAAATGAAAGGTTTTGGCGTGTTTTCGGCCAAAACTCAGCAAAAATAAGTGGTTTTTGATGAAATTGAAATCGGCTAAAATGTTAAGATGGGTAGATTGATAATGAACCTGCGAATATTACAATATATGTTCCTTTTTGTATTTATCTTTTTATTTGCCACCCTTACAGGATGCGATGCCTTAAAAAAATCGGAATTATCACAATGCCCCATCCTGCTGGAAGAAAGATTCGATTCGAATTTGAAAAACTGGTGGGTCGAAGGCTCAGAAAAAGTCCGGATACAAAATGGTCGATTATATATCGATGCGAATGACGACAAAAAAGCAAAAGGAAAGGTCTGTACCGTATGGTATAAAAAACCATTCGAAGCAGATAACTTAACAATTGAATTCGACGCACATGTAATAAAATCGAAGTTGAAATGCAATAATATAAATTTCTTTTTATTCTATACCTACTCCGGCGAAAAGACAATGTATGAAACTCGCCATGCACGATCAAGCGGCGCATATAAATTGTACCATAGCCTGAACGGTTATATTTTTACGTATCTGAGAGATCGGCATAAAAAAGCAGAAGAATTTCCCAACAAATCAGCGAAAGCCAGATTCCGAATTCGCAAATGTCCCGGGTTCAAATTGTCAGCGGAAAATTTCGCGTATCACAACGAAGCAGGACAAACATACCATATCGTTATTGCCAAAAAAGGGAATAAACTGACCTACAGCGTGGACGGCAAAGTCTTCAATGAATGGTATGATCCTGAACCGTTGAAATGCGGATACATAGGATTGAGAACGTTTATGACATATCTCTGGATAGATAATATAGTTGTAAAAAGTGAAAAATAATCCGTGAACGGTTACATTTAATGAGAAGAGTTTCCCTTTCATAAATCAGGACGGCTTGCGCAGAACCCCAATGTCATCCCGCCATCTACAGTGATACTGGCGCCGGTCAGGTAGTCGCATCGGTTCGAACTTAAAAAAGTAACGAGGTGAGCTATTTCTTCAGTTGTGCCGATTCTGCCTGCCGGGATGGCGGTTAATAATTTCGATTGTCTTTCCGGCAGGGTCAATTCGGTAGCAATGGCACCGGCTACAATAGAGTTGACCTGAATGTCGTATTGCGCCAATTCCAGGGCCAAAGATTTTGTCAGGATTTCCAGAGCACCTTTCGAGGCACTATAGTGGGCATAGTTCCGTCTGGCGTCATAAGCATGAACGGAACTGATATTAATAATCTTTCCGCCCTTTTTGTTATCACGCATTATTCTGCCGGCATGTTGAGAACACAAAAAAGGCGCCCTGAGATTAACGGAAAGCACTCTGTCCCAATCTTCCCGCGCAAGCTCCAGAACAGGACCGGGATTCTGTATGGCTGCGTTATTGACGAGTATATCAAGCCCGGCGAAAGTTTTATCTATCCGCGAAAACATTTTATCAATCGCTGTCGGCTCCGACAAGTCCGCTGCGAACATAATAGAATCACGACTCAGCTTTTTGACATTATCATAAGAACCGCAAAGAGCGTCAGACTCTCGTGAACCGTGCACAACCACTTTGCATCCATTGCGAGCAAGCTCAAGAGCGATAGCCTTGCCGATGCCTCGACTTGAGCCGGTGACTAATGCGATTTTACCTTCGAGTTCCATCTTTTCCTCCGAAAACTTCGATGATCCGGTGCTGGTTTTTCATTTTTGTTTGTCCCGGTGCCCTACAAGCAAGCGGATTTCTCCGGAGGCTGGAATCTTAACGGGCAATCCGGCGTGCAGTTTCTTCCCTGTACGTTTGATGCTCGAATCAGCCAAGATATTGCTGACCGTGTATTCGATTTTCGATTCGACCGTGAACCATTCGGGTAACGTATTCATTCTGGGCCAGTCTTTGGAAAAGCCCATGTATTGGCGATGACGTGGAATATCAAAGATCAGCTTCCCTTTCCAGGGCTTTTCGGCTTTGAGGACAATGGCGAGGGCATCGCCCGTTTGTGCGGCTCCGAGCTTGAGGTCGCATCGCCAAGGTCTGGCGATGAGGCCCCGAGTATGCATAAGCGCATGCATAATGACGGTCCGGACACCGTTTGACTGGAGCTTCATTGTGCCCCAGAGTTCTGCGGTTTCAAGCGGTTCGCCGGAGCGGGCAACATTGGCGGCTACCTCGCGATCTATCCATTCGAGGGCCGGCTTCACGGGCAGTCGATTAATGAGATAGATTCCGCCTTCTATAGAGTCGGCATAACC
>Ga0255394_10137_pt1 | contig 11435 bp, 5 predicted proteins | sample ANMaggSeSYBR01D3_FD_182112 | JGI IMG/M metagenome (GOLD analysis project Ga0255394, IMG submission 182112) | Sediment cell enrichment communities from methane seep in Santa Monica Basin, California, United Staets - ANME aggregate JGI... | ecosystem: Environmental > Aquatic > Marine > Cold seeps >...
TCGTGTCCTTCTTATCTTCGTGGTGAATAAAAATATAAGAGAAGAAAATTTGACCACGAAGAAACGAAGAGCACGAAGAAGATGGAAGAAATGTAGAAAAGATGAACATTCAATCCCGATTTGTCGGGAAACATCGGACAAAAAAAGAGATTTGACCCCTTTAATTCGTTCCCTTTAATTCGTTCCGGTCGTTGCGGACAACTATCGAGTAAAAAATGTGAAAGGTAAAAGATATGAGCAAATACATTATTATTGGCTTAATGTGCCTGTTCCCACTGGAAATCATGGCGGCAGTTCACCCAAGTGTTTCAGAGTTGATACACAAATATGCTAAAACGCAAGACGAGTTCCAGCCTTCTTTTATTTCGAAGATGGAAACCAAGGCCGTCTGCACCTATAACTTTCCGAATATGAAAGTGCATGCAAACAATGTTGAGCGATATAGTACCGAGGAATTTCGACGGGATGGCAGTAGAGCAAAGATTATCAAGAAGAGCTGGGGTTGGATGAATAGCAGTCGAACTCGTGACGAAAACAACAAAGCATACAATAGCTGGCTATTTGATGGTAGTAAATTCTACGCGTATGGAAACGGTACAGTGAATGACCAATTTGTCGAGGGTTACCCGGGAAAAGGCAGTTTGAAGGGAGAGCATGAGAAAAAGCACAGTGCACAAGTGGCGTGGAAAATAGTGCGTACTGAACCATTCCTGGGTTATTTCTGGGCTGAAAAGCGAGTGGATGAACGTATCCTTCATGATAAAGATGCCTATGTGCATAACAAAATGCAAAAAGTAGGAGAATTTCAATGCCATGTTGTAACCGCAAAGCCGGAAAAGGGTGTTCAGTTTAAAGTTTGGATAGCCCCAGAGCACGGGTACAATATCGCAAAATTTGAGTGCAGGTTTGGGGAAGGATATGATCCGATTGGACCTGGCAGGCCCTATGGAAAAGGAAGCAGTACCTATATGGCAGGAACCATCCGTAGTTTTAAAAAGATAGACGCTACTTGGGTTCCAATGGAGATGGATTATCGTGAAAATATCAAATACCCTGGGGGCCATATCCAGAAGAGAAGAATAAACTATAAACGGACTGAATTTCTAATCAACCCAGATCATGAGGCTCTCGGTTCATTTTTACCTGATGATATACCAAATGGTGCTTTAATTTTCGCTCACGGTACTCGATATACTTGGCAAGATGGTAAATTGATACCTAATAAAGGCAATGTTACTACGGATACGGTCGATAAAAAAATACGGTAGGGGTGGCAGCAATCGAGTAAAAAATGTAAAATGCAAAAGAAACGACAGCGTGGGCAACAAATTACCCACCTTACCAGACTACGCCTGTTGCCGCTTTTAAGCCAAAAATTAAAAAGGAGCATGTTGCTGATATGAGAATCGCTCTGTTTATAATTTTATATTCGGCGTTGAGTACGATTTCTGTGTTCGGCCAGGCTGCGCGTGTCTATACCAGCGGTGCTCACTTTGACGAAGGCGAACTCCTTGATGTGAACCACAGTTATGTACACGATCAGCTTCAACTGTCTAAACATGGAACCACTATTTTTCCCATAATCTGGATTGCCAACACAGACGAAGGTACCGTTTCCAAACTGGATACACAAACCGGCAGGGAACTGGGACGGTATTATACCGGCCCACCCGACTATGATGTAGCGCGTTATACCACCCATCGTTATGTTAATTATGAGACCAAATGGTACTGCGGAACAAGACTTCCTTATGTCGTTCCTAAATACCGCGACAAGATAGGATACAAAGACAGACAGGTAATTCATACCACAAAGACCGGTAAGGAAGCGTGGAGAGTATTGCGTTCGAAAAGAGATATAGCATACAAACATGCTGATCTTTACGTTACGAAGCCTGTAATAAGAGAAGTAACAGAAAAATATTATGAAACAATCCGACCATATCCAATTGCAACAGCAATGGATTTTGAGGGTAATGTCTGGGTTGCAAACCGGGGGTATGGTACTGTTATCAAGATTCTTAATGAAGGGGGTTTCGACAGCAACGAAAACGAAAGAATCGATACTTCGAAAAACATTTCTAAAAATAAAAAATCCGATGAGAATAAAAATTCCAAAAAAAATGATGGTGCCAGTCATGCCAATATCCTTCCCTGGTGGCAGGATGAACGGGTAGTGTTTAACATCGAGGTAGGGGAAGAAAACAGTGAACCGACAACAATAGCTGTGGATGCGGATAATAATGTCTGGGTGGGACTTTATAATGAGAATCGGTATGTTAAGATCAATGGTGAAACGGGCGAAAAATTGGCGTATGTGGATGTACCAGGTTCTCCTGTTTGTACGGTTATTGACGGTAACGGATTTCTCTGGTCGGCAGATGGCGGGATAACCAAAATTTTTACCCGCACCGGTATGGTAATCGGTCATCTGGATATCGAAGCTTACAGTATTACTGTGGATAACGCCGATCGACTGTGGGTGGCCGATACAAAAGGTGAGCTTGTACTCCAGGTCGATACGAATAGCGGCCACGTAGTCAGCGAGTATTATAATCAGGAGATTCAGACAAATCGGAATGAGACATTAAAACCGGATGATGCCGTTGCCGGTGAAGAAAACATATTGGAAGACAACACAAATCGAGGCATAACCCCTGACACAGAAGGAAACATTTGGGTGACCAATTTGAACAGTAACAGCGTTACCAGGTTCAATCGCGAGAACGGCGAGGCTCTGTCTATGATACCCGTCGGCAATCATCCGGTTGGCATTGCCGTTGACTCCAAAAAGAATATGTGGGCTGTCAACAGGTATTCCGGCAGCGTGACTAAAATCGATGCGACGACCAAAGAAGTCGAAGGAACATACTCAGTTGGTACAGGTCCATGCGGTGAGGGCGACATAACAGGCTTTAAGCTACTCAGTATTACCACTCGGACAGGACTTTGGGCTTTGACACATGATAGCGGTGAGAGTCGTACTTCCTGGTATAATCTTTCCTGGAACAGCGACGAACCGGATGGCACCCAAATCTCTGTGAGAGTACGAAGCAGCGAACCTGATGATGTGTCAGATGATATTCCCTGGGTCAGTGCAGAGAATGGTGTTGATCTGAAAGGTATATCTGACGGTCAGTTGCTGCACATCGAAACAAAGTTTATAAGTGCGAAGCGAAATGCATCTCCAATATTATTCGATCTGACAGTAACTCCCAGAATAGATTATTTGCGGAAAGAATGCCGGGATATGTATTTACTGCCGGCTGACAAGCAATCAAATAGTAACGTAATATGTTTGAAACGGTGGAATTTTCCGAAAAAGGCACCTGCTAATCGGTATATTATGAGTAATGTACGTTGGGAAGCAGTTCGTGAAGACCCAAAAACTGAGATCAAAATCGGAATCTTCGGTAGTTGGCGACCTCAGGAGCCGATTTGTGTGCTTTATGAAGGGCCGTTATCCAAAGGACTCAAGCCGTTCGAAAAAGATTTCAGTCTTCATGTTCCAAAGAGACCGGGCAACTATCGAATTCGATTGATAGCTTCCATTGGCCCTGAGTTCTGTAATAATTTTTATGGCAGAGAAAAAAAAGAAAATGATGCGCCACAGATTATCGGCTGGTCTGAAATGAGATTAAGTACTCGAAACCATAACTGATGAATTTTATCGGGGATTAAAAAAGGGGAATAGGGTACTTTTTTTTACACAATTTTCTCTTCTGTTTTCTCTCGATTTTTGCGGATTTCAATCATTTTCGGTATTTGTTATTGTTGCACTTCAGATTGAAATTTACATCTTCTGGATTCTTTTTTTCTTCTCTCTTTCTCTTCAATTTATTCGTGTCAATTCGCGTTCATCCGTAGCCAAAAACTCTTTATCCTCTTCGTGCCTTGGCGCGCGCATTTACCATGGTAGGCCCATTTTTTTGGCCAAATTTTCGTTCAATTTTTGTTCGATTTTGGCCGTTTTATGTTAAGAACTGTCCGAAACTAAAAGAAATCGTTAAAAAAAAGGTTGCAAAAGTGCAATACCATCGTAAATGCGCGCGCTAAATGTTAAAATAGGTTAAATAGGTTGCAGAATTCACTCGCTATTGTAATCGATAATTGTATGAATTTCGTACCCTTTCAGCTTCAGTTTTCCCGACCCGGTAGATGGCATATCGGAAAATTTCAACTGGGATTGGCGTATTTTTAACAAGTCTGGTAAGATGACATTGTTCTGATTTATTATATTGCGTGTAGCACGAATTGTCGTACTGTCCCTGATATCCTATGAACACCATTTTGGAATATTTACCATGAAAACATCGATTCCCCCAAAACATTTTTGGCTTCCAATTGATCGTAAAACCTTATGGTTAATCACATTAGCCACTTTACTTTTAGTTCTTCCGGAAAATTCCATCTTTGCCCAATCATCTTCCCAGTCGAATTTCGACTGGATTCGTCGGGCAAGGACATTCATTATAGACGGCTATACGTATCCGCTTTCACCTGGTATCGAGTTTGACGCCGAAGAGTTGGCCCGGACCATGGCGGACATGCGCGCTAATACGCTCAGGATCGCCACTTCGGGCTTTTATTATTATATTCCCGGCACAAAATTCGAGACTCACCCCGACCTGGCCGGCCGCGACCTTTTGGCAGAATGTATCGCTGCCTGCAAACCTTATGGCATCAGGGTAGTGCCGTATCTCAGGACCGGCGGCGTCCTGGCTGCCAAAATGGTGAAACCCGAATGGGCCCAGTGGACCACTCCGCAGCAAGATATATCTGTAAGGTGGACTATGGGCGAGAAAGTGTCTCCCGTTTGCTGGAACGGCGAATACCGTCAGGCCTTCCTCGATCTGGTAGATAAGGTCGTCAGCCAATATGATGTTGACGGAATATATTTCGACGCATGGATGCTTTATTATGGGTTCTCAGGTCCTATGAGAATTTGTTATTGCCCGGGATGTACAAAAGGTTTCAAACAAACAACCGGCCTGGATTTGCCCTACCACGAGAACAAAAAAGATTACACCAGCAGCGAACTAAAAACCATCGACCGCTACCGCGACTGGTACAAAGAAAGACTCGTGGAAATTTTTCTGGAAACAAAACGCATCATCAAATCCCACAAAGATATCCCCCTGATATACAACATCAACCACGCCTCAAGAATTCCACATCCGGACCGGCGGATAATGGACGGAAGCGACGCCTTTCTATACGAATTCTCCAGTAGCGCACTGGGCCGCATGGAGGGAATCAGTCTGGCTGTTTCTCACGGCCTGGCTGTCTGGCCTTATGTGGGTATGTACGACGGGTATTCACGTATAATGACCAATAAATACGGAATGCAGCAGGGGATATATATTTCTGTCGTCTTTGGCGGTGCGCCGATTTTGTTCAACCCGTATTACTTCGTAGATGACCCCGAATCCCGCGAACCGGTAAAAGAAGCGTTTCGTGTGTTCGAGGAGAATAAAATATTTATGGACAATTTCGGGCAGTATAAATTCTGCGCCGTGGTCTGGAACGACCAGGACCCGCCCGGACACGAGGTCAGGGTGTGGCTGTGGCAGACAAACGCTCGCAACTGTACGTCAGGGGCATTCGCGGCATGTGTTGACAACCACATACAAACGACTTCGTTCATGAAAGAAGACCTTAATAATCCTGAACTGCTCAATCAATACAAGGTATTATACCTTCCGGATATTTGTTACCTTTCCGACAAACAGATTGCGAACATTAAAAACTTTGTCAAGCAGGGTGGCGGGCTGGTTATGACCTATGCCACCTCGCTTTACGATGAAAAGGGGAAAAAGCGTTCTGATTTTGCCCTTGGCGATCTGGCTGGAATCCAGCACATCGAGCCGGACGAGGATATGTCCGAGAAAATCGCGGCAACTCTCTCATTTGGTGGTGTGTGGAATTTGTATATGAAAACCCGGCCCGGCCAACAGGTCATCAAATCACCGCTGGCCGAGAAGCTTATACCGGCTTTTCGGTATGAACCGGTCAAGGCGCTGCCCGGCGCAGAAGTGGCCGCGGACATCGTAGAGGGCACAAATACGAAACCCGTTTTCCCCGGCCTGGTGGTGTCCCGCTATGGAAAAGGAAAGGTGGCCTATATTCCGGCGGCACTGGATGCGGCCTATTTACAGAGCCACATCCGACAATTCGGTGATTTTATCAAGGATGTAGTTGAATATGTAAGCCCGGCAGGACTGCCTTTTGAGATAGAAGCACCCTCGTCTTTGATCGCGAACATGACTTCTAAAGGCAATATCAGAGTATTGCACCTGGTAAGTTGGGCCGGATCTAAGTTGGGGAGCACACGGCAAAACATCTATCATATTCCGCCCATTGATAATGTTGTTATCAAGTATAATATACCCGAAGGTAAAAAAATAAAGCAGGTTGCCCTGTTTGTTCCAGGCGAATTTTCCCATAAAAGAAACGACAATGTTCTGTATATAACCCTGCCGAAAGTTGACAAATATCAGGCCGTCATTATTGAAATGGAGAAGGATTAAATTTTAAATCGTACATAATGCCTTTTTGGAGAATTTGACATGAGAATATCGCCTCTGGCTAATTGTTCTCGGTTTGCAATCGGGCGTAAAACCACAGGGTTAATCCTGTTAATCGCTTTGCTTTTGGTTCTTCCGGGAAATTTCGCCTTCGCTCAATCATCTTCCCAGTCAAAATTCGACTGGATTCGCAACGCCAGGATACTCTTAGTGGATGCATATACTTATCCGCTTCATCCGAAGATAGAGTTTGATGCGGAAAAGATGGCTGAGACCATGGTCGATATGCATTTTAATACGGTAAGAATTGCCACATCAGGTTTTTATTGGCTAATTCCAGGGACGAAGTTTGATACAGCGCCGGGCCTTGGAGACAGAGACATTTTAGCGGAATGCCTCGCCGCATGCAAACCCCGAGGGGTCAAGGTAGTTGCTTATCTGAGAACCGGAGGTCCGGTGGCGCCGGAAGTTATGAGGCCCGAATGGGCATATCGAGTGAATCCGGAAGGCGATTTATACTATAAAAGGCATTTCGGCGAACTAATGACACCTTTTTGCTGGAATACATCATACCGCCAAGCCTTTCTCGATTTGGTGGAAAAGGTTATGAGTAGATACGACATAGACGGCATTTATTTTGACGCCTGGTTGCTTTACTATGATTATCCTTATCCAAAGGTTTGTTACTGTCAGGGATGTAAAGACGGATTCAAAGAGGCAACAGGTCTGGAGTTGCCTTACCGGCAAAATTACAATGAGTACACCGCCGAAGAACTAAAAACCATTGATCGCTATCATGATTGGTGCAGAGGGGAACTTGCCGAGATTTTCCGGGAAACAAAGCGTCTTATCAAATCTTACAAGGACATACCCCTGATATTTAATCTTAACAGCGCTTCAAATATAAATAACACATCCTATACAGACCCCAGCATAGTCGAAGGATGCGACGCTTTTTTATACGAAAACACCAAGTGTATGCTGGAGCGCGCGGAGGGGGTCAGTCTGGCGGTTTCCCACGGCCTGGCTGTCTGGCCCTATGTCGGCGCGATTGACGGATATCCGAGAATAGTCAGTAATAACTATGAATTAACGCAGCAAATATACACCACTATTGTCTTTGGCGGTGCGCCCATTTTATACCAGAATTACTCCTATGTTGACTACCCTGATGAACGAAAACCGGTAAAAGAGGCGTTTTATATTCTCGAGAAAAATAAAAGTCATATTGAAAATTTTTATCCCCAAAAATTCTGCGCTGTTGTCTGGAATAAAAAAGATCCGCCGAAACATGCTCATAAGGGATGGGTTTGGCAGACCAATGCCCACAACTGCACAACAGGGGCGTTTGCCGCATGTGTCTATAACCATGTCCAAACGACGTCATTTCTGAAAGAGGACCTTAATAATCCTGAATTGCTCAATCAATATCAGGTCTTATATCTTCCGGATATTTGTTACCTTTCCGACAAACAGATTGCGAACATTAAAAACTTTGTCAAGCAGGGCGGCGGGCTGATTATGACCTATGCCACCTCGCTTTACGATGAAGAAGGCCGAAAACGCTCCGACTTCGCCCTCGGAGAGATGGCTCGGATTCAATATCTCAATCCGGACAAAAAAATGGCTGAGAAAATCGCAGCGAATCTCTCATATGGTGGGGCGTGGGATCTGTATATGAAAACCCGGCCCGGCCAACAGGTTATCAAGCCCCCATTAGCCGACAATCTTATGCCGGCTTTTCGGTATGAGCCGGTCAAGGCACTGCCTGGCGGAGAAGTAGCCGCGGATATCGTCGTGGGCACAAATATGGAACACATTTTCCCCGCCCTGGTGGTCTCTCGCTATGGAAAAGGAAAGGTGGCCTATATTCCGGCAGCATTAGACGCGGCCTATTTACAGAGTCATATCCGGCAATTCGGTGATTTTATTAAGGATGTAGTTGAATATGTAAGCCCGGCAGGGCTGCCTTTTGAGATAGAAGCACCCTCGTCTTTAATCGCGAACATGACTTATAGAGGCAATGTCAGAGTATTGCACCTGGTGAACTGGACAGGATGTAAACTGGAGAGAATGCGGCAAAACACCTATTATATCCCGCCCATTGACAATGTTGTTATTAAGTATAATATACCACAAGGTAAAAAAATAAAGAACGTTGCCCTGTTTGTTCCGGGCGAATTTTCCCAGGACAAAGATGGGAATACGCTGTATATAACCCTACCGAAAGTTGACAAGTATCAAGCGGTAATAATTGAGCTTGAGTAATAATGACGCCAGCGTCAAAAGTCCTTTGCCCCTTTGATTTTGGGGCGTTGGCGGTGCTACCGCACGGGCAGATAGTTGGTTTTTGTGCCGTTTTTCGGACTTTTGGCGGTTGCATCAATAATGTTTTTTATTATCGGAGAAAAACCATGAGACGACGTGACTTTATTGGAACATCAGTGGGAGCGGCGGTTTCACTTATCGGGGCAGTTGGCTGCCAACCGGAAGAGAAACTCTCCGCCTGCGGAAATCGAACATATCACAGAAGCAAGGCCGAAACACCCGACAAGACCAAGCAATGCGTAACCGACAACGACAAGTTGGCGGGGCTTGGCTTGAAAGGGTTGCGAGACCAATACCGCTATGATCTGTTCGATGATTTTCTGCCCTTTATGGAAAAATATGTCATCGACCATGAACTGGGCGGTTTCATGTGCAACACCGACAGGGATGGTACCAACCTCAGCACCAAAAAGAACAGTTGGTACATAGGCCGTGGAATATGGGTCTATTCATTCCTGTATGACCAATTGGTGCCTAAGAAACAATATCTCAAGGTGGCCAGCAAGGCGGTCCGGTTCATTCTCCAAAATCCGCCCAGCGGCAACAACTTTTGGCCCGTAGAATATACCCGGCAGGGAAAACCTATGCCGACGAACAACAAAGAGATATATGGCGACCTGTTCATCGCCAACGGTCTGGCAAAGTATGGCTGCGCCGTCGGCGACGATAAATACTGGTATATGGCCAAGGATATTCTGTCCAAATGCGTCAGGATTTATGACCGTCCTGATTATGCCCCCGATGCTCCCAAAGTGTATATTGATTATGATCCGACTAATATCCTGCTCCGAGGCGGCCAGGCCAGCTCTTTGCCGGGGACTCGGACGCTCGGCGCTTCGATGGTACTGCTGCGGCTTTGTACCCAAATGCTGAACCACAAGAAGGATTCGGATATAGAAGCGATGGCACATCGCTGCGTCGATGCCGTTTTAAAACACCATTACAACCCGGACTACGACCTTCTTAACGAAGTGCTGAATCACGATATGTCCCGTCCGAACAACGAGTATAAAGAACTGGTTTATACCGGCCATGTTATTGAAATGATGTGGATGATGATAGATGAGGCATGCCGACTCAAAGACAAGAAACTTTTCGACAAGACGGCACAGTTACTACGGCGGCACCTGGAAATAGCCTGGGATGATGTGTACGGCGGCTTGTTCAGGTGTTTGAAAAACGTGGACGAAAATACATGGATACTGGATAAGGCACTCTGGGTGCAGGAAGAAGCCATTATCGGATTGTTATATATCATCGAGCACACCGGCGAGCAGTGGGCCAAAGACTGGTTCTCCAAGATTTTCACCTATGTCCATGACAAGTTCCCCTTGAAAAAGCACGGTTATTCACTGTGGGACCATTGGCCGGACCGTAAGGCAACCTTCGTCAAGCATTATTCCCGCATCGAAAATTTCCATCATCCCCGCCACCTTATGCTGAGCCTGCTCTGTATCGAACGTATGATACAACGGCGTGGGAAAGTTTCCGGTATTTTTACCTAAAAGGACGCCAGCGTCAAAAGCACTTTACCCCCTCGATTTTGAAGCGTTGGCGTTGTTTTTGCAGCGTTTTTCGGACTTTTGGCGGTTGCATCTGAGAGGTTCAAGTAAAACCTTATAATCTAATTTAGAAATAGACAATTATATCAGGTGATCAAAAATGATTAAGCAAACCAATCTACAACGAAGGACATTCATCAAAACAGCCGCGACCGGTGGTGCCGCGCTTACCATGTTTAGAGTGAACAAGCCGGCATCCGCCCGGCCTGTGGGAGCTAACGATTCATTGCGTATCGAACGTATAATCGCTCACGTGGTCGAAATAAAGCTCGGCTTTACATATTCCACCGGTACGCAGACAACAGCTCGTGCTATAATATGGGAAATTGCGGCTGGGGATCACACAGGCCTGGGCGAATGTAATCTGGCTCTTCACGAGGCAACCCCCGGCATCCACGTGAAGGTTAAGGACCTGCCAAAAGCTCTTTCGCCGTGGGTATCCCCGCTGTTTGGGCGTGAGGCGAAGGAACTGGAGGCACTATTGCCCCCGATGCCAGGCCGTCTGAACTGGGACCTTCTTGTAACACGTGAAGGGTTGAGCATTGCGTTGTACGACCTGGTCGGAAAGGCGCACGGCTTACCAGTCCACACGTTGCTTGGCGGCAGACGGCGTAACCGCATCCCCGGAATGCCTGTAATCCACGTCGGGCCTGTAGATGTGATGATTCAGCGGGCCGGGATGTGGCTGAACGCCGGTTACCGTTTTCTGAAGGTCAAGTTATGCGGCAACTTTAAAGAGGATTCCGAGGCCATTCACGGCATCCGAAAACTTGCCGGGGCAAATGTTTCTATCCAGGTGGATGCGAACGCCGGTTACAAAGACTTCGCAGAGGCCGAAAAAGCAGTCCGTTCACTTATGCCCTGCCAAATTGATTCTTTCGAGGACGTATTCGATGCGCCTGTCGAGCAGATTGCGGAACTACGCCGGCGGACGGGTGCGCGAATTATGGTTGATCGGGAGGCATACTGGCCGAACGTGTACAAAGTTACACAGACCGGCGCCTTCGATGTCGTCAAC
>Ga0255394_10138_pt1 | contig 11408 bp, 12 predicted proteins | sample ANMaggSeSYBR01D3_FD_182112 | JGI IMG/M metagenome (GOLD analysis project Ga0255394, IMG submission 182112) | Sediment cell enrichment communities from methane seep in Santa Monica Basin, California, United Staets - ANME aggregate JGI... | ecosystem: Environmental > Aquatic > Marine > Cold seeps >...
TGATTAAGAGCAAGATCAGGATTACTGTATCCTGAAGGAGAACATCATAGCTAAACAAAAAGCTCAAGAAATTCCAGGCGCCAAGCCATCTCTTGGTCGGGTTTTACTTGATTCTAAACTGATTTCCCAAGATCAGCTGGATCAGGTACTGGCAATGCAGCATGCTGGTGATACTCGCCGTTTAGGGAACATCCTGATTGATCAGGAATGGATCACCGCGGAAAGCCTTGCCCTGGCGCTGAGTATTCATCTAAATTTGCCCTTTGCGGATCTGAGCAGGCAAACGGTATCATCTGAGCTGACCAAAATAATTCCCGAAAACGTTGCCCGGCGCTACCAGTTAATCCCGGTTGAGATCAGCAACGGTTCACTGTTAGTTGTGATGGAAGATCCAACGGATATTCGCGTATTAAGTGAAATATCAGCCCTCACGGGCATGAATATCACTCCCTCAGTCGGTGTTGGCATGGATATCCAATCCGCCATCGATCTGCATTATAAAGCCAACAAGGAAATCGAACGAGAAGTCGCGGAGTTCTCCGGAAGTTTGGAGATAGCCGACGCTGATCTCGATGCAAGCGCAATATTGGAGGACCCGGTCGTCCGCGCAGTAGACATGATTCTAGAACAAGCTGTCCGGGACCGTGCTTCAGACATCCACATCGTACCAGATCATGATTCAGTGCGAGTTCGCTACCGGGTTGACGGAATGTTAATTGATGCTTTATCCCTTCCTCATGGAAGCCACTACCAGCTCTTATCCCGCATAAAAGTTCTGGCGGGGATGAATATTGCCGAGCGAAGACGCCCTCAAGATGGTCAATTTTCCTATGAAGCCAGCGGTGAAGAAATTTTCTTCCGGGTAGCGACCAGCGATACTACCTGGGGGGAGATGGCGACCATCCGCATTCTAGGACGGACAGAATCCATCCTCAACCTGGATGGGCTTGGAATGCAGGAGCAGGTCATAGAACAATTTAAACGTATTGTTCAATCCCCCTTTGGCATGGTGCTGGTAGCTGGCCCGACCGGTTCTGGAAAGACCACGACCTTATATGCGGCGTTAAACCAGCTCGACCGTAAGCGCTACAACATCCTGACAATAGAAGATCCAGTGGAATACAATTTTCCAGGCATTAACCAAATCCAGGTAAACCGGGCTGCCGAGATTACTTTTGCATCCGGCTTACGGGGTGTGATGCGGCTGGATCCAGATAAAATTATGGTAGGCGAGATCAGGGATGTTGAGACGGCAAGCGCCGCTGTCCAAGCCGCCTTGACGGGGCATCTTGTGCTTTCCTCAATTCACGCTAACGACGCAGCGGGGACTTTGTTCCGTTTGGTTCATCTGGGAATCGATCATTATCTGATCAACTCCTCGGTACTCGGTATGGTCTCGCAGCGGTTGATTCGCCTTACTTGCCCACACTGTAAGACTACAGTGATACCTTCAAAACAAATCAGCGAAATTTACCAAGCTGAAATGGGTGAGCCCCTCAAGGAATTCCAAAAAGGAGAGGGCTGCACCTACTGTCATGAAACAGGATACCTTGGTCGAATCGGAGTCTTCGAATTATTGATTGTCAACAACGAGATCCGGCAAATGTTTTCCGCTGGTGCAAGCTCAAGCGAAATAAAATCTACAGCGATAAAAGCAGGTATGCTTTCCATGCTTAAAGATGGTCTACTCAAGGTTAAACAGGGAATCACCACACCGACAGAAGTTCTGCGGAATGTGTATTCTGTGGAATAAACTCCAAACACCGGTAATCGACAAGACCAAAAGAATGAAGGAGCAACAATGCCGTACCGTTATTTAGCTTATGATTCATCTGGGGTGGAGAAACAGGGTGTACTTCAGGTTGAAATGGAAGAAACCGCAGAACGGATTCTGTATGAACGCGGCCTGACAATAGCTAAACTGACAAAAACAAGGGCAGGGCTGAACCTGGCAAAATGGTTTCCAACATATTTTGGCCCGAAACTCAGAGATGTGATCGTTTTTACCAATCAAATGGCAAATTTAGTTGAATCTGGCGTACCACTGTTAACTGGATTGAATCTTATGCTGGAAGAAGTGACCAGTAAACCTCTCCAGAAGGTACTTATGGGGGTTGTGGAAGATATCCGGCAAGGCAGCGCTATCTCTTCAGCCCTGGCAAAACACGAATTGGTATTCCCTCCTATCTATCACCAAATGATCAACGTTGGAGAACGGACGGGAAATCTTGGAGCAGTCCTCCGGCAGTTAGGTATCCACCTGGAGAAAGAACAAAGCACCAAGTCCAAGGTACGGGGCGCGATGACGTATCCAGCTGTTGTTCTTTCCTTAGCATTCGTGGTAGTTTTAATTTTGCTCAATTTCACCCTGCCTCCCTTGCTCCAGCTTTACAGTGAATTTGAAGCCCAATTACCCTGGCCAACACGCTTTCTAATGGCTTCTTCTGATTTTTTCCAGGAATATCGGCTTTATTTATTCCTGGGACTGATGGCAATTATTGGAGGTGGCTGGTTTTATTTTTCGCGGCCGCGAGGGAAAAAACAATTAGCACACATGGCCTTAAAAATCCCGGTCATTGGCAAGGTCAACACCTACGGTAACAGTGCTCGCTTCAGTAGAACCCTGGCAACTTTATTGTCCGCCGGGCTTCAGCTGACAGAATCTATGGAACTTACCGGACAAACAATTCAGAATACTGTTCTTAATCAAGAAATCGACAATTTGCGGCAAGAGACATTGCAAGGGCGCGGGATCGCAGTCCCTTTAGCACAATCTATTTATTTCCCAAAAATGCTGGCTCATGTTGTCCGGATTGGAGAGGAAACCGGTTCTTTAGACACCCAGCTGGAAACTTTAGCAGGTTTTTATGAAGAAGAAGTGGATCGGGCAATAAACAATATGACCACCCTGCTGGAACCGGGCATGATTATCTTCGTGGGAGTCATTGTAGCATTTGTGGCAATCTCGGTTATCTTACCCATGTATTCCCTTTTGGGTCAAATTCGATGAACTTATTTCAGCGTCCCTGCTTCACCAAAAACCCTTTCCGGTCCTTCAACGATGAAGGAGGAACAACCCTGGTAGAGGAATTGGTCACAGTGGCGATTATTGGAATTGGCATTGTGGTCCTTGTTGCAATGATCACCACTGGCGTTATCGGCGTAAGGCAGGTCGACGACAAAGTACTGGCAGAATCTTTGGCGCGATCCCAACTAGAGATCATCAAAGATTCTACCTACCAGGCTGATCCGGTCTCCGTGCCGTATCCTGCAGTTGCTCCGATTCCAAATTACAGCGTTGCAGTGGGAATAGAATACTGGAATGCATCCAGCAGCACGTTTGTGTCTGCTGTTAGGAACGATGGCCTTCAAAAAATTACCGTAACTGTATCTTCCGCTGGAACTCCCCTGATTCAAACTGCAGATTATAAAGTGGACCGTTGATGAATACTATCTCAGCTAAATCAGCCAGAATAAGGCGCCGAGTGAAAAAAGTTCACAGTGAACGCGGCACTACCATGGTAGAACTGCTGGTAGCGATGTCCATCAGTGTGCTTGTGTTTGGAATCATATCAACCGCCCTGGTTCAGTTTTTCCTGGTAACCCGTTGGGGAAACGATCAGCTAATAATCACTAATGACCTCCAGGTAGCTTCGCTGTGGTTGGGTCGAGATGCCCTGGAATCTGCCAATTTCGTCCCAGGGGCGGGAGCGGTTTACGGCACTTTGAACTGGGCCGATTCAACTCACCAATACCGCTATTCATATAATATTGTGGACGGCGCATTAGTCCGGGAACATTTTGAGAACAGCATCCTTCAGTCCACTCTGCAGGTGGCGAGGCATATCACCAACCAGGGTGACGTGGTTTTCAGTACTAACAGCCAACTTTTATCCGTATCAATAACCTCTACCAGCGGCGACGAGTCAGAAACTGTGGATTTGAGTCTTGCCATGAGATCTCATTAAAGGATGGGAATGAAAAGGTTGAGAAATCAAGGCGGTCAGAGAGATAGAGTTTTACAATCGGTCAGAAATTTATCTGGTCTGTTGTTTAAGCTGCGTCAGGGGTTAAAACAAGAATCCGGCCGGTCTTTGCCTGCCGCGCTGATCACATTAGCTGTAGGTTCGATGCTCCTGACCCCCTTCCTGTCTTTTGTCAGCACCCGATCACTCGGCACCAGGGCTGCAACGGAAACTTTTAATGAACAGTATGCCTCCGATGCCGGGGTTGAATTTGGAATTTGGAGTTTGCTCAACAACTCGGCATTTCGGACCCAGGTTGACATCAACGCAGGAACCCCCCAGCCGCTTGCCTTCCCGGGTCCAATCAATGGATACACTCCTACTATTTCCATAACCGGACTTCCGATTGGAAGTTGGTACCTGCGCCAATTTGCTCCCGCAAACATTGATAGGGGTGGATCATTGGCTTACACCGGTGGAGATCGTGTCTATGCCTTGAGGGGTAATAATTCAAGGAACTTTGGCTATTACAGTATCTCTGCAGACCAATGGTTTAGTTTAGCAAATACTCCGAATACTGTTCGCCAGGGGGGGGCGCTGGTTTATGCAGGCGGAAACTATCTATATGCATTACGGGGAAGAAATTCGTATAATTTCTGGCGCTACAACATCACCACAAACAACTGGTCAAACCTGGAAGACACAATCAGCCAGGTTACTCGAGGTGGAGCGCTGGTATATGCCGGGGGGAATTTTCTCTACGCCCTGCGAGGAAATTCAAATATTTTTTGGCGCTACAACATATCATCAGACAGCTGGAGCAGCCGGGCAAACACACCCGACCCCGTTAGTTTCGGTTCTGACTTGGTCTTTACAGGTGGAAATTACATTTATGCCTTTCGCGGCAGGAACAGAACCAATTTCTGGCGCTACAATATCTCCGCCAATTCCTGGAGCTCCCTGCAAAACGCCCCCGCAAACGTCAATAATGGTGGATCGCTGGCATACAACGGGGGAGATTATATCTACGCTCTGCGCGGAAACTCTACCGGTTTCTGGCGGTATACTGTTACAATGGATAGTTGGACAGTACTTACCGATGCGCCCAGTAATGTAGGTCGGGGGGGATCTCTGGTATTTACCCATTCGCAGGGTGGTTTTGCTTTTCGGGGCAGGTTTACAAGGGATTTTTGGGAATTTGAAGTCACACCTCCCCGATATGATATATCTTCTCAAGCGGGATCGGTGGACACAGATGCCAGGTTAGAAATTGATGGATCCACCAAGACAATATTATTTTGGGACATTGATTAATCGCTTGTTATAAGGACCATATAAAAGATCTTATGGATGATCCAAAACAAAAAATCGGTAATGAACTGAATAAAACCCTCTCTCTCGTTGGCTCGGTGGGGCTATTTGATATAAACATCCTTCCCCAGCGGTACCGCAGGAAGCGGATTAGATTGGTAAGTATCCTGCCCTGGTTGTTGTTTATTGTCTTGCTTGGTCTCCTGTATTTCTCCGGTATCCTGGCCCTGGAAGCCCAAGCACAATTTAAACAGAGCCAAATTGATCTGGCCCAGGTTCAATCAGCCCTGGAAAATTACCAATCCAGTGCAGAGCAAGTAGAATCCCTGGAAAATGAGATTGAGGCGGTATATTTGCTCAGAGATCAAATTACGGATTCCTACCAGGGTATTGATCTATCTAGTACCCACTGGAGCGACACCCTGTTCAGTATTAAAGGAATAATCCCTGAAGGTATCTCATTATCCCTTGTTACCCAACAGGAAAATCAAATCCTTCTCCAGGGAATCTCTAATTCTTACTCAATCATCCTTGATTTAGTTGAAAATTTAAATGGACTGGACGCAGTACAGAACGTCCAGATTGAATCTGTAACCCGGATTGTAGAAGCAGAACCTTCAGTTGACATAATCGAAACCGAGGATGATTCCCAACCAAGCACATCAACAAATCCGTCCTACTCCTTTTCCATCCTGACTATCACCTTCGGGGAGGAAGGACTGCCATGAACAAAAAACCAAAGCGGATTTTTTCCCCTATGCGTACTGCCATTCTTGGAAGCGTGATCCTGGCTATGCTGCACATCATCTTGCTTGGAGGAACATACCAGCGGAGAGCTGCAGCAGAAAAGATACAATCTGACAGCGCCGTACTTGATCAAAACTATGCTGAATTAAAGCAAATCAGTGATGAACAGGTAAGCGCCCTCCGGTTTGAATTAGGACTCATCCAGGCAGAAGTGGATGATCTGCAAAGCTCTTTTCCTGAACTGGGAGCGCCCTTTGCCATTTATCACCGCGGGATGGATCTTTCCCAGAGCAGTGGGGTTGATCTTGACAGTATATCTCTCCTGGGAAGCGACCTTCAAGAAACTGCCTCAGGTAATATTCAAACCAATAACTATAGTATTGAATTGACTGGTCTCCTGGAATCCTGCCTGACCTTTATTCAGAAACTTGAGAGTGCCGGGATGGATACATTGACAATGGAATATATCAGCATCTGGCCTGAAGAAGAACTCTGTTCCCTTGAGATTAAAACCGTTGGCTATCCGGGAGTTGAAGAGTAATAACCGGAATCTTCAATTTATCGCATCTGAGAAAGAGAGTGAACCTTGTTTAAAAGAAAGATTACAACAATTAGTTTTGAAGGCAACGAGATAAGATTCCTGGTTGTCCGGGGCAGGAAAGTCCATTCCTGGAGAACTAAAACCATTCCTCCTGAGTTGATGAATCAAGGTCTTATCCAAAATCCCGTCTCCGTGGGTAAAATTATCCAAACCACTCTCAAGGAAATCAAAGCGCCCAAGAGGATTATGGTCACATCAGTCACTGGGCAACGGTCGGTTCATCGAATCATGAGGATCCCCAATATCCAGGATAAACTCCTGGAAGAAACCATCCGCCGAAAAGCAAAACAGGAGCTTGCCATCCCGGTTGATGAGGCTGATCTTTCCTGGCGCATAATAACCAGAGCCAATAACCAGATTGTCCTCTATGTTCTCGCCGTGCCAAACGCAATTATTGATAGGCAGGTCGAAACTCTGCGGGCAGCGAAAATTAAACCAAAGATAATGGACATCAAACCACTCGCATTGCAACGGGTAGTGAATAAAAAAACGACAATAATAGTGAACCTTGAAAGCTTCAGCATGGGAGTGATTATCGTAGTTAATCATATCCCGATCCTGGTCAGAACCATTCCGCTAGAAACCGGAAACTTAACTGATGAAGCAAAAATTGACCTGCTCGGCCAGGAACTCGCCAGGACGGTAAAATATTACAACGAGAGCAATAAAAGCAACCGCTTACAGGAAGAAACTGTAGTATATCTAACCGGGGAATTATTTGATTATCCCCGCCTTGAATCGCGATTAGATGAAAGTCCAAATTTGGCTGAAAGATTTAGCTCAAAAACCCCTTATAAGATCAGCTTGCCTAAACCGCCATTAGAAACTCCGCCAAAACTATCGGTTGCAAAATATGCCGTCAATCTAGGGTTAGCGTTAAAAAACACGAAATGACATCCTTGGCATGGGCATACAGCTTGATCGGGGTTGTAATTGGCAGTTTTTTAAATGTATGTGTTGACCGTTTGCCAGAAAGCGGATCGCTTGTCGCCCCTCCTTCTCATTGCCCCCAATGTAAACGCCGTTTAACCGTTCTTGAACTCATCCCAATTTTCAGCTACATCTTTCTCCGGGGCCGCTGCCGTTCTTGCGGAGAAAAGATCCCGGCCCGGATCCTGGCAGTTGAGCTTGGCACAGGATTGATGTTCTTATTAATCTGGATCCGCTTTGGTCAAAGCTGGGATACTGTGCTCGTCAGCGTCTTAGGGTCCCTCTTGTTGGTGATCGGATTAATTGACCTGGAACACCAAAAAATTCTCAACATTCTCATTTACCCCGCTATTGGCTTCGGGCTGCTGTTGATCCCATTAACCCATATCGCCACACCCTGGACATTTTTGGCCGGCGGAGCGCTGGGGTTTGCGGTCTTATTCGTCATTGCCGTTCTTTCTCCTGGAGCAATGGGCATGGGTGATGTAAAACTGACCATTTTTCTGGGGATAATCGTAGGCTATCCAGAAATCATTATTGTCCTCTTCCTGGCTTTTGTATCTGGGGGTTTAATTGCCGGGATTATGCTTGCCTTTAAGAAAATCAAACGCAAAGATACGATTGCCTTTGGACCTTATCTCGCGCTGGCGGGGATGATTTCAATACTCTACGGAGATCAAATTCTTGGTTGGTGGTTAAGGAGAATTGGCTGATGAATATCCTGGATCTATTTACCCTCATGGAACAAAAAGAGGCTTCCGATCTTCACTTGAAATCTTCTGCTGTGCCTATCTTGCGGATCCATGGAGATCTTGTGCCGGTACCAGGTCTTAATCCTCTCTCTGCCCAGGATATTAAATCTGCGTTTCAGTCTATGACAACCCAGGGCCAGCAAGATGATTTTCTCAATAATAAAGAATTGGATTTTTCACATCAGACCCAGGGTGGAATTCGTTTTCGGGTCAACGCCAGTCTGCAAAAAGGGGAAATCAGCCTTGCCTTCAGACGCGTCTCTCAGGAGATCCCCAGCCTGGAACTATTGGGACTACCAGAAATTTGCAAGGACCTGGCATTAAAAAAACAGGGCCTGGTGTTGGTAACAGGTCCCACTGGAAGCGGGAAGTCCACCACCCTGGCTGCCATGATCGACTATTTAAACCAGCGGAAAGCCCGCAGGATTGTCACAGTGGAAGACCCTATTGAATACCTCTACCAGGATAAACAAAGTTTTATCACCCAGCGGGAATTGGGATCTGATACAAAATCTTTCGCAACAGCCGCAAATCAGGCTTTGCGCCAGGATCCCGACGTCATCCTGGTCGGCGAAATGCGTGATCCTGAAACCATGGCCGCTTGCATCACTGCAGCGGAAACTGGACACCTGGTGATGTCTACACTGCACACCAATAACGCTCCCCAATCCATCGACCGGATTGTGGATTCGTTCCCACCTTACCAGCAAAATCAAATCCGGATGCAGCTTTCCCTGGCTTTGTTAGCAATCCTGTCCCAGCGGTTGCTTCCCAGGCTTGATGGTCAAGGCCGCGTACCTGCGGTAGAAGTAATGGTAGCCAATCATGCCATCCGAAATTTAATCCGGGAAGGAAAAACTCACCAGATGATCAGTATTATGCAGACCGGCGCTGATCAAGGCATGCAGACAATTGATAGAGCGCTCCAGCAGGCATACCAGCAAGGATTTATCTCTATAGAGGATGCGCTGCCACTGGTTAGCGATGAAAAAGCCTTCCGGTCATCTCTGGGCTCCGTTTGATCTGAAAAGGGTTTAAACCCCTAATTTCAGCAGCAATGATTTCTGGATAATCCATTTTTCCCCATTTTATTGCATTTTCATAGCAATCTCATCTTTATTTTCATATTTATAGCCTTTTGCTGTAAGTTCCCTGTAAGGCACAGCAGGGAAAAATTTGTTTTAATGAAGGCATCCAACAAATTGGAGCACCCGGAATTTTTCCAGGTGAATTTATCAACTTTTTAGAAAACAGACTTATTTTGAAGGAGGCATAATCCAATGTTCAACAAACTTTTCAAATCCGAAGGCGGCTTCACCCTCGTAGAGCTGTTGGTGACCATCGCAATCTTAGGTGTCCTGTTCGGCATCGTGACCCTGACCCTGAGCGGTGTAGGGGCTAATGCAGAAGACACTGTCAAGGTCGCAGAATGCGGCGTGGTTCAGTCTGCAGCTGATATTTGGCTGGCGGCAGATACCGGCAACACCATTACTGCCCGTGCAGCGGGCGCAGTTGCCATTATTAAATCCGGCGAAGCAAAATTTGCCGATTCTTACCTGCGAGACTTACCCACAGAGTACGAATACTACTGGACAGCAACCGGTGATGTCTCCTGCCCACAAGTAACACCAATGCCCTAATAAAACTAAAAACCATCAAAACAAAAACGCCGTCAAAGACGGCGTTTTTTGTTATTAATAAAACAGAGACCTCCGAGTTCGGGTCGACCTCGGAGGTCTCTGTTAAAAGAAAAGTGCCCCCACGGGGACTCGAACCCCGGTTTTAGCCTTGAGAGGGCTATGTCCTAGGCCTCTAGACGATGGGGGCAGAACGAAACTCATTCTATCATGACCCCTACCCTCCGTCAACGAACCAGCGCCAGGGATTCAGAAAATATCCCCAGACAAAACCAATCCGGATCTTTCTGATTTCCTGTTAAAATAACCTCAACTATTATCTGATTCCAGGGAGAGGATATGAGCCACAAGATCACTGCCAAACAGCATAGTTCCAAAATGTGTTTTGTATGCGGGTTAGATAATTCCTTCGGTCTTCAGGCATCATTTTACGAGTTGGAAGACAACCAGCTGGTGGCACTGTTTACACCAGCAGAAGAACATCAGGGTTACCCAGGACGTCTGCACGGCGGGCTGGCCGCCACTATCCTGGATGAAACCATCGGCCGGGCGATTATGATCCAGCAAGATGAAATCTGGGGTGTAACAGTTGAATTCAAGGTTCGCTACCGGGCACCGGTCCCGCTGGGTGTGGAGTTACGGGTGGTCGGACGCATCACCAAAGAAAATCGCCGTTTGTTTGAAGGCACCGGTGAAATTTTACTCCCGGATGGTCAAACCGCAGTGGAAGGATTTGGTAAATATATCAAATTGCCGCTGGATGATATCGCTGATTTTGATTATGAAGAACAGGAATGGAAAACGGTTCTCAGCCCTGAAGATCCCCAAACGATTGAGCTGTAGATAAAAAACACGATACAGTTAGAACAATGACCCGTAATCCTTGGAGGATTATAGGTCGTATTATTTAATCTGATAAATCTTCATTCTCCAAAAGTTTCTGAAGCTCTGCCATCCGGGGATCAATGCTTACCTGGCGGTGTCCGCAGTCTTCCTGGTTCCGATTCATCCCGCAGACCGGGCACAAACCTTTACAATCTTCTGCACAGAGCTGACGGATGGGAATATCCAGGATCGCATAATCCCTGATTATCGGTGTCAGATCAATCGATCCATCAGCAGGAAGCTGTTGCTCCCCCAGCTCACTCCCCGGGTTTCCTGCGGGATGGGCTGAGAACATTTCTGTAAAATCAATATTTATCGGCTGCCAGAAGTCTTTTAAACAGCGGCTGCAGGCCAGCTGAGTGAGTGCTGCCAGTTTACCTTCAGCAACTACACCATCTTCAGTGACCGAGACGGAAATCTTTCCCAGGATATCAACCAGGGTCAAATCAGGAGGAAAACTAAGTTGAGGAAAATTAAACTCAAACTCTTTGTAGGTACCCGGGGATCCCTTTACCAGGTAACTGACATCCAGGCGCAAGGGATCATTCTTTTTTAAAGTCATTTCCAATATCCAGTTATG
>Ga0255394_10139_pt1 | contig 11393 bp, 4 predicted proteins | sample ANMaggSeSYBR01D3_FD_182112 | JGI IMG/M metagenome (GOLD analysis project Ga0255394, IMG submission 182112) | Sediment cell enrichment communities from methane seep in Santa Monica Basin, California, United Staets - ANME aggregate JGI... | ecosystem: Environmental > Aquatic > Marine > Cold seeps >...
ACACCGAACCGCGTGATGGAGGATATTTTTATGTTGAGCGGCAAATCAATAATGAGGGGTATATCCCCTGCGTTTATTATTATGCTTGGCCTGGCGTTTTCCTCAACCGGAGCATGGGCGCAGAATACAGTCCCTGTCATTAACCAGGGCGCTACAGCCACGTTGCACGCCTTGGAAGGCGGCAATATGCAGTCCCTTTCCCTGAGCGCGACAGACCCCGACAGTGATCAGACGTTATACTGGTCGGTCCTTACATCACCCACCTTGGGGTCGGTCAATTTCTCTGCCGCCTCCGGTCCGATAACCTTTTTTGAATTTACGCCCAGCCTTGGTACCGGGACGGAATCCATTACGGTGCAGGTTTCGGACGAAATCGCCGCCGATACAATTGTGATCACCGTCACGGTCTCAGCGGATTCTGATTATGACAGCATGCCTGACGCCTGGGAGATGGCGCATTGGGGTAATCTGGAGCAGAATGCAGATGGCGATTATGATCTCGATGGCCTGTCCAATCTTGAGGAATACTATTATCAGACCGATCCCACCAGATCAGATACGGACGGGGACACGGTCAACGACGGGGCTGAAGTTATCGGCGAGTCCGATCCCCTTGATCCCAGTGTCTTTCCAGATGGCATGCTCGTTATCTGGCTTGAGTCATCCCATATTAAACTTGGCGAAAAAATTAAGGTAACAGGACGTATCGCCGGCATAGGCGCGGGAGAAACAGTCACGTTTTCCGCGGTGTCGCCTTACGGCTTCAATGTCAATATTACAGCCACGGCCACGACGGACACTGAGGGCAAGTTTGTGACGACACTTGATCCTTTTGTTCCTTTTGAGGCGTCCGACGCGAATGAGGTTGTGCCTGCGTGGAAGCTGGATGCGGATTGGGGGGGCAACGGAACGTATTCTCCCGACAGGTCAACCCGCCATTTCGATGTGGAGCGGGCGCCCATCGCACTGTTGGCGCGTCTTTCGGATAACTTCGCTCCGCTTGACGCTAATCAGTTCAGCGTGAGTGTGCGTTTGGCGACACGTCTGTCCCAAGCGCTGTTAGACGCGCCGAAACCGTATGAGATTCTCGCGGGGCTCAAAGTCGTACTCTATGTGCTCGCTCCTTCCAGCGCGGAGTATGAACTTCTGGAAGGCTACACGGATGCCACCGGCCTGCTGACCTTTTCGCGCTCCGATTTTGCAGATGCGGGAATGGATTTCGATGTGCCGGGCGAGTGGCGTTTCGGGGTCGAGGTCCTCCCGATGATCAATTTCAAGACGCCTGCCTCCATAAACCTTTACGACCCTGAAGCGCCCATACTCAGGATAGTGCAAGCGCCCGGTTACGCGATAATCGTGGTCGGGAAACTGGACCAGGATGCTGAGGGCATGGCCGAACACGCGCAGACGGCTGAATATGCGTACCGGACGCTTATTGCCCGCGGCCTGACGCACAGCGACATTTACTACATGAGCGAAGTCAGCCCTTCAGCCAGCGATGTTGTGGTAGACGACACAACGCCGTTGCAGGTGGACCTCATGAACGCCATACAGGGCTGGGCGCTGGACAAAATGACCGCTAAGCCCGCGCCGCTATATGTGATACTGCTTGATCATGGGGAACGCGGCGCTTTCTACATGTATTCCGGCAATTTGGATGGCACCTGGAAAATCACACCGCTTGAACTTGATTTTTATCTCGATACCCTGCAAGGTGGGCTTCCAAAAACGGATACTGACACCTCGGTGGCCCTGGTAGTCGGTTCGTGCTATGCAGGCACTTTCCTGCCCCGCGTATCCCGCCAGGACCGCGTTGTTATAACAAGCACATCAAAGACGGAGATCTCACACAGAGGCAACAGGAATCCCATTACAAATATCCGCGATGGCGAGGCTTTTGTAACGGAATTTTTCCGGGAACTCAGGCAAGGCTCGGACATGCGGACAGCCTTCCAGGACGCTTCATATCGATTATCGGAAATGATTGAAATGTTCGTGGCTGGCTATGATGCGGAGATTGTGCCCCAGCATCCGGTCCTCGATGATAACGGCGACGGTGTTGGAACTTGGGCGAATGCGTTGTCCGAGACAGATGATGACGATGATGACGATGATGACGGCGCGCTGGCGGGTCAGATGAAGATTGGGTACAAGACATCGGCAACGGAACCCATCAGTTGGGAACGTTCGGATCAAGTTGCGCGGGAATACCGGGTCGTGAAATTCGCGCCAGGCGATACCGCGGTGTTAAGCGCGGCGACTCCCGAAAATACCGTTGAGAACAATGCCTGGGTCGAAGTAAAGACACCGTTGTTTACAGGATCAACGGCCGCGCAAAGCGATTATTCGGAGTTTCAGCAGATGTTGGAGCTGCCGTTGTATGAACACGACTCGTTCAGCGGCGAGACCTATACCTGGAACAGTTTTGAGGCATTGTTTGACACGCCGGGGACCTATAAGGCCTTCTTTCAAATAAGTGATGCCGCTACCGGGGAAATCGGCGCGCATATGACGACGACTGTCTACAGGATGAAGGCGGGCAACCAGGCGCCGCCATCTGTTTCGCTGCGGTATCCGGCCGATTCCGCGGTCATTACAACACAGTCATGGTTTGCGTGGAATCCAGTGACAGACCCCGATGGCGACCGGCTGACCTACCGGATCGATTTTGCCAGCGATACAGAGTTCACGGAAAATGTCATCTCAACAGGCGGGATCAAGAAAACTTTCACCAATGTTGATGGACTCCTTGACCTCTTCCCCTACTACTGGCGCGTCGTCGCGGTGGACGAATTCGGCGCGGAAATCACCTCGGGCTTCTCCATACGGAATTTCATTTGCGACAACACCAATGCAAGTGTTAACGGAAACATAAACATCTATGTTCATGACGCGTCAACGAATAATCCGATAAGCGGCGCTGAAGTGCAGGTCCCCGGCCTTTCGACATCTAATACAGATTCTTATGGCCAGATATGGATACCGGATGTCGCGAATGGGACATACACGATCAATGTTTCGGCAAGCGGTTACACAAGCGCGAGCGACAGCGTAACGTTGTCCGGCGACACGCCTTCAAAGAGTATTTCACTGCAGCCGGACGCATCCAAAGGTTTGCTCACGGTCACCATGTCGCCCAGCACCGCGAATACGGCCGGGGCCAGGTGGTCGCTGGACGGAGGGTCCACCTGGAATGCAAGCGGCGTCACTGTGGCGAACCTTACACCCGCCAATTGCACCGTTCAGTACAAAGCGGTGTCGGGGTGGATAGCGCCTCCCGCTGAGAGCATATCCGTCACAGCCGGAAACGCCTCCGCGCTATCGGCAACCTACGTAACATCAGACGGCTCAACCGGAAGTTTGTCCGTTACCATTACACCAGCCGCGGCCGTCAGCGCCGGAGCGCGCTGGGCCATCGATGGCGGGGCCTGGCGCAACAGCGGCATCATAGTCGGCAATCTTTTGCCCGGCGCCCATTCCGTCACATTCAATTCCGTCTCAGGTTATACAACCCCGGCAAGCAAGTCGGTCACCATAACCGCGGGCAGTCTGTCGCAGATATCCACCGGATACACCGCCTCCACAAATGACGACGACAATAATGGATCGCGTTGCGGTAAAAGCGGTCAGATACTGAAGACATCGGTTGCCGAACAAGCGCTGCCAGTTAGCGCGTCCGCATCCGCGCCGGGAATTGCCGTTCCCGGGGGGAATATCGGATTGCGATTCTACAGTGATGTTCCCGTGGACAAATCATCGGTGTGGGCCGTCATTGAGGCGGAAGGCTACTATTCAGAAGACGTTTCCTGGCGTTCCGTCAGCGGCGATATCAATGATGACGGGTGGGTGATGCATACCCTGAGCGTCATGGCGCGGCCAGGGACGTTGATCTCAATGAGCGCCGGGGCCTGGACAATTGACGGGACAGAGCTTGGGCCTGCGGTGGCGGTGTTCCAGATTGGACCGGGTATGGCGGGCGATGCAGCCATCGTAGAAGACACCGCGATTCCGCCTCTGCCAGAAATACTGGGCGATGCTGTATCCCCAGTGTACCGTGTTGGCCCGGCGGGCGTTTTCGATTCGGCGGCCCAGGCGCTGATCCCTGTTCCGGAAGATGCTGACGCTGAAGGTCTTGAGATTTTTTACTATAGCGAATCAAGCTCCATGGCCGGGTGGTATTCCGGCAAAAAAGTCCAGGGATGGATCGTGCCGGACAGTCAGACGGTCATCGACGAAGAAGGCGCGCGGTATATTCAGGTCGACTTGAACCACTCAGGCGTATTACAGTTGGCGCTTCCCAACGACATGCGCGTTGCAGGTATCGCTATCAAAACGGACGGCGCGTTTGTGCAATGGGCGGCCCTGGCGGCGAGTCTGCTCTTCGTATGGCTGCTTTCCTGTGCTATCGTTAAACGACGGCGCATCAACTAGTACTTCGTGTTGTTGATCTTAGGGTCTGTGACAAAATAACATGAGCATTATACATCACATCTTCAGCTTACCTTTGAACGATCCTCAAATCGCAAAATCCTCAAAAGAGCCCTGCTATTCCTGTGGTTTTGCTCAATCGGATCGTCCAAATCTAAGCCAAATATGTGCGTCTAGATATCCATGTTATTTTGTCACAGACCCTTACGGCGTCAATCTCCTTGTTGGACCCAAGCTGCGTTGAAATGGACGTGTTTAATCGTTTTCAGGTTGTAGGAGTAGGAGGCATGAAGCGATCCATCTTTCGCCTGGATCAGGGACGGGTAGTCAAATCGGCCACCCGGGATATTCTCCAGATGGCGGGTCCACTTCCAGGTTTTTCCATCGTCGGTAGAGATCGATACCGCCAGTCTGTCACGCGGAGAATCTTCCTGGTCATTGTAGATTAGAGCAAGATGGCCGTTCTTGAGGTAGAGAATTTCGAGTCCGGAAAAAGGATGCACCAAATCCGTAAGCACGGGAACGGACCATGTCATGCCGCCATCGCTGGATTCACTGCGCCGTATCCGGACCTCGTCGTCGGCGCTGCGGAAAAAGGCCAAGAGTTTTCCGTCAGACGCCTCTGTCACAGTGGGTTGCTCCATGCCCGCAAGGGGTACTGCGTCGGATATGGTCCAGGTTTCACCATCGTCTTCGGTAATAGCCATCGAGATAATGCCATAATTTTCGTTGGCCAACGGGAGAATCATCGCGCCATCCGAGCGCTGGAGCGGGTGTGCGCGCGGCATCCACCCTAACCGCATTTTGAACGGGTCTTTCAAGCGTCTTGCCAAAGATTCATCCAAGGTATCCTTCTCCTGGGACCGTTCAGGCAGGGCGTTTTTGAGGGCGGTCTCGAAACCCGTCGGATGAGGAACCAGAATCTGCTCTTTGACCCATACGGGCTGACCGGGCCGCATGTAATCTGAGGATATCCGATAGTGGATCAGAGCGCTTGTCCAAGTGTTTTTCGGGACGCCAAGAAGTGTTGCATGAACGAGCCAGAGCTGTCCTTTCTTATCAATGGTCATACAGGGATTGTTGTCTGAGATCCCAAAGGTGTCGACCATTACGAAGGGAGCATCCCAGCTCTTTGCACCCTTGAGCATGCGTGCTCCACCGATGCGAACGTCGTCACTCTTGTCCCGGTCCCCGCTGTAATACGGCGGAGGCAGGGGATCGCCGTTCTCATACCAAACGGTCAGAAGGTCCCCATTCGGGCATTCCACGATGCAGGAGGCATGTACGTGGGCTGGCGTATTCTCGGTAGGTTCATAGATAAAGCGGCTTTCGTAAAGGACTTCTTCTGCCTCGACGGAAATTGCAGTCAAAAAAAACAACACTAAAGCGATTCGCATGTTCTTATTTCCTTTCGTATTTTATTTCGTTTCCAATGCGCTGAGGGGGATCTGCCAACAACGGATACGTTCGCGTTTCCATGTGTAGCAAACCGCTACCCCGCCTTTCGTTTCCACAATGGCCGGGTAAGAGTATTCGCTATCAGGGTCGGGATTATCTTCCAGGTGAGCGATGGTGTTCCAGGTCTGTCCGTTGTCGGAAGAAACGGCGATATCCAGCGGGGTGCGCGCGCCCCAATTTTCACCTACCGGGTTATAAACGAGAACGACACGTCCATCGGCAAGGCGCAGGGCGTCTAGCCCGCTGTTATTGTTGGGCAAATCGGTGACTTCGTATAGGCCCCAGGTCAATCCGCCATCTGTCGAATCAGTTCGCCACACCTTTCCAGACCCGGTGCGCAAGAGGGCGTGTACGTGGCCCGGTTCCGATTCCCAGAATGTCGGTTGAATTGCGCCTATGCCACGGAATCTCTTATCCTGTTTTCCGTCCGGCAAGACGGGCGTAACGAAATCCGTCGAGCGCTGCCACGTTTTTCCGCTATCCTCTGATCGATCCGCGAAAGCCTTCCAGACTTCTCGCCGCCCTTCTTTGTACTCGATTGATGCAGGCGCCAGCCAGGTTCCGTCGCTGAGGAGAATGGGCTTATTCTTGACCGGGCCGCGCCCGCCGACGTCGCCCTGAACCAGTTCGACGGATTTTGACCAGTTTGCGCCATTGTCTCTGGACTGCGCCCAATAGGTTTTCCAGTGAATCTCGTCGACTCCCACCTTAAAAAAATGATGAATAATGCCTTCGCCATCACGAAATAACACTGGGTTCCAGTGGGCAGTGTCATCAACCTTCGCAGTGCGAACCGGCTTGGACCAGCTACCCCCGTCAAAGGCCGACATCCAGACACCCACGTCGGGATCTTTCTCCTTGGTCCCGCCGAACCAGGCGCACAACAGTGTATTAGCCGAGCCTTGCACAACGGTCGATGCGTGGCACTGGGCGAAGTCTCGTTCGTCGCCGAAGACATAATCGACACGGCCTCCCTCGCTAAACACTTTTTCTCTGAATGCTTCGGATGAAAGCATTTCCGGCTTCTGGCTATATGCTAAAGGCGTCATGCCGATACAAACAAGCAATGTGAAACGGATGAGAAAGTTTGGATTGATCGTTCTGCTTGTAGTCATCCTATCCTCCATTCTTGTTGAGTCTGGCGAGTATGGGCTTCCCCGCCCCCCGTCTTTCAAGAGACTACGGGGCCAAATGGCAGAGTATCGCAATAGGTAATAATAGCTGTCAACTAAGAACATTGTAGCACTTGTGCCTCGCAATTCATAGATCGTTGAGATCTCATATTAGTTGCGGCTACGCCACGATGCGTTTATACTATCATTAAGCTTGGCTGCGGCGGCAGGCAGGTGCGGTGAATTGTGCCGAATCTCAGAGAAGCTATCCAGCCCTCGTGATGTCAAAGGCACTGCGTTCGAGTCCCATTGGTGTGCTGGGTCTGCGTAAAGGAAATTTTGTACCATGACCAGAACTATGAACCCCGTATGGACTTTATCTCGAAGAAAAGGGATTGTATGCCTGTGCGCTTTGCTGTGCATCGTGTTTTCACTCCCTTCAACGGCAGAAGACTGGACAGGATTTCGCGGATCTGATTCATCAGGCCAAGCGGATGCGTCCGGTCTGCCGAGTACATGGGATTCCACCAGGAATATCGTATGGAAAACTGAACTGCCGGGGCTGGGCGCCTCAAGCCCCATTACGCTTGCCTCCCGTGTCTATGTAACTTGCTACTCAGGCTATGCGGAATCGAAAGACAATCCGGGCGCGATGAAAAATCTCATACGGCATGTGGTGTGCCTTGATCGTGATTCAGGCGCAATCCTCTGGGCAAAAGAGTTTAAGGCGAAGATGCCTGAGTCGGAATACAAAGGCGGCAATAGCACGTGGCATGGTTACGCATCAAGCACGCCAACGACGGATGGCGAGCGGCTTTATGTGTTCTTTGGCCTTTCAGGCGTCTATGCATTGGATCTGGACGGCAATGTCTTATGGAATACCGGCGTGGGCGCGGGAACTCATGGCTGGGGCTCGGGCACCTCGCCGCTGCTCTATAAAAACCTGGTGATTGTCAACGCCAGCGTAGAAAGCGAATCCCTGGTTGCCATGAATAAAGAGACCGGGGAGATTGTGTGGAAAGCATCCGGTATAAGGAGATGCTGGAGTTCGCCAATCCTGGCCATGGCCGACGGAAAACAGGAACTTGTACTCAACGCGCCCAAGAAACTCGTTGGTTTCGATCCTGTCACGGGCAAGGAACTTTGGCATTGTGACGGCATCCCCGACAGTTATGTGTGTCCCACCGCCATTGTGGAAGATGGCATTATATACGCCAACGGCGGCCGCAAAAACACCACTATCGCTGTCCGTGCGGGCGGCCGGGGCAATGTAACAGGCACACACCTCCTCTGGAAAGTAAGCAAGGGGTCCAATGTTTCATCGCTTGTTTATTCCGATAAGCATTTGTATTGGTTTCATGAATCCAGGGGAATTGTCTATTGTCTGAATGCGGAGACCGGCGATATGGCTTACGAAGAACGGCTTAATCCGAAACCAGGCATACTCTATTCATCGGCAACCGCTGCTGACGGCAAGCTCTTCACTGTCTCACAGTATAAAGGCGCCTTTGTACTTGCCGCCAAACCACAGTTTCAGCTTCTTGCCGTCAACCAGTTCCAAGATGATCCATCGCGTGCGAATGCGTCCATCGTGGTTTCAAATAACCAGTTGATCATGCGCACTGACAAGGCCATCTATTGCATTGGCAAATAGAGGTTTCTCCGCCAACTGAGTAAAATCACCTGTTTCGCCGTCCTTCATCGGTTGGCCAACAGTGGCTGTGTTAACCCGAACATCTCACCAGATCGTGGCTAAGCGCAACAATCTATTGGCGCGGAACAATTTGAATCTTCTTTCTGAATACAACACGGTATTCATCAATCAGCTTCAACTTGTCTGCATCCAATATCTTATAACGCTTCATCCACGCCCCGGTGAGGTATCCGGGTTAAGGAGTAAGGGCGCTCAGGTATTTCATGAGGGCGACCCATGCCTGGCTTACTGGGAATTTTGTAGAGAACTTGACGAATTCCACATGTCCATCCATATAAAGCACATTCCCCCCGTCCGGCGGATGGTTAAAATCGACCCGGCCATCCTGCGTGAACAGCGAGGCGCCCACCTGGTCCCACAGTACAGGCAATGCGCTCTGTGAAGATTCCGCGGCGGAGGGGTTGTTGATATCCGTGATAAAAAAGCGCCCGATGCCTTCTCTAATTCTGCGGAGTGTCTGGCTTTGGCCTTCGCTGTCGATGAATGAAACATCGCTCTCATACAGCGAGTCAGCATTCTCGACAGGCGTCATAAACGCCGGCATGTAGATGGCGGTCATGACTTCGATCCAACCCTCTATGTCCAGTTCAGCGTCCGCGGGACAGGCGTTGTCGTTACCTCCAGCGATAAGGTAGTGCTCAGGACGGATCGCGTATCCCCAATAGGTGTAGGAGAGGGCTTCGATCAGGCACGGGCGCACCTGGCCGTCAACCGAAAAGGGGGGATCCACATCCAATCCCTGTGGATCAGAGGGACAGGCCATAACGCCAGTGTCGGACAGGTAGTCCGGATACATCAACGGTCCGTCAAAGAAATTGGTCATGGCCACGCGATCACAATCTTCACCAGCCCGTTTCGCCGGGCCGACCCAGCGGCCGCCGCGACTTTCATTGGCGTACATCATCAACGCCATGCCGCACTGTCGAAGGTTGTTTTTGCAGCTTGCCCGGCGGACCGCTTCGCGCGCACGCACCAGTGCAGGCAACAGAATGGCCGCGAGTATGCCAATTATGGCAATGACGACAAGCAATTCAATCAACGTAAATCCACGATATCGCATTTATTAATGTCTCCTGTATTGAAAACAGCTTGTCAGAGTATAACAATATCCCCGTGTTTGTTGAAAGAAAGCGACAAAAAACGCTCTCACTCATCTCTGAGGGCAGCAACATCGCCCCTGCCCAATCCGATGGCGGCGCCGACGGCAATACATGCAAGACCTGCCAGGATGATGAGCGCGAGCATCACAGCGTCGAGGCCCAATGCCGCGCTTGCGCCAGAGGAGCGCATGACAGGAACCATGGAGACCGCTGAGGCCGTGACGCCAACGGCAATCCCCAGGACCATGAGGAGTCCAAACTCTGTCATGAGCATCCCGTAAAGCGTTTTTTGGCGAAAGCCCACAGCGCGCAGAATGGCTGTCTCACTGCGGCGTTCAAGAAGGTTCCGAAGCGCTACGACTCCCATTGCAGCGCTCCCCAGCGCCACTCCCAATCCTCCCAGCACAAGGAACATGGCAAGGTATGTACTCTCAACGGCATAGAATTCCCGGAGTCGTTCCACCGTGGGGACCACATCAAACCCGAAACGCCGGAGTTCTTGTTTCAGGGAGGCCGCGGATTTGTCCATGGCGCCCGCTGGCGTATCCAGAAGAAACATCCGGAACCCGCTCTCTGATGGATAAAGACGCGTGAAGACTTCATCTGAAATCAGAACGCAACCCTGGAATACAGAGAGCCGCATTGGAAGAGATCCGACAAGCTTTGCGCGGACATCCTGTCCAACCTCATCTTTGTACACAATATAATCACCGTCTTCGATCCCCGTTCGCATCTTGAGTCCCCACATCGCCGTATCCGAGTCGCCCGCGATAACCGGAACGGCGCCATCAGGCAATTCAAAGTCCAGGAGATCCCACACGTTGTCTCCGGCCCCGCGCGGCACAAAGGCCCTGAGCGCTGAGAGTGACGCTGCATTCACACCCAACAGGCGGGGTGCTTGAGCGTGGTTGAGGTTCAGGCAACTTGCGTCGTCGCCATCCCGCACTCTGATGGCAATCGTCTCAAGATTCTCATCCCCGGTTGCGAGAGGTTCTGTGAGCGGCACGGTGGCTTCCGCGAACAACTCAAACCCGCCCGTCCCCGACCAGCGTTCGTCAGCATGAGCTGTCACGTCCTCCTGCATCGAAGAAACCGAAAGCACGAGAAAACAGCCTGTTGAAAACAACGCTACAATACTCAGGCTGCGGCCCCGCCGTCTCGATGCGTTCTGGAGGGCCATCTTCAACAATGTCGGCGATGTTGCGGCTGGTCCCGAATCCAGACGGCCCAGCAGATAGCGGCAAGCGCCAAGCCCTGACAGCAAATTGAGTAAACCGGCGGCAAAAAACGGCAGCGCCACATTATTCATCTCAGTCACCGACGCATAGCCAACGACGGCCAGAGCAAGGACAAGAGCGATCATCGGCATCAGTATCTTTGGCGCGCGCCGGTCCGAGGGCGGCGCATCCTGTGTGAAATCCATTGTGAGGAGTTCTCGTATTGTATGACGTGACTGGAACCGCATGGTAATGGCCAGGGCAGCAAGCGCGGTCACGATACTCATGGAAGCTCCCAGCAACAGCGTGCCGGGCGCGGCGTGATACTGAATCGCGGCATTGGCGATTGCGCTTTGCCAGAACC
>Ga0255394_10142_pt1 | contig 11323 bp, 4 predicted proteins | sample ANMaggSeSYBR01D3_FD_182112 | JGI IMG/M metagenome (GOLD analysis project Ga0255394, IMG submission 182112) | Sediment cell enrichment communities from methane seep in Santa Monica Basin, California, United Staets - ANME aggregate JGI... | ecosystem: Environmental > Aquatic > Marine > Cold seeps >...
ACCCACTCAACGCGAGGCAGGGGGGGATAAAAGATGTGTCCTGTCGCGGCAGGCCTATTTCTTCTCCGACCGCCGGAGCTATGCTCAACAAAGGCATAACCTCCATATCAGAACGATCATCGCCGTCCAGAAGAAGCCTGGCATTGATATGACGAACAAGTATAGTCTGAGGGTTTTCGCCGGTATTCTCGTCCGGCCGTTCGACCTCGGCTACCTGATATATACATTTGGTTCGGGTGTCGGCACCGCCGCCAGGCTCAATGGTGTTGGCCCTGCTGGGATACCAGAGCGGCACACCGATACTGATGGTAAAAGGACCCCGTGCGGCGGCAAACGCCTCCTTGATGTCCAATGCAGGCAGATGAGTATTCTCCGGCACACTGATAACGAGGCCGCCGGGCATAATCAGCCGCAATTTGTCAAAACTGACCCGCATATTTTCCAACTCGTCGCTGGAAATTTTGGCCTCCATCAGGCCATAGCTATAGCCCTGGGTCAACTTTCGTTCGAGCACAAAGCAGTCGTGGACGTGCCGCTGCAGGAACTGTAAATGATGGGGCTGAAGAAACAAGCCCTCATGCCAATGAACTTGTGCTATTTCTGCCATTAAGCAGCTCCTATACTAAAAATTTGTTTCAGTTTCGCGATTTTATCATTCCATCGGGTACGATTTTTTTGTGTAGCACGGTTACCGTCCTCTCATTAAGGTCTCGGCAAAATGTGTTATCTGATCCATAAACTCTCGTTCGATTGATGAGTCATTCATTGACCTTGCTAACTCGACATATTTTTCCCAGCATTTCACTTCGCGCGATACCCAGATTTTTCTTTTTTCAATGTCAACCAATGCTTCTATCTGTGAAGGTGAGAATTTTGACATATAATATCTGGAAAATTGACTGCCCGTCTGGCCGAAAGCGGAGATAATACCCGCAATCAGGAAACGCAAATGTTCCAATATTTCCCGGCATTCACCCAATTCCCCTTTATCCTGTAAGTATTTGAGAAGGCTTTCCCTGAAATCACCTGAGGTGTGAACGGACGACCGTGGGGCGACTTTTCGCCATGTACTCCAAACTAACGGGTCAAGTTTGACGGCGAAGTCGAACAACAGCGCCACCGTTTCCACAAATCGTTCCGGATCGACTGCGGTCGTGTCCACGCCGGGCATCATTTTCTGCATTCGTTGATAACATTGGTCGGACCAGCCGTGGTTAGTGGGCGGCAGCAGGCCGGATTGTTTCAGTTTGGCCGATAGTGACTGCCTTTTATCGTCTGATAGTGAGGGGGCGAGGGCGGTTAATTTTTCTATAAGGAAATCCGGATCGTTCAGGCCTTCATACATCTCCGGGGCTGCGATGGTTTCCTTCCGGTCAACCTGCCCGGTACGGCCGGCGTCCCAATTGGGAAATCTGTCCCTCAACTCCTCCAGAAACGCCTGTCGTTGTTCGGGCGCAATTTCAGCCAAGGCCCGTTGGATCACCTCAGAGAACTGCTCCCGCCGAACCTGATCGCTTTCATCGGCCAGGTCCACCTGCAACATACGCAGCCGGTTGACGGTGGCCGCGACATCCCTTGATTTATTACCTTGTTCAGACACAGTTCATAAGTTCCGTTCTTATATGAAGTTGTTGACCAGTTTTACAAGAACCTGCTTTGACGGATTATAGAGGTATGCTTTTAGAATCTCAAGTACATTTTGATGCAACCGCCAAAAGTCCGAAAAACGCCGCAAAAATAACATCAACGCTCCAAAATCGAGGGGGCAAAGTACTTTTGACGCTGGCGTCCATTTTATCCACAATATCTCGCACAAGCCAAGGGCTTCACAATACGAGTTATGGGGCTTTGTTAATGTTACAATATAGCGATTATAACAGTCCGGCAGGCTTTTGATGAACAAAATAATTGAATATCAGTTGTTTATTCAGCAGGATTATTTGCCGCATCTGATGTCATATCTTACATTTTACCTGGAATTCGGCATTTTGCCTGGAATCCGGAAAATATTTACACATTACAGGAGGTATTTGTTATGAATACCACGAACAGAGTTTTTGTCGGATTGACGTTAGTTTTTGCTCTGGTATTGTTTGTTGGCCTGGGTTGTTCCACTACTACACCTGTTGCAAAGTCAACTTGCGCACCCGATATGCTGGCCAGTTCCGGCAATCACACAACGCCAGTATCTTCTCTTGCTGCCGGTGATTCCCTCGGCATGAGACTGATCGCCAATCATCCGGTTTTGGTGGCACAGCGAACAGAAGCATTCAATGTGGCTCATAATAGAGCGATTATCAGCTATTAGTACCGCAGGCGCATCTCGCTTGCAATTTGTAACCGTTCACGGTTTCTTTTTGTTAGCCCCTGCTGTCAAGCGGGGGTTCTTTACCAGCCCCCGATGTAAAATCGGGGGATTCTTCTGTAGGGTGGGGTCTTACCCCACGCGGTTTTCTTAGTTAGGTAGGGTGCGATGTATCGCACCATTTTTCTTGCAATAGTTTACTCACTGTGGTTGGGTGGCAGCGTCTGTCCAGCAGGACAGACAATGGTGACTTTCTATTATTCATCATTGAGATTTAGTTATTGATTCGTTATTCTGGCTTCTTCAATTTATCATTGTCTATTTTATATTTTTCAGTCGATAAGATAAGACCTTCTCAGAAGGTCCAACAACTCCTCGGACAGCTTCCTGTGCGGCGAGCTAAAGGCCAATCGGAACCCGACGTCTGAATACAGTTCTTTTGGCTTGCCGGTTTTATACGGTACTTTATAGGGCGTGGTTTTTGTCGATTCCGGCGCCGACAAGGCCGAGCCGCCAATAACATAATAGTTTCCCCGCGTCAGAAAGTTTTTTACTTCGTCAGCATTCGTGAACGGAGCTTCGGTTTTTTTATCGAGGCTGTCGGCGTCTTCGCAAACAAATTCCGCCACGTTTCCTACCAGATGATGAAATTTATACGTTCTGTCTTTATTGATGTCGTCGGTTACCTTTTTAAACCATAAAACACCATCGTTGCTTTGTATGTTCACAACAGCGTTTTTTCCGCGGTTTCGTCCGGGCCGAAAAATACCGGTATCGGGCCAGGGTACGAAAGGGGTCATCCTTTTTTGTGCCATTTTGTCTTGAATTCCGAACAAATGCTGTTGATGTTCTCGCCAGGTCTGGTCCCGCAGATTCCAACAGTCATCCGGAAAGTCAGGCATCTCCCGGTAAGCACCCTGCCATTCGGCTGTTGTGGGCAGGCGACAGCCGAGCAGGTCAGCGAAATAAGTCGCCCCCGCCAGGGAGACATTCTGTATGGGATGATCCAGAGAAGGCTTGAGAACCCTTAACCGGCTCCTTGCGGATTCATTGTAAAGCTCATCTTTGGTAATATAGCCCTGTTGTCGATATATTGGATTGCTCCTGATAATTGTGTGGTTAAACCACGGCAGCCATGTCGCGTCGTTGGAATGAATTATACCTGCCCCGGACCATCGCCATCCCCAGGGACGTTCAGTCATATTTTTACCCGATATTTCACTTTGGTTCTTCGGGAGCAATTTTTTAAATTCCGTGCCCTTCTGACGAGAAATCATAACATCACGGAATAATCTCAGGGACACTTCTGTTGTACACATATAACCGGCGCCCTGTATCCGTTCGAATATGAGATCATAACCTTTATCCTGCCATGTAAATGTAACGGTGTTCATATCGGCTGACGGAACGCTCTGCCAGTTTTGGTCTCTTTTGGCCGGTCCGATCTGTGTCAGGCTTTTGGCAAGCTGGGCGCCGCTGTCGTCCGCCAGTAATTTATCAAGATCGGTCAATAGTTTGTTTATTGTTTCCGACGGTTTGGTTTGACGAAAGATACTGCTTATATTTTCTTTTATCCGTTTTATCTCATCTTTTGCCTTTGACTCTTCGGTGAGTGCGGGGATTACTTCGGTTGTTTGCCGGTACAGATAAATGTTGTATTTTGCCCGTGCTGTTTTCAACTGTTCGACATCGACATTAAAATCGCCCATTAAGTTGATGGCTTTACTTATATCGTCCTCGATTTTTTCGGGCTTACGAAGGTGATTGAAATAATATTCCCAGCGGCGAGGGCCTTCCTGCTCGAATACCTGCCTGAGTGTGTTTTTTCGGTCGCCTTCCGGTAGCCTGTTTTCGATCAACTCGGCCACTACCCGGCGAACGTCCCGAGCCAGCGTCAATTCCGTAAGCGAGATCGGCCCGGCAACTTTCTTCAGACTATTCCAAACAGCGATGATTATTTCCGGATGATAATCGGTGGGGCGGTTTGTTATTTTTTGGGCGGCTTGGGCTATTTGCTGTCTGTCTTTTTCCTTTTCCATCTGTAAAAGTTTGTCTATACGGTTCGTGATTAGCGAGAATTCGCTTTTTAGCGTCGGGTAAATATCATATTTTTTCTGTTTGTTGTACAGATTACGTATTGTCTCTGTTTCTGGTGTTCCGGATGGTCTTTCGTCAAGCTGATAGGCAAGATTAAGATAATCTTCGATGTCTGAAAAAGCGATTATTAGTCCCGCGGAGTCTTTTTGATTTTTGCGGTAAGTGTCGCTTAATTTTTGGACGGCCTGATCCGCGACGGTCGGAGCACCATTGTCCCGGGAAACCAGTTCAAACGCCTTCTTAAAAGTATTTTCCCTTTCTGTTGCCATTGCCCTTTTAATATTAGCGAACCACGGCTTTTTGATGATGCGTTCGGGAATGTCATTCAGCGGCAAACCTTTCGGAAACCTGCTTTCATCGTCCAGCCCGGTGAGAAACGATTCATAATTATCCATTTCGGATCGTACCTTGAAATAGAGCTTCCAGTCATCTTTTTCAAGTTCCGCAACCGTTACCTTGCCGAGTAAATCATCCCGCCGCCTGATCCATTCTTTTTTTATTGCTTCTGAGGTGGTTACTATTGTGTGTTTTTGGATGTGGCTGCGCCATTCGGTTGGCGTTTCCAGTTCTTTCAGAACCTTGAGTTTATGACTTTCCAGCCAGTTCTTATTATTACCGACGAGTCTTTCAAGTTCTTCGCTGTTTTTTCGGATAGCCGGTTTTTGCCGGACTGTGGTTAATTGTTCATTTTTCCAGGAAGTAAGTTCCTTACGCAATTCAGCGGCTCTTTGTGGCCTGAATGAAAGCAGTTTTTCAAGCAGCTTATCAATATCGTTTATCCCGGAGTCCCAATCAACGGATTTCCGCGGGTCCGGTTCCAGTCGGACGCAGCCGTTGGCTACCTCTATCCAGTTACGAAAAGTAGCCGATGAGACGCTCTCGGCTGGTACTTGCTCCAAGCTTTTTTTGAGTTCATCCTGTTCGACGTGCTGCCAGTCGCCCTGAAGAAATTTACGAAGTTCCACAGCCGTGTTTTTCAACTCTTCGAGTTGAGCGTTATTTTTCAATTCATCGTCGGCGAAGTTACCAAACTTGGTCAAAACCTTGTCTTTATGTTTTTTGGCTTCCAGGGCGATGATTTCCCGGCAGCGTCCGATTTCCGCCTTTAGATATACTTGTTTGCGGCGTTGAGCTTCTTTTTGCAGTTCCAGGAGCAGTTCTTGTTTTCGGGGAGCCTGGGCAACTGTGTTTTCGACGATATTTGCCAATTTTCGGCGGGTTTTATCGTCTTGGTCTAATTCATCCTGTGTTTGGGGCCAAGTCGGCTCGGTAAGGTCCGCCAATTGCCGCCACGCGGCATACGCCACGGCTGGTTTGGTTTCGGTCAGGTTAAGATTTTTCGCGAGGTCCGTCCGGACAATGTTTTTGATTTTTCGCAGGTCATTAACCAGACTGACAATCCCGCTTAAACTATTTTTCACTGCCTGTTCGGCCGACAAGTCATGTTGCTGCCAATGGCCAAAGGCCTCAATCGCTGTTTTGTCGCCCTTTAGTTTTATTTCGGTTAAAGGATAAAACGCGTTGAGTCGGTCTTCGATATTGTTGAAATCAGCGATAAGATTATTCAGGCTCGACCATTTCTGGTATTTTTCCTTTAGCCGGTCCAGCACAGCTATAAAATTATTATCCTGGAGATTTGGGTATCCTCCAATCCATATTTGCGTTTGAGAAAGGGCATCGGCAAGTTCGTTAAGGCACTGCTGTCGCCGAGCTGCCGGTAGCTTGGCCAACACCTTAATCCAGTCCTTGTCGGCTGTTGGTTCTACGCTGATAACGGGAAAAATATTCGTAACATACTGAGACAATTTTTCTTTGATTTGATCTACTTTGTACTCTACTTCATAAAAGTAGGAGTCGGCTTTTACCTTTTGGGCGTTTGTGCTGATTTTCGACCATATATTTTTAAAGCAGGGGGGTACACCTTCGCTCTTTGCTGTTTTTTCTTTGAAGCGATTAACATAGTTCTGGTCGGGAACCAGGGTTTTCTGGAATTTCTTCAACTCTTCATTGGCTGTAATGATACGCTCGCGATTCATTTCGATGGCTGGCAGGGTCGTTTTGCTTTGTACTTTAGCAATCTCAGCTTTTATCCCATCGAATTTTTCCGTTCGGTCCCTGCGAAGATCGGACGGCATACGTTCGATGTCTTTTGCGAGTTTATTGAGTAGTTCGGGCCATTGCTCACGTGGGTCGGCGATGATTTTGTAATTCTCAGCTTCGGACAGCCATTGTTCATAGGTTTCATAGGCGGCCGAGCCGGGGAAGTTTTTATATGTTTCGCCTTCCTTAATGAAAAGCTGATGTTGAATGCTCGGCCAGTCCCGGCTCAGGAATTGCTCCAACTGTACGGCCAGTTTGATATTCTTTTCGAGTATTGCCAGGTGTTCTGCGGGCGACAGGTTTTGTGTCTGGTCTTTAAGCCGATTTATATAAGCGCCGAAGTCCCTGAGTATTGTTTCATCCGAAAGGTCGGATATGTAGCCGGCGATTTTTGCCGGGTAAGGCTTTATTTGCTCCCAGTTAAAGACAATCTTGCGGAGTGCGCCCTGTTTATCCAGTTCCTGCCGCAGCGATTTTAGACGGGCTTCGTTCGAGCTCGTGAATTTGTCCTGGAAAATTCGTCTCAAACGCGTTTGTATATTGGTATCCTGCCCGAGTTCCTTGGGTGTATGGGGCCACGGCGGGTTCTCAAGTTCGCCCAGTCTCAGCCATGCGGCGTAATTCAGCATAGGCTCCTGATCGGCTTTGTCAGCCAAAAGTACCAGGTTTTGCCGGTCGGTTTCGCTTTTTATGCCTGCGATGTTTTTCAGAAGATCATTAACCGGCTTGAATGACAATTGTAAATCCTGGTCTTTCAGCAGTTCATCTGCTCTCGCCGGTTTTTCCACCTGTATTTCCAGGATATCCAACTTTGATTTGATGGTTGAGTATTCGACAAATAACCCGGTCATTCCGGTATGCCAGTTTTTGAAATTACCAGCCTGTTCTGTCCATCCGGCATCTGTTTTCAGGGCGGCTATTTCAATTTTCGGTAGGAACGTATCGTCATCCCAGGGTATTTCCCGAACGAGTGTTTGTAATGTTTCCTCTCTTTTTTTAATTATTTTTTGATATAATAAGGCATACCAATCCCGATCAATTTTTCCTTCCGCGTATTTTGGTATTCTTTTCGGCAGGTCGCATGGGTCATCGACGCCATTGAGAAACTCTCTGACTTTCTCGACCTTTCTTCTTACCCTGCCGTATTGACCGGGGTTTTTCCTGAGTTGATCGGCGGTAATGCCTCTGACGATTCCGTCCCTGTTTTTCAGCCATAGTTTATTAACTGCTCCGGATGTGAATTGAAGTTCTCTGATGTTGCGCAGCCAATCGCCCGGTTTTTCGATCTTTTGAATAATACTATCTTTGATTTTATCGTAACGCTCGAACAGTTCGGTAAGAGTTTGTGGCGAGGATATGGCTTCCATCGCCTGCCCAACCAGCTTATCTATTTCGGGCTGGCTGCCCAGATCGAACAAAAGATTACGAGCCAATAAAACCCGTGCTATCGGGACGGATAGTATCTGACGGCCAGACAGATTGGGTTGGTTGATTTTGTTACGAAATGAAGTTGATATGGTGTTTAGTGTTGTTTTGATGTTTTTCAATTGCTCATCATCTTCAACGGCCCATTTTTCCGTTTGTTTTTGCAACTGAGCGGGTATTTTCCAATCGTTACCGAAGGCCCCGCGGATTTTCCGGATTTGCTCGATAGCAGCAAGAGACATTTTTCTGCCCGATTCTTCGAGCACCTCTTCTATGGGCTTTTTGGCCAGTTCGTCGGGAGGATATGTGCTGTATTTGGGAATGACCATTTTTTGAGGGTTGAGAATTACTCCCTCCGGCTTATCCTGATCTATAATGTCAAGCAACCGCTTACGGACAAATCCATCCGTGCTTAGGTTGTTTAATTTGTCTCGCAGGGCGTCATCGACCTTCAATCGCCATATCCAGTTTCGATAGTCATAGCACAGAGCGGCCCATTCATCCTGGCTGACGATTTCTATCGGCTTTGGCGTCCTGTTTGTAATCAGAACTACTGTTGCCGCAATGATGATCGCCGTGATCGCCACGAGAATTACAGGCAGGGTTTTTGTCTTTTTGACACGGAGTTCCGTTAATTTCTGCTCGACGTCCTCCAGCGTTAGTGCTTCCGGTTCCAGGTGTGGTGTAAGCAGGCGGTTGCACAAGGCTCGCCACACTTGAGCCTGTTTGCCCAGCCGTGTCCATTCCGGCCCGTCAGGGATGGGCCATCCACCCACCGAGCTGAACGGCCGATGCGTAACTAACTGATAAATCAATTCGCCCAGATCATGGAAATCGGCTGCCTGACTTTTTCGATTGTCCATACGGCTGGCGGCAATGGGATCGGTTAATGCGACTTTCAGCCGTTCGACATTACTTTCGCCGGCGATGAGAACATTGGTGGTTTTAAGATTGCCGTGGGGACGATTGGCTATCTGTTTCAGTTCCAGCAGCCCTTTAACAATTGAGTCAACGATTGCGTGCAGGGTCGCCGCAGGCAGTTTGATACGGCCGTATATAAGCTGTTGAATTGAACGAGGGAAATAATCGGTAACGTAATACGCTTCTTCGTCGGTCGAGCCGAGATCATGAATCGGTGCCCAATGCTGTGCGTTACTTGTTGTTAGCTTCTGCTGTTCGCGGGCGCTTTCCAGAAGTAGCTCGGTTTCCGAGGTCAATCGTTCCTGGTCGAAAACGACATCGCCCGACTGAAAGACCTTAACAGCGTATTTTTCACTTTTGTCGCCTTGTATGGCGCAGGCGGTATAAACCGCCGCAAACCCACTGCGGGAAAGTTCTCTTACTGTTTCGTAGCTACCATAACTCGCCATCGATTTAAATCTCTATCTTGAAATAGTGGTCAGTTAAATTAAATATGTTGGGTGCCACCTTTCTGTATTTCAGACTTGTCCGCCGAAGGAGGAGAGGTGTTACTGTTCTCCACTTTCTACCCGACGTGTGGCAGCGTCTCGCCGCAGGCGGGGCGATGGCGACTTTCTATTATTCGTTATTGATTTCTCTACGGGAACTCACATTTCTTAAAACTGGCACTGCTGATACCGCCGGCATCTACTATAATTTCCGCTTGTCCCTGAAACCTGCCCCAGCATTCGTAGGGAATAATTAGTCGTCTTTTGTCGGCGCTGCCGGTTTGGTCCTTATAGGTACCCGGCGGCAGATTGGCCATTATGAACAGATAGTCGGTTTTTTTCTTTTTCCATTTTTTCCAGATGGAGTCGTTCCGGGCAAGTATCAGTTCGCGAGAGCCGCTCTGACTGAATCGCATTTCGTGTAGGAAACCATCTTTCTTGGCTTGTTTGCGGTCTTGGTTTTCGGGTTCCCAGTAGGCGGTCATGGACATCCCCTGCCAGTAGGGAAACTGTGATTTGTTTATTCCCACTACGTTCACTTCCACAGGTACTATATTGGTCTTGACCGCGATACTGCGACATCCGCCAAGGCAGACAGTGGCCATTATCAACACTGACATAAATTCTCTTTGACACTTTGCAATCATTAGCAACTCCTGAATTTTGTTTATTAACTCAAACGGACCTACTTGTCACTCCTTCGCAGGCATGTCCCTGCGAAGACAGGGGACGGGGGTCTATTATTATGCTGGGTGCCACCTTTCTGTATTTCAGACTTGTCCGCCGAAGGAGGAGAGGTGCTCCTGTATAGTCCTCGTCGGGTGGCAGCGTCTGTCTGCAAGACAGGCGATGGCGACTTTCTATCATTCGTCATTTTTTTCTTTATTCAATATTTCTTTGATTCGACGTTGAGTCCGCCATAGGCGGATTGAATGTTGGACGTTCAACTCTTCTTTTCTTCCCTCTTTCTCACCATCGTGCCGCAGGCAGATTCGCCGAGGCGAACTCACAACTGATTAATAATGTCATTAATTTCCCGGTTAAATTTGCAATCTGCCACAATTAAGCTCCGCGCTCGAGGCATAAGCTCGTCCAGGTCGGTAACAGACTGATCGAATACCTTATGCAGGCCGCCCGCGGGTGCGTCCCCGTAATCACGACAGACGCTGTCCGGGCCGATACCGGCAAACATACGCACAATCATCGCAAGAGTCCTGATCCACAAATCAGAGGGCAGGACTATATATGCGTCTTCAGGCGACACTTCTTCCATAATCAGGCGGTGAGCTCCCAGCGACTCACCCCATCGCTGGTCCGCGTCAAAGATACACTGAATTCGATCTTCCAGACTTTGAGTCTCGTCATATTCCAACGCTATCTGACGGGCCAGGCTGAGCATTTCATCGAGGGCTACAGGCAGAGTAGTCTGTTCGTCAACCAGCAGCAGTCGAACAGCCAATACCCCCAAAGAATACAAATCACAGGGAGTGCTCAGCAAAGTTACAATTTCGAACAATGCCTCAGGTATGGGCACTCCTTCCGCCTCGCGCAGACTTGAAACCTGCTCATCGCTTAACTGTTGGCCAATGGTCCGGAATCGTAATTCACCCGCGGCCAGCGCCGTCTTTTCCTCCAGATGCGCATATAGGTCCAGCCTGCCGCAGGCCAGATTCAATCGCAGCCATACCAGATCGTTAGGCCCCGCCTCAGCGCGCTGCTGGGTTGTGAATGTACCCTCCAGAATAATTTTATCGCTTTTGTCTGGTAAGACCTGACGTATCCGAACTGTTCCGCAACCACGGGTCGGAAGTCCGACCGAGACAGGACGATAGACACTCGTGCCGCTCAGGCTGGCGGGTACGTAGTACTCGGCGTCGCTTGTCTGAATTGGCATCGCGACAACGTCCCCGGCATCGATCAGCACCGCCTGGCTTGTCCATAAAAAGGGCAAATGAGTACCCGGCTCGCCCAGCTTTACCTGAAAGTT
>Ga0255394_10104_pt2 | contig 11298 bp, 13 predicted proteins | sample ANMaggSeSYBR01D3_FD_182112 | JGI IMG/M metagenome (GOLD analysis project Ga0255394, IMG submission 182112) | Sediment cell enrichment communities from methane seep in Santa Monica Basin, California, United Staets - ANME aggregate JGI... | ecosystem: Environmental > Aquatic > Marine > Cold seeps >...
AACCGCATCGCGGGTCACTTCAGCGGAGGTAATGGTTCGGGAATCCGGATCAATTTCCAGGGATAATTCAGGTTGACCAAAATAACGGGCAAATTCCGCGATTAGCGGATTGTTATAATCGGCTGTCTCAAACCTGGTTACGCCATAGGTGGTTTCAGTCAGCGAGCAAAGTGGTTTTGGGGTGACGCAGTCCACTCCGGCCGCTTCAAGCCAGCCATGCAGTTGGCGATCGAGACCGCGGGGGAGCCAGAGTTCATCATCCACTGCGACCAGTACAGCCTGGGCTTTTGTCATCTTGGCAATGTCTGGCAGTAATTCAGCCGCGCCCTTGTGCTCCGCAAAGGAAAGGATTAAATCGGCGTGGGGAAGCTGGTCGGGCAGGAAATCTTCCGGATCATCTATGAAAGGGGGAAAAACCGGCGGGGTCTGCCAGGTTTCTATTTCCCAGGATTTTGGACCAAACTCCCGAATATTCCGAATGTGCCTTTTCCCGTATTCACCAGAAATGACGGCTAATATTTTCATTGAAACACTCCTCTGAAAAACCACTAATCATCTAACAATAAATACAACAACATCAAAGTTTTTGTCTTCGCCTGGATGCTGTGAGAAAGTCGCGGAGGGATCCGCACCCAGGTTCCTATTTGAGCTGTTTTTTCGTCTTCTCCCAGGATCAACTGAGCTTCTCCTTGAATAAAATGAAGCAGCGCCGGGACGGCGGCAGTGTGTTCTGATAGCTCCTGTCCAGGGTGAAATCCAAATAGAATTGTTTTTATCGAATCATCTTGGTAAATGGTCCTGCTGAGGATGGAGTCTGCGGGAAACGATTCAACCAATTCCTCAAGCTGTTCAAAATAGATAGTTTCTGAATTCATTTAACATCCTTTGTATCGTGGTCCGCTGGTTAGAAATGGTATCGAGTTATTGAGTTGTGATTAATACTACCCAAAGCGGATTTATTAACAATGGGAATATTGTACCCCAGGAGCTTAAAAATACCGCCAAGTAAAAATTACATTGCGTATAATCGAAAATCTGGATATCAGCCCCTGCTAGCTTGATTTTATTAGTAGCTTTTTGTACAATGAGAAGCAACAAGTGAATATTTCAATGTTGTAAGACTGGCTTATGTCTTACCCCAGGGAGCTTGTCATGGATACCGACAAAGTGGATATCATCAAGGTTTCAGCGACGTCCCGAACCTCAGCCGTAGCGGGGGCAATTGCAGGCATATTTCGTGAGCGCCAATTTGTAAATGTTCAGGCGATTGGGGCCAGTGCGGTCAACCAGGCTGTAAAAGCGCTGGCATTAGCTCGTAATTACCTTGCCGAGGATGGATATGAAATTGTCAGTTTCCCCGAATTTGTTGATGTGGAAATTGACGGAAATATTCGGACAGCGATTAGGATTAGTGTTTTTCCTCGTTAAATTAAATCTAGTTCCGGGCTGATGAATTTTTCTTTCCCGTTCCTATTACAAAACCGGAAGGAAGATTTTTGTATCTTGATAAGCCCTGCTGACTTTCTCTCCCTGAGTACAAATCCCCCGCTAAGGAAATTTGCCTCTGATTATTGCGCGTGGTAGAATCAGGGTGCGATTTAGTCACCATTATCCATCTTTGAAAAAGTATTTTGGATGGGTTTTGGCGTGGTTTTTTTTGTTTGTTTGGGGAGGTGCAATCTGTGTGCTCCAGACAAGCAATTTACTAGGAGTGTGGTGAAAGTGGATTCTCAAGTAAGTACCTTTACAACAAAAAAAGGCTTAGCCCAAATGCTCAAGGGCGGCGTGATAATGGATGTTGTCACAGCAGACCATGCGAAGATAGCAGAAGAAGCTGGCGCAGTTGCCGTTATGGCTTTGGAGAGAGTTCCGGCAGATATCCGGGCTGACGGTGGTGTTGCTCGAATGAGCGCCCCTGAACTGATCACGGAAATAATGAACAGTGTCTCAATTCCCGTGATGGCTAAAGTCCGCATCGGGCACTTTGTTGAAGCGCAAATTCTGGAAGCCCTGGAAGTTGATTATATTGATGAATCCGAGGTGTTAACGCCCGCGGATGAAGCCTACCATATCAATAAACACCAGTTTAAAACTCCCTTTGTCTGTGGATGTAGAAACTTAGGGGAAGCCCTGCGCAGAATAGGCGAAGGAGCAGCGATGATCCGGACAAAAGGGGAAGCCGGAACCGGGGATGTGATCGAGGCTGTCCGGCACGCCAGGACGGTTTTTGGAGAAATCAAGCAGCTGTGTAATATGCCAGAAGAAGAACTGATGACTTTTGCCAAGAACATCGGGGCCCCGTTTGAGCTTGTCAAAGAAACCCGAGAGCTTGGCCAGCTTCCCGTGGTCAATTTTGCTGCCGGGGGAATAGCTACACCCGCAGATGCAGCATTAATGATGCAATTGGGTGTTGACGGCGTGTTTGTCGGATCTGGTATCTTTAAAGCCGGGAACCCGGCCAAGCGTGGTGAAGCAATAGTAAAAGCGGTTACTCATTACAATAACCCGGAAATACTGGCTGAGATCAGCCGGAATTTGGGCGAGGCAATGGTAGGTAGGAATGTGTCCGAATTGGAAGATAATGAGCACCTGGCAGACCGCGGTTGGTAGAGCTTTTTTGACATTTGAGTTAACTTTATACTTATGAAAGAATCCCGACCGCCATTTGATCTTGGCCGCCTGAAGGTAGGTGTCCTGGCTTTACAAGGCTCATTTCAGGAACATCTGGCAGTCCTTACTGGAATAGGCGTCCAGGCTGTAGAAGTCCGGCTGCCGGATCAGATCCATGATTTGGATGGGATCATAATTCCCGGTGGAGAATCAACCACAATTGGAAAACTTGCGGTTGATTTTGATCTCTTGGAGCCCCTGCGTAATTTCGGGAAAAAGAAAGCGATTTGGGGGACCTGCGCTGGCGCGATCTTCCTTTCCAAAGATGCCCACCGGAACCAACCGTTACTTGAATTAATGGATATCACTGTTGACCGGAATGCATTCGGGAGACAAATTGCCAGTTTTGAAACAGAGTTGGATATTCCTGCTCTGGAGGTTATAAATTCTACACCGGCCCCTTTCCCTGGAATTTTCATCCGGGCACCGCTAATCACCGCAGTTGAAGGGGAGGCAGAAGCACTGGCAAAGTTGCCAGATGGGCGGATAGTTGCAGCCAGGCAGGGATATTTGCTGGCTACTGCTTTTCACCCGGAACTTTCTGGCGATGATCGTGTTCACCGCTATTTTTTACACCTAATCCAAGAAAGTAGCGGACGTTGAGATTTTAACTTTATGGCACGAAATATTGCGTGGAAGGATTTATATACCTTGCTGCGCTACCAAAAGCAGCAGCAGTATCTGGATAATACCCTCAGGTTGGTTTACAATCCGGGTTTGTTTTCAAGCGCCCTGCTCTCCATAGCTGCTCCCGCACTCGGATTTTTTACGGGAGTTCACCCCCTTGATTCTAAACACTACCCGTTATTAATTGGTCAAATCTATCATTCTTCTGCGAGTTTATCAGCCCGGCTGGCATTCCTGGCGCCGATGGAAATGAGTTCACAGACCGGAGTAGGGAAACTGCTCTCATTGCTCACGGCTCAGGTGGGAGAACGGGGCGCCGTACAGATTCTGGCAGAAGTACCCCTGAATGTACCCGAAGAAAATATTCTCTACCAGGCTGGTTTTCGTGTCTATGCAGAGCAGCAGATCTGGAAATTCCCCCGGAAATTCTCGTCTGGTACAGGAAATATATTATGGATTCCAATTTCACAAGGGGATGGTGATCAGATTGTATCTTTATACCAGAAGATCATACCCGGCGCGGTCCAGCGGGTGGAACCTCCACCTGCTTTCCCGAAAATTGAAGGCATGATTTGTTGGCACGAAGGAAGAGCAGCGGGCTTTGCGGAAACCAGATTTGGTCCTAAAGGCATCCTGGTGGATATAATCCTGGAACCGGAGTTACCGGACATGGATGAATATCTGGCGGCTTTGATTTCCAATTTGCCCTATCGCAATACTCGTGATGTTTACCTTCGGGTCCGTTCCTATCAGGAGAGGATTGCTTCAGCCCTGGTGAGAGCCGGAGCCGATCCTGGACCAGAACAAAGAGCAGTGGTGAAAAGATTGGCTGTCCACTATAATGCCAAACAGACATTTAACTATCAAGCGTTTGAAAAACAGCCGGATATTACAACCCCGATATCCAACACAGAAATAAAGAACTAATTATGTCAAACCATCGCATTACCGACAACTTAGACTCATTGTTTGAAGTCTTGCCGCCGGAAATCAGCAAGTCAATCACTGTAGAAGGGAAGAACGCTGATTTGATCGAGGTTATTCTTGATCTCGGGCGCGTTCCAACAGCGCGATTTTCTGAAGAAGAATTTGAATTGAGCAGCAGCGAGATCACCCGCAAGGATATTGGATATGTAGTTAAGCGGATTGGCAAATTTGATGGTGACAACCGAGCTGGTTTAGAACGCACCTTGCATAGAATTGCCGCTCTCCGGAATCGCACAGGAGAAATCGTCGGTTTGACTTGCCGGGTTGGGAGATCGGTTTATGGAACAACGGATATAGTCAAAGATTTAATCGAAAGTGGTAAAAGCCTGCTGATTTTAGGTCGCCCGGGGGTGGGAAAAACAACCATGCTGCGGGAAGCGGCCAGGATTCTGGCGGAGAATAAAAGGGTAGTGATAGTAGATACCTCCAATGAAATAGCGGGTGATGGGGACGTTCCCCATCCTGCAATCGGTAAAGCCCGCCGGATGCAGGTTGCCCAGCCTTCACTTCAGCATGAGGTGATGATTGAAGCGGTGGAAAACCACAATCCGGAAGTAATTGTAATTGATGAAATTGGAAGAGAATTGGAAGCCCTGGCTGCCCGCACCATAGCAGAACGAGGGGTGCAGTTGATTGGAACTGCTCACGGAAACACTCTTCAGAACCTGTTGATAAATCCAACCCTGGCAGACCTTGTAGGAGGAATTGAATCGGTTACACTTTCTGACGAGGAAGCCAGGCGAAGGGGAACTCAAAAAACCGTTCTGGAACGTCGATCCAATCCTACTTTTCATGTACTGATAGAAATTCAGACCCGGGACAGCATGGCAATTCATCAAGATGTCGCAACAGCGGTAGATTCACTTCTGCGAGGTGAACTGCTTATACCTGAAGTCAGGTCCCGGGCAGAAGATGGTGAGATTAATATTAAAAAGACACCTACCCGGCCCGTATTACAGAGTGTTGGAGCGGACCCCATCCCCGAGGACGAATTTACTGGCGATAAACCGCAATGGCAGCTGGATCATGAAGATTTAGAAACTTTACCGGTTTTTACTTATGGTGTTGCCCGCGACCGGATGCTGAAAGCAGCCAAAAACTTAAATGTTCCAATCTCTATTGAAAAATATGTCAAGGATGCCCGAATAGCAGTCACCCTGAAACATCATTACCGGGATAATCCAAAGGCAATTGCAGAAGCAGAAGAACTGGGCTTGCCAATTTATGTCTTAAGATCAAATACTGCCAAAAGAATGGAGCATTTATTAAAGGATGTCTTCAATCTAAAAAATGGCTCTCTTTCCAAAAGTGACGAACAGGCACTGCAGCAAACCCAGGGTGCCATCCAGGCAGTCCTGAATGGAGAACGTTGGGTGGAACTCCCACCGGCTTCATCTTATATCAGACGCCTTCAACATCAGATGGTGAACCAGGCAAATTTGGTTTCCCATTCTTACGGGAAAGATCCTAACCGGAGGGTGAGGATCTTCAGGGAAGAATCGTAACCAGCCAATAATAGATAAAGAAAGAGCTGAAAAAACATAGAGTTGGAAACTCATTAATCAATGCAGAGTAAACCGGGAAAATTTATCACCTTCGAAGGCCCTGACGGCAGCGGAAAAACTGCTCAGATGGATATATTGGCTGAGCAGTTAATTCAGGAGGGATACCCCATACTGACAACCAGGGAACCTGGCGGGACATCCATCGGGGACCAGATTAGGGAAACCCTGCTGGATTTAAAAAACACAGCCATGGTGGACCGTACCGAAGCATTACTGTACCAGGCTGCCCGGGCTCAGCTGGTTGATGAGATTATTAAACCTCATCTGGCTGAAGGCGGCATTGTATTGTGCGACCGCTATGCGGATTCCACCCTGGCATACCAGGGTTATGGTCACAAGAATACGGTGGAATCACTGCGGGGGATTATTCATTATGCAACCGGGGGACTAACCCCTGACTTGACAGTCCTGCTGGACTTGGAACCGGAAGTGGGTTTACAACGCCGGCTGGATGCAGGAGGACTCAATCGGCTGGATGCCTATGATATAGACTTTCACCACCGGGTTAGAGCCGGATATCTTGAGTTGGTTAAGGCAGACCCTGATCGCTGGATAATTGTGGATGCCGGGCGCTCATTTGAAGAAGTCCAGGCAGAACTGTGGAAAATACTTCTGGAGTGGCTGAAAGCGTGCGGGCAATAATTACAGTGGGAGGATTGTCAAAGGTTAACTTGCTTGCAGGGTTCAGATTTATAGATCAAGACCGGGGTTGAGGCCGTCCCCGCCAGAGCCCAGATCTGGAAGATCGTTTTCTATATCCTCGGGAGATTGACCTTTTTCCAGCCGGTCGACCACTTCATCAAATTCGGGACCCATATCTTCCCCTAATTCCTGGCTCATCTGGCGCATCATTTTTCCAAGTGTTTGGGGATCATTATCCAGCCCCTCTAATTGTTCCGGGTCAGTTAACGATTCCAGCCTCCCTTCCTCGGAACGGGCAACCCGGACTGGTTTGATTATCCGCCTGATTTGCGAACTTTCACACATGGGACAACTTATCATCTGGGATCCGTATTCCTGATAGGTTAGGAATATTTCAAAAACTTGATTACAATCAGTACAATAGTATTCGTAATACGGCATAAAGCAAACTCCAAAAGGTGGAAAATGTACGCTCCAATTATAACGGATAAGGATATTTTGTTATGAATGACAACTCATCGGCCTCTATATTTAATCTGAATCCGCCAAACCCCCTATTAATTGTGATCTCCGGTCCTTCCGGGGTGGGGAAAGATTCTGTGCTGGAGGTGATGAAATCTCGTGGTTTGCCATTTCATTTTGTAATCACTGCGACCACTCGTGAACCCCGTCCTGAAGAAGTAGATGGGGAGGACTATTTTTTTCTATCCGAAGATGAATTCGCCAGGATGATTAATGAAGGAGAACTGCTGGAATATGCAGTAGTTTATCAAGACTACAAAGGCATTCCGAAATCACAGGTGAGAAAAGCCCTGGCTAGCGGAAAAAATGTCATCATGAGGATCGATGTCCAGGGAGCTGAAACAGTGCGGAATTTAGCTGAGGATGCGCTGTTGATTTTTTTGTCTCCCCAGAGTGATGAAGAATTGATTAACCGCCTGAAAAAGAGAAATACAGAAACCAAAGAAAGTCTGAAATTGAGAATAGCAACCACACGCCAGGAGTTTAAGAAGATTGATTTGTTTGATTATATTGTTGTAAACAGAGATGATCACTTAAACGAGACGGTGGATGCTATAGAAGCCATAATCAAAGCAGAACAACAGCGTGTTCGCCAACGAGAAGTAAATTTATGAATCAGAATAATTTACCCGTTTCTTCAGAAAAAAACAATCCAGGTCAGCAGTTAGTTTCTATCATCCTCTCTGAAGTCTCCCGAAAATATAATATAGATTTATCTCAGGATCCGGTAGCGCTGGAGCGGATCAAGGACGCAGTGGAGAAAGCCAGATTGGAGCTGGACACAAACCCCCAACCGGAGATAAATCTTCCTTCTATCAGTGCCAACCCTTCCGGTCCAATACATTTCCAAAGAGTGGTGTCCCGGGAGGATTATTACCCGGATAGTCCTGAAGTAGAAAATATTGGAAGGCATCAGGAACAGGTGGACGGATACACAAGTCAATCCCAGCCAGCCCTGAGAATTAAGCTTCCTGACCGGAAACCGCTGGTTACTTACTCTTTGATGGTCATTAATGTGGTTTTGTATCTGCTTCAAATTCTGACCGATAGTCTGGTGGGTTTTGATGTTCCGGCAGCGATAGGTTTAAAAGTAAACGAGTTGATTTTCGCAGGTCAATATTGGCGGCTGGTAACGCCCATGTTCCTGCATGGATCAATTCTTCATCTTGGATTTAATATGTATGCCCTTTATATCCTGGGAAGAAGGGTGGAGCGCTTCTTTGGATCATTCCGTTTCCTCGGATTGTACTTAATCGCCGGGATTGCCGGCAACATGTTTTCTTTCTTCTTCACCCCGGCCCCTTCTCTGGGATCATCCACGGCAATCTTTGGTATCTTGGGGGCAGAGGGTGTTTTTATCTACCAGCATAGAAAATTATTCGGGGATCAATTCCGGGTCGCTCTCAAGCAGATTGTCCAGGTCGCAGTTGTGAACATCTTGATTGGCTTGTCTCCCGGGATTGATAACTGGGGGCATATCGGAGGCTTGATTGGTGGAGTACTTTTTACCTGGTTCACTGGTCCTGTTTTCCAGGTTCAGGGAGCCCCACCCCTGCTCAGGTTGGAGGATAAACGGGCCCTTAGAACCATAGGGATCGGATTTACTATTCAGCTAATTTTGCTGATTGGTTTAATTGCCTTGATCATCTTTTTTAGAGGTTAATCAGCCAATATCAGTGGATTATCTGGGTTGGTTTCCTTGCTTATCCGCCTCTTATAGAAACGCGGGATCATTGACTGCGCTTCTGCCATCTGGTAAAATTTTCCGCGTCTTGTGCGTTGTACCCTTCGCGCCAGATATACTCTATTCAAAATTTAGTAGAAAGGGCTAGAAACCATGAAAGTATTGCTGTTAGAAGACGTGTATAAGTTAGGCCGTGCCGGGGATGTAAAAAAAGTAGCTCCCGGTTATGCCCGGAATTACCTGATGCCTCAGGGATTGGTTGTTTTGGCAACCCCCGGCGCTGTTAAGCAGGCTGGACGGATCCAGAAACACGGTGAAGTAAAACGGGCCAAGGTTAATAAGGAATTAGGCGGTGTTGCAGAACAGCTGGAAGGAAAACGGTTACTGTTTGCTGCCAAAGCTAGTGAGACCCGCCGGCTGTATGGCTCCATTAACACCCAGATGATCGCTGATAAAGTCAGCGAAGAAATCGGAGTGACCATTGAAGCCAAACAGATTGAATCCCAACCTTTACGCATGATCGGAAAACATGATTTGTCAGTCCGCTTGACAATAGACCTGATCCCGAAAATTGAAATCATCGTTTACCGTGAAGGCGAAACACCCGAATCCGCCCTGGAAGAAGAAGAACAGGAAGCACTGAGAGTGGAAGAAGCACTGGTTGATATCTTTGAAGATGAAGATGAAGATGTTGATCAGGATGTTGAATTCGATGAAGTGGCTGACGAGAGTGACCTTGCTGCTGAAGCTGATCTGACTGAAGAGGTTGAGGAAGTGGAGATCGAGGAAGACGAGACTGAGTAAGAGTTCTACAACCTGCAAATGAAAAGTATACCGGTCTGGGATCAGCCAAACAGCTGGCCAGGCCGGTCTTTGTATTGACATATGGTTGAAAATAAACTCACGATTGGGCAGATATTAAAACTATCCCGGGAAGAACAGAAACTCTCTTTAGATGATATTTCTGTTTTGACTCGCATCCGGGTGAAGTATTTATCTGCAATTGAAGCGGACAATTTTGATGCTCTACCTTCTTCTGTGCAGCAAAAAGGTTTTGTCCGGGCGTATGCCAGAGCACTTGCCCTGGATCCTTCTCCCCTGGTCGCTCAATTGAGATTGTCTGAAGGTGAGGAAGTTTCCAGTGAACCCGGATCTCCTCAAGATGAATCAAAAACATCCTCAGCGCCTAAAGAAACTCCACCCCTGGGAAAAATTGGAACAACCTTAAAAACCCAGCGGGAAAGATTGGGCTTTACTCTCTCCAATGTAGAAAGCCAGATATTTATTCCGGAACGCTACTTGACAGCAATTGAGAATGGCAGTCTTGAAGAGCTGCCATCCACTGTTCAGGGTAGAGGGATGGTTAAGAACTATGCTCAGTTCCTGGGTTTGGATCCAGAACCGTTGTTATTAAACTATGCAGAAGTGCTGCAGACACGGTTATCTAAGGTACGTAAGCATGCACCTGATATGGGCGGTTCTTTCTCCCTGTGGGTTTGGTTGCGCCGTTTTATCGCCAGTCCGACGGTATTATGGATTGGGGTAGTACTGTTGATTGCAAGTGTGTCGATCTGGTCTGGTGTGTTGATATTTGGGAATCAAGGATTAGCTCCTGAAACCACCGCAACCATTCCCGGTGTGGCGGATATACTGCTGCCGTCCCTTACCCATACACCAACTCCGGAGCAGCTTTTAACTACGCCGGGAGAGATTGAAGTTGATGTAATTCTTACCCCGGAACCCGCAGATCCTGGTGTTGAGGCAGGAGAGCCAACATCCACTCTGCAGTTTACCGGGAATGAAAAAATTCAAATTCAATTAGTCCTCATCCAGAGATCCTGGGTGAGGGTGACAGTCGATAATATCTTGGCTTTTGAAGGCAGATTACTCCCGGGGAGCGTAAAATTATTTGGCGGGGAATTGAGAATTGAAATTCTGACCGGGAACGCTGCCGGCGTAAAAGTGATTTATAACCAGCGGGATTTGGGCGTAATGGGTCTTTACGGCGAGGTAATTAACCGAGTATATTCTGCTGAAGGAATAGCTACGCCAACCCCATTAGTAACATTTACACCGACTCCAACGGAAACACCCGCGGTTACTTCTACACCAACCCGGTCAAACTGGACCTCTTCTATAAAATCAAGCAGGGTTTCAAACGCTTTTTCGGTTTCACCCGGATAGCCCACAATAAAAGTAGTTCGCAGGGCCAACCCGGGCATTTCTTTTCGCAGTTTTTCCACTGTCCTGTAGACCCAATCCATATTTGCCGGACGACGCATACTTTTTAATACCCCCGGGTCCGCATGCTGAAGAGGAATATCAATATAAGGCAAAATTTGTTGATTGGAGGCCATCACCTCGATCAGCCGGTCTGTTATATACCCCGGGTAGGCATATAAGATTCGAATCCAATCGACCTCTGGTGCTGTCCGGGTCAATTCCTCCCGCAACCCCCCTAAGCCGGCTTTTTGTCCCAGGTGATGGAGCTAATCAAATATCCTCAAGGGGACGACTGATTGTTGTTCCTTTGATCTTGGGAATGGCGCAAAAGGCACAGGGACGGCGGCAGCCATCTGCAATCTTCAGGTAAGCACTGCT
>Ga0255394_10143_pt1 | contig 11234 bp, 10 predicted proteins | sample ANMaggSeSYBR01D3_FD_182112 | JGI IMG/M metagenome (GOLD analysis project Ga0255394, IMG submission 182112) | Sediment cell enrichment communities from methane seep in Santa Monica Basin, California, United Staets - ANME aggregate JGI... | ecosystem: Environmental > Aquatic > Marine > Cold seeps >...
ATGGTACGCCGGGTGCCCGCTCTATCTTTATAAAACTGGGTGCCACCTTTCTGTATTTCAGAGAGGTGCTCTTGTTGTAATTGACAGAAAACCGCGTGGGGTAAGACCCGCCCTAAGAGATTTTATCCGCAGATTACGCCGATTCTCGCAGATTAAAACGAGTCTTTCTTCTTAAATCCGCGTCCATCTGCGCAATCTGTGGATTATTATTTAGTCAGGCAGCATGGGCTGAAGCCCATCCTACGTAACTATGTGCAGGATGTTTTTGATTTTGCTAATTGTTCACGGAAGAGGCGGATTTCGTCCGATTCGTTCACGGTAGAATTGATAAAATCAACATAGGAAGTGAACTCACTTTTTCGCCGTTCGTATTCCTGTCGTAACTGTTGTTGAATATCGTTTTTCATTTCGACACAATCAAATTTTTTATTCGTCCTGGTCATAGACAACCTCCAGCGGGCTTAGAATCGTCATCGAACGATAGCCGAAACTTATATTGACGCTGTTAAACCCTCGAATACGATTGTAATTCACAATATGTTTAAAATTCCAACTCAGGATCAACTCTGCGTTTGCGAGGGTAGCGGCTGCTACATGCAGACAGTCGCCCTCCCACGTTTGTCCAAGCACCCCGGCATCGATATAAGCTTGTGCCAGTTGCTGAACAGTTGAATCAAGCGGTACTTCCTCAACCATTGAGGGGGCAAGGCCTTTGAGCAGGCGTCTGATTGGTTCCGGCGCCAACGATAATTCTTCAAGTGTTTGCGCTGAAAGCAGAATAACAAAATCACCCTGTGCCGCCTTTTCAAAGAACTTTCGGCTTGCGTCCATAAATTCTTCGTCTTCCGTTCCGCCGAATACAGACGTATCAACATAAACGCGTATTTTATGCATGCTTACCATTATCGATATTATACCAAATCGAATTAATTATTGCAACAGGTTATTCAAATCCCTTGGATCAGTTTTTACATCGGGGGCTAATAAACGCGGCGCCCAGACCTGCCCTACTTAATAACCCCCGCTTGACAGCAGGGGCTACTAAGAATCTGTGAGGGGTTACATGTTTTCTACCTGAATTTGTCAATATACTCGAGGAACTTTTTAGCTGTTCTGTCCAGGTTTTCAATTTCGCCGCCGCCTTCCAGTACTTCGCACATCTCGTAAGCGATATATCCCTGATAGCCTGTCTCTTTAAGTGCTGTGATAAAATTGTCGTAATCGATGATTCCTTTGCCCATTGGTACTGCTCTGATCACGTCCTGGTCTTTCTGGTAGGTAGTCAGGGGTATTTGATAGCTGTATTGAGGAAAACGTACATATTGGGCTACGGTTGTGTGAATGGTATAAGGTTTCATCTTGAGAACAGCGTCCCTGATCTGCTCGTTGCTAAGTCCTTCCAGTGTCGGGGACCATGCGTCAAATGCCGCTTTTACGTTGGGCATATCGACTTCTTTCAGGAGCCAGTACATTACATCATGATGAAGAGCAATGTCGTGATGATTCTGCACCGCCAGCGTTACGCCGTATTTCGCAGCTTCTTTGCCCGCCAGTTTCAGTCCCTGAAGGACCGTCGCATATTGTTTATCGAAGGCGATGCCCGGCCGTCTATACCCGGTGAACACGCGTACTATATCGGTGCCAAGATCGCGGGCCAGTTCAGCCACCTGCCCTACATACATCGCCTGTATTTCCACATGGGGAACCCCTGCTTTATCGCTGCCGGCGGTAAAGTCTGTGTATCCTGCCAAACATACCAGTTTCAGTCCCAGTGAATCGATTTTCTGCTTCAATTTCCTGCGGGCTTCGGCATCGTAATCCAGCGGCGAGAGATGTGGCCGCTTGGCCATTAACATTACCCCGTCATATCCGAGTTCTTTCGCCTTGACGAGAAATTCATCGACAGTGAGCCTTGCCTGCCCCCGCCAGAAACCGGCGTAACTGACTGAGTGCAGACAGGTTTTTATCTTGAAATCTCTGGGATTACCCGTGGAAACCCCCTGGGCAAACGTCTTTAGGGAACACACAGCAAGTACAACAGAACCAACAAGTACGACAAGCTCGATTTTACTCATAATCAATTCCTTTCATTAACAATTTAATGTAACATTTTAGCCAAGTGCAGCAACTCAAAGAAAATGTGTAAAAACAGAAGCCAACCATGCTTAATCTTGCTTACGCTTCGCATAAGTTGCGCTAAAGCATGCCACCCACATTTTTGTCTTTGTGTAACAATTCCGAAGTATCAGGTGAAAAACGCTTTGCTGTCAGGATAAGCATTCCCCGGACGCCCGCAAGCAAAAAAGTAAAAAGTATGGCGTCAATTTTCGGTTATGCTAATGAAAATCGGCAGTATTTCAATAGGGGCGGGATAATCCTCTATTGTTTGTCCGCCCTTATAGATTTTGGCCGACCAGAAATCCTTCCATACGCCCTGGGGAAGATAAACATCGCGAGAGACGGCACCCTTTGCCTGTACCGGTGCCACAAGGAACCGGTCGCCTAACATGAACTGATCCTGGATAAAATAAGTTTTTTCATCCTCCGGATTTCTGAAAAACAACGGCCGGGCGATCGGCTCACCGGTCTGTTGAAATTTTCGGGCCAGTTGATAGATATAATCACCCATTTGTCGGTGCAGTTTCGTATAGTCCCGGCAAATATTAATCGACTTCTCGTCCAGGTTCCAGGGGGCAAACGAAAACTGCATCATGGGCATCATTGCGCTGGCCTGCGTCCATCGGATAAATAACTCCGGGTCCATGCCCTTGAATTTTTTGTTTTCAAAATCAGAGCTGAGTCCGCCGCCTATCATGTCCGGGCAAAAATAAGAATAGCCGATCAGCGATTCAGTCAACCCGTTCGGGATGAGCGACCGCAATCCGCTTTTGACAGACCAGTTCGAGTTTTTATCTCTTAGTCGCTGTACAAGCCCCAGATTCTGAACCAGCCAGCTAACTCGCAGTTCATTAATAATAAAGTGTTGGCCCATGCCGGCAAAAAGGTCTGTAGCTTTGTTCGGTGGGACATTGCCGAAACTTTTCAAGTCAGCAGGATAACGTCCCGCATCACCACCGTCGAGCTTGAAACCGTCCACTCCATATCGGCTCTGAAGAGATTTCAGGTCGTTGAGAAGCCATGAGTAGGCCTGTGGATTCGACAGGTCTATTATGGCTGTCGTTCCATTCCACCATTTAACAAGGGCAGGTTTCTTTCCGGTTTTGCCCATCACCAAATAGTGGTTATCGACGGCGTATTGATAATTCGCAGCGTCTTGATGAATGTACGGCACAACCCACAAGGCAACCTTAAAACCCAATTGATGGAGTTCGTCGAACATTTTTTTTGGATCAGGGAATTTCTCAGGGTTAAATTCCTGATCACCGTACCGGTTCTGCCACATATCGTCTATCATGAGGATAGTGCAGGGAAAATCGTACTGTCTTATTTTTCGGGCGTATTGCAACATTCCCTGCTGATTGACATCAATTTTCAGTTCAATCCAGGAATTGAATATCGAATCGACAAAATACTCTTTGGGCGGAACAACCGAAGGCTTTCCAACAAAATCGATAAAAGTATGATATGCGTCAACTATATTATCACCCACAATAATCTGGTATGACAATTGGTGAGTGTTTTTTACATTAAAGGAAAACAGGCCGTCATCTTTGTCGTTAACGCTGAATCCCATGACCTGACAGGTGTTTATGAAAACCCCCGTTCCTTTTGATGTCAGCCAGATGGGTGCGGTCTGGTTATAGCCTGCGTTAAACGGGTCCAGTCTGGTTTGGCCCGTTTCGAGAGGCCAATTATGCGCGGATGTAACATTGCCTCCGTACCAATGGCCTGCGGCTTTGAGAGAGAAATTTTCTCCCATCTGGTCAACTATGGCCCGGCTGTTTAGCCGCCAGGTTATATCAATGTGATCTTTGTGGCAGTTGATGAAGACGTTCACCTTTTCTTCGTTACAGGTGGTCGCTACAGTCAAATACAAATCGTTAGCCTGACTTCTCCATGTTTCAATCTGCTTCAGATGAAATTTTGAGCCGTCCTTCACAAAAAAACTTCCACCAGTCTTGTCGGGAACAGCATGTCCAAAAACAATCGAGTCTCCGCGTATGACGGTCAGGGCATAAGGGGCTTTTTGGATATTCAAACTATAAAAAGGATTTTTGGCTATGATAAAATCCTGATCCTGCTGTATTACCAGGCCCCCGGAATAAGAAGTCGTTGGGAAGGATAACAATATCGACAAAGTAAAAAAGCTCGATATTAAGACCGAATTTTTTATAGTTTTCTTCATGTTTTTTCCTTTCGTAATGAGTCTTAATCTTTCTCAAGCTGGAAGCCTGAACTAAAGTAGCATGAACAGGGTAGCATAAGCAAATTTTTTGTGAAGTTCATTTTCTTTCAAGCTGGAAGTTTGATCTACTTTTATCCGTCAAGTAAAAAACAGATTTTTTAGAAAATTGTTAATAACTTGTTATGTTTTTTGTAAGTAGTTGAATAGAAGTTAATTACATCAGTGAGTAAAAAGAACTCACAGGCATTTTTTCTCTAACTCGTTGTCTTTTAAGGGTTTTATGGTTGACACCCCACATATAGGCTGTTAGATATTTTTTATTCATATATATAGAGTGTGAGTTTGTGGTTCGCGGTGTCCGAGTGTGTTCAGTCGGTACGCCGGTGTCAAGGAAGTAAATTTTTCAGGGAAACAACACTTTTGAGATGCCCTTATTGCAAAGAGGACAAAGACAAGGTCATTGATTCCCGGTCAAGTGATGGGGGCCGGGTCGTTCGCCGCCGCCGTCAGTGTCTGCTGTGTCAGAGGCGTTTTACCACCTACGAGCGGATTGAAGAGTTAGTCAAGCTGACTGTTGTGAAGAAGGACGGCAGCCGGGTTCCTTATAACCGTGACAAGATCGTTGCTGGTATCCAGAAGGCCTGTTATAAAAGGCCGGTTTCCATGCAGCAAATCACCGAGGCGGCGGAAGTTATCGAAGAGGAGATATTGCGTCAGCCAGGCCAGGAGGTATCATCCCAGTTGATCGGAGGGTTGACGATGCAGCAGATTAACGGGTTGGACAAAGTTGCTTATATACGTTTTGCCAGTGTGTATCACGAATTCGAGGAAGTAAATCAATTCATCGAGGAAGTCCAGGGGGTCATTCATCGTCCGGAAGATACACCGGGGCAAAAGGATCTGTTCAACAACACTACTTGAGCACTCTGATAAAACTATGTTATTCCCGTGCAGGCATGTCCCCGCGTAGGCGGGGGTTGGAATCCGGGTATAACGAACTTTTGAGGGCAGACAAATGTCGCTGAAAGTAACAAAAAGCGACGGAAGTGCAGAGGTCTATCTGCATACCAAGGTGATGGGCTCGATATCGGCAGCGATGGGGGACAGCGGTTTTTACCAAGAGGGTATGACCGAGCATCTCGCAGAGGCGGTAACGGAATATATCGTTCGCCGATACGGCTCGGCTTCGGTGGGTACCGATGAAATTCACGCGATGATCGAAGCGGTTCTCAGTGAAACGGGATATTACGAAGCAGCGTTGGCTCTGCACGAACATCGTTTGACCCGACAAATCAAGCGATGTCGTACTGAGGTAATTCATCGCCGGAAACCCGGCCAAAACGATCCGGCGATTTCCGGCAAAGCCCAAAATAAAGAAGTGGAATATTTTACTCAGCCCTGGAACAAGTCGAACATCATTAACGTTTTGGAAACAGAGTATGGATTAGAGAGTCCGCTGGCCAGGGCGGTAGCCGGAGCGGTTGAAGAAAAAGTGCTGCGTATGGGATGTCGGCGTGTGTTTGCGTCGCTGGTACGGGCTATGGTTGAGAATGATCTTTGGGCGATGAGGCAGGCGGAGCAGGCTTTTGTTAAACAAGCTGAGGAAGAAAGTGAATTATACACGACGTTAAGGGACGACGAGACGCTTCGGGCAGGGATGTCCGATGGCCCCGAGTGTCCGCAGGAGGCGGCCCGGGCATGTATGTCAGGTGTTGATGGCAGGGAGGCTTGTTCCGGTATCAGGCCGGGCGGAGTAAGGTAGGCTATTATTGTTCTATGGATAGACAATCCGAGCCGATCGAGCAGCTACGTCTTGTTATTGACAGGAACCGCACCTGACTTTTTTTTTACTGAGTATTCTGTAGGCCGGCAATAAACACATCTATGAACTCTTTTGGCTTTATAACCCGCATTCTTTGAAGTTTTATGGAAAGTATTTCCCGATCAGTGGTTGTAGTTTGTGGAAGGTTGGGTCGGTGATAGCGTTTTTATCGGACCATATTCCCAGTTCGAGTGCCCGATGGTGTTCGCATTCGGATTCGAGCAGGGTGCCGGCCTGGGTTAGTGCGGTCCGAATAAGAGCGATGGCGTTTTTGGTGGCTGTATTGAGGTTGCCGATGATTTCTTTCATCAGGGAGTGTTTGTCCTGGTCGCCTTCGTGGGGTTTCCAGCAGTCGTAGTCGGTTGGCAGGGCGACGAGCGCGTAACAGATTTCGGCTTCGCGGGCCAGTTTGGCTTCCGGCATACAGGTCATTCCGATAAGGTGCGCTCCCCAGCTGCGATGTAGCATTGATTCGGCGCGGGTGCTGAACTGTGGCCCTTCCATACAGATATAAGTGCCGCCGTCATGCACATTGGTATCGACCTGTTCAGCAGCCGAGAGCAAAAGTTCGCGGAGTCGCTGACAGAAGGGATAGGCGAAATCGACGTGAACGGCCAACTCACCGTCAAAAAAGCTGTTGGCCCGTTTGAATGTTTTATCGATTACCTGGTCGGGGATGACGAGGTGGCCCGGAGCGATTTGTTCCGCGAGTGAGCCGCAGGCACCGCTGGCGATGATATGGGTTACGCCCAGTTCTTTCAGGGCGAAAATATTGGCACGGTAGGGGACCGAGGAGGGGTTGAGCAAATGACCTCTGCCGTGACGGGCCAGAAAGGCAATGGGTATCGATTCCAACTCGGTAGTAACAATCGGAGCGGAAGGGGTGCCGAAAGGGGTTTCTATGTCGTGTACGGTGCCGGTAGTCTGTCTGGCCAGGGCCTGGCCGAGACCGGAACCGCCGATAATACCAATACGTCTCGGTTGTTTTGACATAAAATTTCTCCTATAATTCAAGAGTGGCTATGCCATCTCCCTGTTGAATAATTTCAATATTCGGAGTATAACCAATAGAAAGCTGTTTTCGGAGAAAATAATTATGCTGACCGGACAGAAAATAAAATATATATGTACTCAGCTTCACCATCACGCTCCGTTCACAGTGGCGGGGGCGCTGCTGGGAGTGGGATTTATGCTGTTATTTCGGCTGCTGCCGCTGCCGGAGCGGACCAGCCATCTGCTGTTCGACATCTTTCATCCCGGTCATGTTCTGTTGAGTGCCATGGCGACAGCGGCGATGTTCAGGCTGCATAAAAAGAAGGCTCATATTATTGTTGTTTTGATTATCGGGTATGTTGGCTCGATAGGGATTGCGACGCTTAGCGATTGTGTGATCCCATACGTCGGTGAGGTATTGCTGGGATTTCATACTTCTGCGCATTCGCACGAACAGGCAGGCGAACACCAGGAATCCACATCAGAAACGGTTCATAAACTCGATGGAAATCACGTTCATCAGGATGGACATAAAGAGGGGTTGCACTTTGGCTTTATCGATAAGTGGTGGCTGGTAAATCCGCTGGCGATTCTGGGCGGGTTGATTGCGTGTTTTCGTCCGTGGACAAAGTTCCCACATGCCGGTCATGTACTGTTGAGTATATGGGCGTCTCTGTCTCATATTCTAATGGCGATGGGTACCGAGGTGAGTTTCGCGCAGTGGATGGGAGTGATGGTGTTTCTGTTTTTGGCGGTCTGGCTGCCCTGTTGTGTCAGTGATATTGTTTTTCCGTTGCTGTTTGTCAAGCCGGGTAAAGAATGGCCGCGGCATGCGCATTAGTCCGGACATTTCATATATTTTGTTCGTCCAGCAATTCCAGGAACTCGGTCACTAATTTCGGGTCCATTGTTGTGCCTGCCTCGGTACGCATGATTTCCTTTGCCTCTTTGTGGCTTATTGCCCCGCGGTATGACCGGGTTGATGTCAGGGCGTCCCATACATCGGCTATCTGCAGGATGCGGGCGTGCAGGGGAATGGCTTCTTCGGCCAGACCGTCGGGATACCCTTTTCCGTCGTAGTGTTCGTGATGGTGGCGGACCGCGGCCAGGATACCCTGTAGGCCCTCCAGTGGCTCGAGTACCTTATGGCTTAGCACGGGATGGGTTTTGATATGAGTGAATTCCTCTTCGGTGAGTTTGCCTGTTTTGCACAACACGTCGTCGCGAATACCGATCTTGCCGATGTCATGTAACTGACCGGCCCACTCCAACTGTTTTACTTCGATCTCGTTTAGATTGATATGACGGGCCAACGTGCAGGCCATCTCGGCCACACGTGTGGAATGTCCGCTGGTGTATTCATCTTTTGCTTCCATTGCCCTCACCAGCGATGTGATTGTCTCCAGATAAAGTTGTTGTATCTTGTCGGCATAGATGATATTGCCTAATACTGCCGAGCCCATCCGGGCCAGCATACCTGCCATGTTCATCTCTACTGCCTGAAATGGTTTCTTTTCACCATTTCGCACAAAGATCAGGGTCCCCAATTTTGCCGGTTGCCAGAGATGATTCGCTATCTGCGACTGATGGCGGACAGGTTCACTCTCAATACTATTAAGACGGATCGCCAGTACATTTCCACGTCCCTCATGATCCGGATCAGGCGTACCCTGATAATCAATCATTCTGACCTGAAGTTCGTTTTCGACAGTACTCATCTCGATAAGTTCGGTTTTGCATTTCCGGTAGAATTGGTGTGCTTTTTCCCGCTCTTCAGGTGTGATGGTTCCGGTAATTATCATTCCGGGTTCGTTCTTTTCATTTGGGCTTTGGGGAAACTTTTCGGCCAGGTCGCCAAAATAATAACAATAATTGCTATCGACCGCGTGGGATATTTCATTGATGAGTGTCTGGACGGCCTGCTGGATATTCTTGTTGTTGGCTACAGCGACCGTGGCGTCGAAGGTGGTATTCAGATGGTTGTAACTGGATAGCAGTTCTCCGGCGAGGTCTTCCTTTTCAGAGCCGATATTTTTGAATACATTTACAATTTCGTCAAGTTTTTTCGAGATTTCGTCCGGTAATGTGTAGATGTCTGCCTGGTCGGGATGGTCCAGCCCGTGTAAAGATGGCTTTTGCGAGGTGGCTGCAATATATTCATTTTCTATTGCTGCTGTCAGTTTCGGGGACAGAGGTTCACCTGACCGTGCCAGATCAAGCAGTGTTCGCAACAGTTTTTCTTTGCTCGTGTTCATCAGAGTGTTGATTTTCCTTGTGTAATTTCTCTATAAGCTCCGTCAGTACCGCCGGGCTGAACGGCTTGTTGAACAGATGTACCTGCGGATTATCCAGTTCCCTTTTGAGTTGTCCTGTATCGCACCGGGAGGTCAATACCACAATCAAATCCGGTTTTTGTGGTAATTGCAATACCTCCTTAACAAGGTCGATTCCCTTCATTAAAGGCATATTCACATCAGTTATCAGTCCGTCGAAGCCGCCCTCCTTTAGTTTTGCCAGGGCTTCCAGGCCGTTATGGACACTGTTCACTTCGTGACCGTTCCGGTTCAGCCACAGAGTAACTATGTGGTGAATAAAAGGATCGTCGTCCGCCAGTAATATTTTCATAGGTTTATTCTCAACAAGAATTAACTGTCTGTATTGTTGTTCCGCTCAAACCATATATTATACTGGTATCAAAATCGGACATCTTTCAAGGCGTCTTAACCGTCTTTTTTCCCTGCTTTTTTACAGCATTTCCCCTTTGTTTTTCAGCATTTTTCCCATTTTCAGCCATAAACCGATAATCGCCGCGAATATTTTCGGATAGAAATTTTATCAATGAAGAAACTACAGCGTTATTATCGTCGATAGTCCATACATGGTGATTTGGAAGCATGTTTAAATACGAAATATGGCGGAATGAGCAAGTGAACACACGAAACAATACGATAGTTATTGCTGTAAATTTAATCGCGACATCTCTATTAGTGTTAGCGTTTTGTCTTTATAGGACTATTTGGCCTGCTCCTTATGTGCTTTCGATTATCCTGCCCATATTGTTGCTGCCGGTTTTTATTGCCGCGGTTCTGGCTGCCTTTGTTTATTTTTCGATTTGGCGTCGTCAGCGGGTACTCCGCGGGATTGAAGCCAATCTGGAGCGAATTATTCACCTTGACGATGCCGGTGAGGTTCTTAAAGATTTAGAGGCCGTTCCTGTCGGCGCGAGTACTTCCGATTCGCACCGGGGTTGGAATCGGCTTTTGGGAATCCTTGACGAAATAAGCGGACAAACGCAAAACCTGCCCTGCGAAAAAACCATGGGTCAGTTTCTCTGTAGCTATGATTCGCAAAGATTGCTCGGTCTGTTCGATTCACTGCCCGATGGGGTTATCCTGACCGATAGTGCCGGCTCGCTTACGCTGGCAAATCGTGCCTGCGAAGGTCTTATCGGTCGCGCTCTGGGCGATATTATCGGCTGTTCGGTGGTGGACCTCTTCGGCGACCAACAGGCCAAAAAAAACCTGGAAGCCCTGTTGGATACCGGTTCCCCGCAAGCCGACAGTTCTTTTGATGTTACTATTGGTTCCGAACAGGCAAAAACTGTTTTGTCTGTTTATTGTCGCAGATTGGCTCACGCCGGCGACAGTGGGGACGTCCTCGTTAATATCCGTGACGTTACCCAGCAGAAGGTCGGCGAAGCCGGCCGTGATGAATTCATCGCCCATGTCAGTCATGAGTTGCGTAGTCCTTTAACTAATATTCGTGCTTATGCCGAGACGCTGCTTGCGGATATGTTACTGGACGTTAATGCTCAGAAAGAGGCCTTCAATGTGATAAATGATGAAACCTCTCGATTGATTCGGCTGGTCAACGATATTTTGGATATCTCCCGGATGGAAACTGGATCGCTTACCCTGGAAAAAGGTGAAGTGGTTTTGGATCGCCTTGTGCGTCAATGCGTCAACGATGTCAAGGCCTCTGCCGCCGCGAAGAAAATATCTCTGCAGACCAATTATCACCCCAAACTGCCCAACCTTAATGCCGACCGTGAAAAGCTCGCTGTGGTTCTCAATAACATTCTCAGCAACGCCATCAAATACACGCTGGAGGGTG
>Ga0255394_10144_pt1 | contig 11227 bp, 7 predicted proteins | sample ANMaggSeSYBR01D3_FD_182112 | JGI IMG/M metagenome (GOLD analysis project Ga0255394, IMG submission 182112) | Sediment cell enrichment communities from methane seep in Santa Monica Basin, California, United Staets - ANME aggregate JGI... | ecosystem: Environmental > Aquatic > Marine > Cold seeps >...
TAACAGGCGAGGAAGACCAAAAAAAGAGATTTGACCCCTTTAATTCCCGGGTTGATCTGCTATGTATTATAACACTTATGAAGTTCTGGTCAAACATCATAATTCTATTCGGTTGTTTTGTCGCAAATCAACTTAATAAAATATTCGGTGTTTAAGCGTCTGCATTTACTCCTTGTTCGGACTTAACAATGCACAATTTTATGAGTTTGTTTATAAGGGTTTCTCTCATTACGGGTTTTTCTAAGAACTCGCACTTGTATCCGGCGGCGTCAATTACATTTTGAGCTTTGCCCTCCGCGGAAACAATAATTTTCTTCGCAGGATGCAGATTTTGTTTTTGCTCGCTCTTGCAGATTAACTGCAATACTTTCAATCCGTTGATGTCGGGCATTTCGATGTCTATTGTCATTAGGTCATATAACTCTCCTTTAACAACGCTGTCCATAAACATTTCCAGGGCTTGCCCGCCATTGGTTGCCACATCGCAATCGCCAAATTTCGACAAAATAGAGGTTATTTTTGTCAATGCAATAAATTCATCGTCGGTTACCAGGAATTTCATAGTTCCCACCTTTAAGTGTTAAGCTTTTTATCGTCAGACTCACTATTTATTTTTTTTAACTGCGAAAAATCACTCACGAATTCTCTGAGTCGTTCAAATTCGTTGATGAAATTTTCAAAAACATCGGGTATCTCATCGATTTTACTTGTTTTGCTCAATTCTTCAAGTTGTTTTGCTATTTCTGAAATTGGCATAGCTTCCAGAGTGGCGGCGCCGCCCTTTACGGAATGAGATTCACGCCTCAACGACTCCATATCATTTGTTTCCATGGCCTCTTTCATGATTTTGATTTGTTTTTCAATATTATCTATTAGACGCCCAGACAATTCTTTAACCACTTCGATGCTTCCGAATTCTTCCGCGGCTGATTCGTAATCCAGAGGTTCGTTTTTTTTCTGAGTTTCCCCCGGGGCATCATGCGGGCTTTCGCGGTCAGAAGATGCTGTCGAATCGCCGTCTGTCTGAGAGATGAGTTTATTGATAGCGTTAAGAAGCGGTTTTCGACGAATTGGTTTTGTCGCCACGTCGTTCATACCGGCTTCCAGGCATGCCTGCTGGGTGTCTTTTTCCGCGTTGGCAGTCAAACCCATGATGGGGATATTGCGGCAGGATGATGCTCCGGATCGAATATTTTTAGTGGCGTCATATCCGTCCATCACCGGCATCTGAACATCCATAATAATCAATTCATAAGTATTATTTTCGCACATATCCACGGCTTCTTGTCCATTGCACGCAATATCGACAGTGTGGCCGCTATTTTCAAGATGAAGTTTCGCCACGTCCTGATTGGGCTCATAATCTTCAACTATCAGTATATGTATATTCTTCACGTGTTCAGGCTCAAATCCACGATGTTCCGATACCAGCGCGAGTTGATCGTCTTCTGTCGGTTCTTCGCACTCATCGTAGGGAATGTCAAACCAGAAGGTGCTTCCGTTGCCTGGCTCGCTTTCCAGGCCTATCTGTCCGCCCATCATCTCGACAAGCTGCTTGGAAATCGAAGTGCCCAATCCCGTACCGCCGAATTTTCGCGTTGTACTGACATCGGCCTGGGTAAAGCTTTCAAAAATCATCTCCTGCTTATCCTTCGCGATGCCCATACCGGTGTCGGTTATGGAAAAACGCACTCCCGTCTGCCCTTCCTCAAGTACTGGAGCCTCGACATGAATAGATACGGATCCGTGTTCAGTAAATTTAACGGCATTATTAACGAGGTTCATTAATATTTGGCGAATACGTAATGAGTCGCCGGTGATATATTGCGGAACATTGCTTTCTTTTGAGACGTTTAATTTGAGTTCTTTGTTTTTTGCCAGCACGCTGCTGCTGCTGACAACGCTTTCCAGCAACCACAACAGGTCAACGGGACGGTTCTCAAGGTCGATCTTTCCGGCTTCGATTTTAGCATGGTCCAGCATTTCATTGATGAGACGGAGAAGGTGCTCCGACTCATTCAGGATTACCTGGGCGTGTTTGCCGACGGTTTCTATGGAGTTGGCCTGGAGTATTCCATCGGAAAAACCGATTATGGCATTAAGGGGTGTCCGGATTTCATGTGAAATGTTGGCCAAATACCGACCCAGAAATTTTGGGCCTCTCTCCGCGGCCTTTTTCATCTTTTCGCCGTGTTCTTCCGCCTGCTGGAGATTTTCCTGTAGTTGTGTGATCCTGGTGGTGAGTTTAGTCTGCCGTCCTTTCATTTGGTCGAGTTGGTTGCGAAGAAGGTTTTTTTCTGATAGTGAGAATAATATCTGTTTTACTTCAAAATTATCAAATGGCAATGTGAGGGTCAGTAGTTTATCGGACCATCCTGATTGTCCGATCTTTTCTTTCCATGAGGTATCGGAATGTGAAGTGCAGATAATTACCTGAAGTTCTGGATATTCCCGCCCAATTTGTCCGACAGTCTCGAGGGCATCTCGTTTGGTCAATGTCTGCGCATTGATAAAAGCCAATTGGTAAGGGTGGTTTTCCAGCATGGCTTCTTCGGCCATTTCCAATGCCTCAGGCATATTAGAGGCAAAGTCAACCGTATAGTTTTCCCCGATCGATCCCTCGTCAAGAGCAGCCTTGAAATCACTATGAATCGATTCGTTGCTGGTAATTACCAATATACGAATATCCTTTTGCGTAATTATGTCCATATTTTTCTCCGGGGGAATTAAAGGGGTCAAATCTCTTTTTTGAGGTGTGAGGTGTATGGTACTTTTTTTCTTCCCAATTTCAATAAAATGATTCCCTCGCCACTCACAACTCACCCACTCGTTTGTACCATACCGAGCAGGCTTTTGGCAACTTCGGAAAGTGGCTTGATTATCTCTGCCGCCTCCATTGAGATTGCTTCTTTTGGCATGCCGAAAACCACGCAGCTTTTTTCGTCCTGGGCTAAGGTTCGTGCGCCGTTTTGCCGCATTGTCAGTAGTCCTTTAGCTCCGTCGGCTCCCATCCCGGTCAGGATGGCGCCCACGGCGTTGGCACCGGCATACTTTGCTACTGACTGGAACATCACTTCAACGCTGGGTCTCTGATGGCACACAGGCGGCCCATCTTTGACGGCAACGTAGTAGCGTGCTCCTGATCGTCTCAATAGCATGTGTAGGCCGCCCGGTGCGAGCAGTGCTCGGCCGGGGATTACCGGATCGCCGTTGGCGGCTTCTTTGACTTCAATTGCGCATAATCCGTTCAATCGGTTTGCGAAGGCGGCCGTGAATTTGACCGGCATGTGTTGGACAATCACTATTCCTGGTGTATTTGCCGGTAGTCTTGTGAGCACTTGAGTTATTGCTTCTACTCCTCCTGTCGAGGCTCCGATAGCGATAATCTTATTGGTTGTTTGCGTCAGGCTTAGTTGTTTGGGTGGTTCTGTGTTTTGTTGGACGTCGGTTTTTTTCAGGCGTGCGCAGGCTGCCGCCTTGATTTTGCGAACCAGTTCGTTTCCCATATCTCCGATTGTATAGGCTGCGCCGGGTTTGCACATAACATCCACGGCTCCGGCCTCCAGTGCCTCCAGTGCCACTTCGCCGCCTTTGGAAGTAAGGGAGCTGACTACAATTACCGGCAGGGGGTGGTGTTTCATTAGTTTGCGAAGGAATGTAATGCCGTCCATTCGCGGCATTTCCACGTCGAGTGTCAGGACATCGGGTTTTACTGACAATATTTTATCACGGGCAATGTATGGGTCTGGCGCGCTGCCTACCACTTCGATACGGGGATCGCGTTTGAGGTGTTCGGTAAGTATTTTGCGGACAATTGCTGAATCGTCCACAATCAAAACTTTTATCATTTGTTGTGCCGTTGCTGTAGTTGCCAATTGTTATTCCTTGATGTAGGTCGCCGGCTGAGCGAAATGATATTGGTGATTGATCCCGGCCAATGATTCCGAATGGCCGATGCAGAGAACGCCTTTTTTGGCCAGACATTTACCGAAACGCTCCACCAGCCTTGCCTGCGTGGGTTTATCGAAATAAATCATAACATTGCGACAAAAAATAATATCAAAAGGTCCGTTGAAGGGCCATTCTTTCATCAAATTCAGATAGCGAAAACTGATAATACTTTGTAGTTCCCGGCTGGCCTGATAGACTTTTTCTCCTTCGATGTTATTTGGTACGAGAAAACGGCGTTTTTGTTCTGCGGTTAGGGGTTTTACTCGTGCCTGATCGTATGTTCCCTGTTTTGCTCTGTCCAGTATTTGTGTTGAGACATCGCTGGCCAGAATTTTGACATCCCACTTTTGATAATCCGGAATATTTTCTATCAGCGTAATTGCCAGACTATACGGCTCCTCCCCGGACGAGCAGCCGGCGGACCATACTCTGATTTTACGGTCCGATAACCCGCCTTTTTTTTTCTGAAGTTTTGGCAAAAACTGGTCAATTAAGTATTGAAAGTGGTTTTTTTCGCGAAAAAAGCTGGTTAAATTTGTGCTGATCGAGTCAACCAGTGAAAAAAATTCATGGTTTCCGGCATCAGATAGAGCAAAATCTATATATTTCTTGAAAGAATCGAACTTTAATACCCGCATTCTTTTTACCAGTCGTGTCCGTACCAGCGTTTTTTTTCCATCGTTCAGATCGATTCCGCAGTGTTTGTAGATGACGTTGCTGACGCGTTGGAAATCCTTTTCCGAGAGTTCGGCGCTGTGTATATTCTGTGAAGATGTATTCATTTATCGACCAATGTTTTTAATAGTTAGTTATATGTGTGGGTACAGTGCGACAAAGCAACAGTATTATTTTCCGGCTGCCAGGCTAATCAGGCCCGGTACGTCCACAATCAAGCTGACGTTGCCGTCACCCATAATGGCTGCTCCCGACACGCCCTTGATGCTGCCGAGGTAATCGCCGAGACTCTTAATAACAACCTGCTGCTGGCCAAGAAGCGAGTCCACCTGGACACAACAACGATTGTCCCCGTCCGTTACCACCACAATAAGCGCCTCACAAGGCTCAGTCAGTTCCGATTCGATACCAAAAGTCCGATACAGTTTTATAAGCGGCAGCAACTCACCGCGAATCATAATCATTTCGCCCCTGGCTCCTTGGACAGTTTTCAGCTGTTCCGGCTGTGGCCGAATGCTGTGTTCAATAGAAACAGAAGGGATAATATAAGTTTCCTTTCCGACATTAACTATCTGGCCGTCAATTACAGCCAACGTCAAAGGCAACCGGATACTAAACGTCGATCCCTTGTCTATAGTCGATTCGATGTCAATACGGCCGCGAAGCGATTCGATGTTCTTACGCACCACATCCATCCCGACGCCACGGCCGGAAACATCAGTGATTTTCTCCGCGGTTGACAGGCCGGCATGAAAAACAAGACGGTAAATTTCACTGTCAGAAAGCTCCTGGCCCTCCTTGACAATATTGTTAGCGATGGCTTTTTCCAGGATTTTTTCCCGGTTTAATCCTTTGCCGTCATCGCAGATTTCTATAATGATATTGCCTCCCTGATGGAAAGCCTTTAGCTCGACCTTACCCTGCGGGGTTTTTCCTTTGCTGCTGCGTTCTTCAGGTGTTTCGACGCCGTGGTCCACGGAGTTTCGGACCATGTGAACGAGAGGGTCGGCAATGGCCTCGACGACGTTGCGGTCGAGTTCCGTTTCGGCGCCAGTCATAACAAATTCAATGTCTTTACCGGCCTTGCGAGAAAGATCGCGGACAAGTCTCGCCATTTTCTGGAAAACACCCTGCACAGGCACCATACGCATAGACATAGACAGTTCTTGCAACTCCCGTGTGATTTTGTCAAGGTGCCGTACATTGCGGGCCAGGCGCTGATCGGCCTGAACATGGTCGCCAAGGTCCTGACTGACCATAGACTGAGCAATGACGAGTTCCCCGACCATATTAATCAGCGAATCCAGTCGTCTCGTAGCAACTTTTACCGTAGTGTCATTGACAATTTTTTTATTTTCATTAGCTCTCGCCGCCTGAGGTAGTTTCTGGTCCTGGAGGGCCTTGTCAATTTGTTGTTCGGTGGCGACGTTTTTTTCTACGAGTATCTCCCCGATTTTTTTGTCTGGCGAACTGGTTCGCTGCTCGTGCGCGGCCTGGCGAACTTCCGCGGTCGAAGTTACTTCCTGTTGGACGAGGACTTCGCCCAGTTGGATAGGAGGTGACTGGCCGGAGGTACATTGTTTAATTCGGTCAATCAAAGGTTGCAGTTTTTGATAGGGCTGCACGTGCTGATCGTTTTCAACGGCTTGCTGGAGGGCACCGAACATTTGTTTCATAACGTCGATTGATTCGAAAATCGTATCGACACTTGAACCACCAATGATGATTTTTCCCTGGCGAGCCTCGTCGAGCAGATTTTCGGCGGCGTGGGCCAGGGAACCGATTTGTTTAAGATTAAGAAAGCCCGCTACACCTTTAATAGTATGAAATGCACGAAAGATGGAATTGATGGTTTCTGGGTCGTCGGGACATTCCTCGATATGCAGCAGGTCAGATTCGGCGGATTCGAGATGCTCGCTGGATTCACTGATGAAATCCATTACAAGCGGCGCATCACCCTCAGCGATTTTCAGTTTTTCCTCCGGTTCCGGTTCTTGTTCCTGCTGTTTGGCAGTATCGACGGCAGGTTCCGAGGTGGTATCGTTGGCAGTATTCTGATCGGGTTGTTTTTGTTGCTCGGGTGGACCGGAGGGAGCGGGGGATTCTTTGCCGATTGAGACATTGGCCAGTTGAGCGACGGCCTTTGTCAGCCAGTCTTTGGCGGCAAGCAGTTTTTCAGCGGGGAACTGGTCGGGTTCGTTTGACTGTGAGTTTTCCAGCAGGGATTCGGTTTCATGGCAAACGGCTGCGAATTCCTGCAGGCCCATAAGGGATGATTCGCCTTTGAGGTTATGAAGTATGCCTTTTATGGTGTTATAATTTTCCGCGGAAGGGTCTTTTTCCGCGGTGAGGATGGCCGATTCAAGGTTCTCAAGAACATGCGGCTGCGAAGAAAGAAACTCTCGAAAGATTTCTTCGTCAACATTATCGGGCAAAGAAATTTTCGGTCCCTGAGAAGATGAGCAGGATTCAGCGGAAACATTTTCCGGCTGTGAGCCGTTGCAGTTCGAGTTATCGGTAGTTTCCAGGCCCAGTTCGGGAGGGAATTTGATATGAGCCGGTTTTTGCCCCTGGGAAAGTTGTTCCATAAGGGATTGCAGGCTGGCGGAGGTTTTATTGATGGTGTCGAGAGCAGCGGCGGCGTCCTCGACTTCACTGAGGATGAGCTTACTTATCAGTTCGGCCGCCTTGACAGAGGCGGTCTGTATTAGTTCCAGGTCTGCGGAGTCAGGGGGAGCAGGAGTATTATCATCATTTTTCACGTCTGTATTGACGTCTTCGCCGCTCGATGACAGGTCAGCGGCAATTTGGGCGATTTGTTCGAAGTGAGTGTGGATACCTGCCAGACCCGGCAGGTCGTCGGAATCGATCATAACAAGCTGTAATGCCGAGGTCTCAATAATCTTTGCTAATTGTTTCATTTTTGATGTCTCATAAGTTAGTTATTAGTTATTAGTTATTGGTTATTAGTTATTAGCTGTTGGCTTCTTAGTCCTGCTTGCGGGTACATATCTGTGCGGGAATGACATAGTTCTGTCAGAGTGTTTAAAAATAAGTACACACATCTACCCTGTAAAAATACGTAAAAATGCCCAAAATCCCCTTAAACAAACGTATTTTCTATATCGGAGAGGAAGAACCCCCGCTTTAGCCTGTATTTCTAAAACCACAGTTAAGTAGGGTGCGATGTATCGCACTATTTGTTTTGCAACCGGTATAAGTACTGAGAAAAAACGGTGGCTTCAGAATTGGTTATTAACGTTCGCGGTGAGATTACCGATGATAGAGACGCATTGCGTGATTAAAAATGGTTTCCGTTAATAAGGAAAAAGCAGATGAACGTAAAATATATCAATCCGTTTTTGTCGTCGATACAAAATATTTTTGACACGATGATCAATGTGCCCTTCCAGTTAGGCAAGCCCAGTCTGAAGCAAAATTCCGTTCCCTTGTATGAGATCAGCGGAATTATAGGTCTTTCCGGGGGGGTAACAGGCTGTGTGGTCGTGAGCCTGTCCAAACCTATTGCACTGCAAATGGTTTCGGCGCTAACCGGTGAGGAGGCGACGGAGATAGACGACGACAGTGCCGATGCTATTGGCGAGATTACTAATATGATAGCAGGAAACGCCAAAAAAGATTTTCCCGGCGAAAATACGTCCATATCCATACCCAGCGTAGTTATCGGCAAGCACCGGGTGAACTATCCAAGAGGGGTTCCGATAATATCGATACCGTGCGAAACCAGCGCAGGCCGACTAATCATCGACATCGCATTAAAAGAGACGCCCGTGCCGGCAAGTGTAGAGTAGAGGGCGCCTTACTAATATCTTTCCTTACCCCTGGTATTTACGGTTCTATCCCACCCAAACAGGACTGGACCAGGCCGACTGCCCGTTATTCTGCGTTACCCTGACATAATACCAATCCGGCCCTTTCGTCGTATTTTGCTTATCATGAAATTGTACGGTAGCCGAGTACTCGTTCTTGCCGACCAAGCGATGAATAATATAGCTCTCACTGGTGAACACTCCGGTAAATGTGATGACATTATCCCTGATCAAATCGGTCAGCCTCGTTTGCACTACCTGTTGGATCGGACGGCGTAGCTGTACAGTCAGTTCAGCATCCGAGCCGCCTTCAACTTCCAGTACCACCGCTTTGGTCGGGTCCTCGGCAAAGCAGCGTAACCGACTGGTTTGCGACCGCAGATTAAATTTGTGTGGGGAAATAATCTGTAAATTATCGCGTATGTTCTCTGCGAACGGTGCTGACTGGAAACAAGGAAGCACTTTTAAAAATCGGCCTTTTTCTATTCGTACCGTCATGTCCCAAGAGCAGATTCTGCCCAAATCCAATGCTGCCCAGGGGCCCCAACCGTACTGAATCCGGCACTTGACGCGACCAGGTAACGGCGGTGGCTCCGAAACGTGGTCCGCTGGAAAGTACCGATCGATTACTCGGCCGTTACGAATCAACTCGATTATCTGAATCGAGTCTTGACCCTCCACTCGAACGTCAATCTGCCGGTCTCTGACCGGTTCGAGTTGCGAGCCCATCGGTCGGCCGTTGAGAGTTACGTCAAGAGCAATCCGATCACCGGTGGCTGCGTACGTCCGCCTTGCTCGCAAAGCCTCGAATATCGATTCGGCAGTCAAATCACAAGCCCAAACGCCGACTACGCCCTCCCCGTATGCGCCCGGATAGCCTCGATGCGAATCAGACGAGGCTACAAAACCAAAACGCAGTCCTTTTTTCAGTTGTCGCTCAATGGTGTTTGCCGTGGATCGGCCACCCATACTATGCCGGATATACGGCAAGGACGCGGTAACATTTTCGCAGCAACCGTGCTCGGAAAAAATCTCTACCACCGGCGAGGTTTTCGGGCGGAAATAATCAAAGTTCGCTCCCCGCCAACCCTGCTTGTACGCTATGTGATGAGGTATCGCCAGCGCGTTTTCAGCCTCGGCAAAATCCAGCAGCTTATCTACGTGGTCCGGCAGGAACAGTTCCGGGTGGTTCTGTTCGAAGAGCATGCAGTAGTCGCCGAAGTGACTGGAATGCCATTCATAGCCCGGAATAGCCACGAAATCCTTACTGTTGGCCTCACTGAGTAGTCGGCAGGTTTTGGGGCAATGCTCGGTGTGTTTCCGGAAGCCCCGCACCCACTTGAGATGGCGGTCGCCCGGCATCTTGGGCATATCATGCCAGGAGGCATGCCCGGTAAAGGCAAAGAAATCCAGATGCTCTCGAGCGATCTCAATCGATCGCTCCAACGATCCCTTGGCGTAACCGACAGCATTATGGTTATGAAGGTCGCCCCAGAATAAATTGTACTTCATCCTGCCGGCCGTTTCATCCTTCGCCTGAGATTCGATTGGCATACTCGTCAACAGCGACGCCGCCAACGAACCTCCCACAAATTCCCTTCGCGTGATTTTCTGATCTGTCATGATTTTACTTTTTACTTTGCTCTTGGTATTGGGTTTTATTTTTGTCCTGCTGGTCATCGGGAATAGCCTGTTCAAGATAGTCTTTCACTTCCTGCATTCGTTGGCGGGCTTTTTGCAATTCTTCCTCGGCGCTGTCGATGCCGGATTCGCTGTCAATGACATAAGGAGTGATGAAGGCAAGCAGTTCGCTGTTGGACTGAACAGTGTTGTTATGTTTGAACAACTCGCCCAATAAAGGAATATCGCCAAAGAATGGAACTTTTGTTTTGATTTCGACTTCCTTCTGGAACAGGATGCCGCTAATCAGGACTGTTTGTCCGTCCGCGAGGATCATATTTGTGGTTGTCGAGAAACTACTGGTGGCGACTTCGCCGTTGACCAGTTCCGGTTCGACCTGAGATATGTTGATATAAATAGTAGTGTCAACGGCGTTTTCCGGGGTAATGTTGGGTCTTACACGAAGCGTTAAGCCGACCGGTTTATACTCGAACGAATCAATGGTATTTTGTCCTTGGGTGGGAGTCTGGGTGAGGCTTCTGAAAGCCACTTCCCGACCCTTAAAAAATTCGGCTTCTTCATTATCCCCGGTCCAGAGGGTGGGTTGATTAAGGATACGGCCATTGGTTTTTTTGATCAGGAGATCAATAAGAGCGTTCACTTCCAAAGTGCTCGAAACAGCAAAAGACGAACCAGGCGATTCACTATAAATCAAATTGGTGATAGCGGTAATGGCATCTTCATTGGCGGTTCCGAGTGCGTCCGGATTAGTGGCTATCTGCACACCGAGCGAGGTCAGGTCTTCATGATTGACCTCGACGATAACGGCCTTAATCATCACCTGTTTGGCGGGTTTGTCCAGTTCTTCGATCATCACTTTAATACTGTCCTGGTATTCCTTCGGCGAAAGGACGAGGATGGCCTTGCTGCGGTGGACGGGAATAAACCTGATTTTGCCGATGATATTACTGATGGGCATTTCCTCACCGATACGACTGCGAGCTGTGCCGACTGTCCACCAGGGGACAAGCTCATTGGCTGAATTCTGTGTCTGATTTCTGTCCTGGTTCCGATTGTTGCTGCCGCTGTCGGAATCGGCGCCGGCGGCGGTGTAATCCGACAGGCCCCGACTGCGCCGCAGAACGGTGGCA
>Ga0255394_10145_pt1 | contig 11178 bp, 9 predicted proteins | sample ANMaggSeSYBR01D3_FD_182112 | JGI IMG/M metagenome (GOLD analysis project Ga0255394, IMG submission 182112) | Sediment cell enrichment communities from methane seep in Santa Monica Basin, California, United Staets - ANME aggregate JGI... | ecosystem: Environmental > Aquatic > Marine > Cold seeps >...
AATGGTAACATCTGTGCCGACAAAGGCGATAACTGTCGGGCCGGTTCAGACCTTTCGGGCTGAGAAGGTTTCGATCTGGCAGGCGGGCGCTCATGACAATCCTTTTGGAATGCGGCTTACAACATTGATGATAAGTAAAAAAAACACGGATTCGTCGGTACCTATATCACTTTTGGCGGATCACCCTGACGTTCAATTCAACTTCTACAGACCAGCTTTGGGAAGCTGTGAGGTGGAGATGCACTAACAACAATATGGACATTCTTATCTTAAATACAGCGGTAGCGGATTTTAGAAGTGAACAGTTCGGCTTCACCGAGGCCCTTGCAGGTTCAGGCGGACTTGCCTTATGTAAAACCGCTGACATGCCCGATTATACTCAGCGGCAGTATCGACAATGGATTGATAATGGCCTTGCAACCGCAGGCGGCCCTGGTAATACCGCGCCGCTTATCGCAGGAGCGGGCTTGAACGTGGCGGTTGGCGTCAATCTTGGCAAAGGTGATTTTGACGGGCTTGACGCTCAGGGACGGTTTTTCCATAATGTAATGACGGCCAACAATGTTGATATGTCGGCCACTTACACTCACCCGAACCTGCCTACGGGAACAACCTTTATCTACGAAAAGGGCGGTGATGAAAGAGGTGGCATAGCTTATTTCCCAAATGCCAATAATGATTTTGATTTTGAGTATTTCAAGGGTGAAATTAAGAGGCTGAAACCAAAAATCCTTTATTATATGTATTCGGGACTGTCCGACAAAGGCGACGCTAATAACGGCGAAGACCTGGCATCTTTTATAGCCTGGTGCCGAAATCGTGGAATGGTAACTATTGTTGACAGCCATACCCTCACTGGCAATCCCGATGAGCTTATAGATTCTGATACACCTGTACCGAAATATAAACTTCTGGAACCATTATTACCTCAGCTTGACTTGTTCTTTACTTCTTATGATGAAGCGAGAATGATAGAAAACACTATCGGCGAAAAAGGTAAATCAAAAGACATGACTGAAGATGAATATATATGTCATTTTCTTGAATTTCTTGCCGACAGGTTCTGGAAAGATAATAACAGACCACGGATGTTCGGCGTTACTGTAAAGAACGGTGCATACCGGATACATATAACGGCTGAAGGCGATATGTCCGAACCGGCTAAGATAAAATCAAAATTTATGGGAGGTGAAGTTGTTGATCTTGTCGGAGCGGGCGATTCGTTTCGAGCGGGATTTATCAGTTATATCGCCAGAAATATTGACGAATTCAAACTGGCCACAATAGATTACGCCCAGGCAATCCAGATGGGCAATCTCTTTGCCTCGCTTTATATCAAGGCCACGCTTAACGACCGTTACAGCCATATTGAGCCTTATGAAAAAATGCTGAAAATCATACATCATGACTGAACATATATTAACCGGTTTTGGTTTCGGCCCGATACAGGCGGGCCTTTTTGCCAGGGAGGCTTTTTACAGCGGTAATTTTTCCAGGATAGTAATCGCCGAAATCGACCGGAACCTTGTCAACGCCGTCAGGGCCAACAACGGCAGCTATTACGTCAACATCGCGAAATCGGATGGTGTTGATGTCGAAAAAATAGACGGCGTTGAATTATTCGACCCTGCCGACGAAAACGATAGAAACAAACTTTTGGAAGTTCTTTCTCAGTCAACAGAAATAGTAACCTCACTTCCTTCCGTGGAAATATATGATATTGGCCGGATGAGCATCGCGTCTTTAATTGCTCAGGGCCTGAAAAACAGCATAGCTGACGCCACGATAATCTATGCCGCCGAGAACAATAACACCGCCGCGGAGATTCTGGAAAAAGCTGTAACAGAAAAACTCAATCGACCGATTTCGGATAAAACGCAATTCCTTAATACTGTTATCGGCAAAATGAGTCAGTTAGTTACCGATCCTGAAGAGATAAAACAAAAGAATCTCAGGCCGATGGCCCCGGGCACAGACAGAACATTTCTAATTGAGGAATTTAATGAAATACTGGTTACAAAATGCTCGATTAAAGGTTTTGAGCCGGGGATAGAGGTCTTTTTGGAAAAGGACAATTTACTTCCTTTCGAAGAGGTTAAACTTTACGGCCATAATGCCGTCCACGCTCTTTTGGCGTATCTCGGTGCGGTTAAGGGTTATGAGAAGATGAAAGAGCTTGGCAAAGATCGGGAAATAATATCGATAGCAAGGCGGGCTTTTCTATACGAATCGGGAGCGGCCCTTATAAAAAAACATTCGAATCTTGGCGACAAACTTTTTACTGAGGCCGGTTTTACCGCTTATGCCGAGGATTTACTGGAGCGGATGATCAATCCTTTTTTGGACGACACTATTGAAAGGGCAGCCAGGGACCCGATACGCAAACTCAGCTACAATGACCGAATCTTCGGCACAATGACTTTGGCTTTGGAATTTGGCATTGAACCTGTCAATATGGCTTTGGGTGCAGCCGCTGGAATCACTTATCTGCTGCGAAGAGCGGAGGAATACAATCTGCCGAAACAATTGTGCCGTAATAACTGGAACTGCCCTGACGATTCGGTAGTTGAAGATTTACTAAAATGGCTATGGGACAAAAAACAGGTAAATCACCGACAACAAATTACAGAATACGTCCAGAAAGCTATAGGTAACCTCTAAAATAGCAGGGCAGGGCTAATTGACCCCCACGCGTCAGAACTTAACTACTCAAAACTCAGCGCCTTGACCGGGTCATGTCGCAGGGCCATATAGCCTGGATAAAGAGCGCTCAAGGCGCCTCCGACCAATCCGATAGCCATAGCTGCCAACAACCAGAGTGGCCGAATCTCAACGGTCATTAACGGCTGATATGTTTCGATCAGCCATCGGACACCGAATGTCAGCACTATGCCCCATACCGTACCAAGTACACAAATAAGTAGCGCTTCCTGAATAGTCTGCGCCAGAATCGTACCGCTGCCGGCGCCGAGGCTCTGCAGTATGGCGATTTCTTTACTGCGTTCGAGAACACTGGTGTGGATGGTTACCAGTATGAACAGAAAACAAATAACCAGCGCGATAACGCTGACCAGGCTGACAAATACAGTGAGGTTTCGAAAGTTTTCCCGGAGCACCTGACCATAATTGGCTACGAGCGTGGCACTTCGATGAGTTGTTTGCTCGATTTTATCGCAGAGTTGTTGTAGCTGGTCGGTTGTCAGGTTGGGTCGGGCCTTAATGAAAAACAAGTGTGCTGTTCGGGCGGCGATCCCGTTTGCTCCGCGGAGCATGTTGACAGGTGCAAAAACACGCCCAGCCACGCCCGTCTCGACAATGCCGACTATCCGGGCGGGAACATCGCCAAACCCAGCCATATCGCCCACCCGCAGATTCGCGGCACGAGAAAGTCGCTGATCAATGACCAAAGGCAAAAAGTCGGTCCGTTGGCTGACCTGCACATCAGACCACTGAACCGCTTCGGCGGGTGATTCGATGTCATCGAACAGAACGCCGTCGATTAGACGCCGAGTCCCGGCAAAAAATGGGAAGTCCTCCGGATTGACGCCGAACACATTCTGGGAAAGCCCCGCCAGTTTCATACGGCCCAGAAAAACCGGAATAACCCGCTGTATAGCAGGGTCGGTATTGGTTTGTTCGTTGTGTGAATCCGCTGTTGCCTTGGTGTTTGTCGTACTCTGCCGTGGTGAATCAACCTGCAACTTCATCAGGCGGGGGATTTCTTTTTCCCATAGTTTGCCCCCGCTCATACTGCCAAGGTCGAAATGCTTGTCACGGACGACGATTTCCGCATCTACACTTTCCATCCGCCGCGACACCTCGTTCAGCGTACCGTGCGAAAGCCCCACCAGAATCAGCAGCAGCGTTATGGCTATTGCCACTGCCGATACGCTCAGAATCGAGCGAACTTTGCGGTGCATCAAATTGGAAATAGCTAATATTAACATATCTGGGTTTGTGAGAGTGTAACTCTTATACCCTTTTAATTTTTTACCTTTTTACCCGTTCACTCTTATACCCTTCAATCACATCAGGCAACTCGTTGAGGGACGAGATAACATAATCGGCCTCGTGCGAAAAGTCAGTATGATTTTCATTAGTGCTGAGCAGAATCGGATGGGCGCCGGCTCGTCGGGCGCTGATCAGATCGAACAGATAGTCCCCCACAACCAATGTCTCTTTCGGCAATACCCCCATCAGTTCGCAGGCCCTGAGAACTGGAAAGGCGTCCGGCTTGGCGGGCCCGTCTTCGCGTGTAACAATGCTGTCAAAGTCCAAATTATGTACCTTGCAAATATACTCAACATTACTGCGCTGGTTGCGGGTAGCCAGTCCGATCTGAATATTTCGGTCGCGCAGCCAGACATAAATTTCATGGGCGCCGGGGTTCAGGCTGGAATTTTCTGCTGCTTCCTGTTCGTGCCTGTGAAGTATTTCAAGAGCTTTTTGCTGTTGGGCTGGCGACATTTGCTCCAGAGCTTCCAGAATTGGCCCGTCAATATTGCCGATTTCAGAGCGAATCTTATCGAAATCGAGATAAGGTTGGGTCAATGTACCGTCAAGGTCAAATATTACAGCCGCGATTTTCATAGAGGAGATTCTATCCGCGGTTTGCGTGATGGTCAAGACGTAATTTGTCGCTTGACATGCACAACTGTTTATGTTACAAAGCGTTACAATAATATTAAGGACATTTTGAAACATACGAAATGCAGACTAGGATTATAAAAGTTGAAGATGAAGCCGGAATCAGGGCCGCTGTTACAGAGGCAGCGGAACTTCTGGACAAAGGTGCGTTGGTGTGTATTCCTACCGAGACGGTTTATGGTATAGCTGCCCGCTTGGATCGGGCTGATGCGGTCAAACGGCTGCGAAAACTGAAAGATCGGGATACAGGCAAGCCTTTCACTCTGCACATCGGCGACAAGTCCGACATTGAGCAATACGTTCCTGATCTGTCGCTGCTGAACAGACAGTTTTTGCGTAAGTCATGGCCGGGACCGCTGACAGTGATTTTCCAAATCAGCCGATCTCAGATGACAAAGATACAAAAAAACCTGACCGGAGATGTGATAAGGGAACTTTATTATGACAATAGCATTGGCATACGGTTACCGGATCATAATGTAGCCCGTGGCCTTTTATCTATGGTAAGGGCGCCGGTGGTCGTTCCCAGTGCGAACCTGGCAGGGGCGGCGGCACCCGGCACTGCTGAAGAGGTGCTCGATCAGTTGCGAGGCCGAGTGGATTTATTGATTGATAATGGACCTGCCAGATACGCTGAATCATCGACGATTATCGAGCTAAAGGGTGATGAGATATTTCATAAGCGTAGGGGAGTGCTGGACTTAGACACTTTGGAGCAGGCAAGACAATTGACTGTGCTTTTCGTATGTACGGGCAATTCCTGTCGTTCTCCGATGGCTGAGGGAATATTTCGTACTCGGCTGGCGGAAAAATTGTCCTGCGCTGTTGACCAATTGCCTGAAAAAGGTTATAAGGTGATTTCCGCGGGCGTAATGGCCTATGATGGGGCCTCGGCCTCGCCGGAGGCGATTCAGGCCTGCCGTGAGGTTGGCGTCGATATCAGCGATCATCACACCGGAATGCTGACAGACGAGTTACTGAATGGGGCCGATTTTATATTTGTTATGGATTCGTCTCATTATCTAACGGTTGAGAGGTTATCGCCGCAAGCTCTGCCTCGGACGTCCCTGCTAATAGCGGACAGGGATGTTGAAGACCCTGTCGGCATGACGATTGAAACGTATCGCAAATGTGCCCGGCAGATTAGCGAAGGAATTGAAGAGCGGATAAACAGCAGGCTGAGAGCTTGGGATATTTAAATATACTGATAACTATATCGTAGAGAGAGATAAAGCGAAAGGTAATATAACTGATGAAAATAGCTATAGGCAGCGACCACAGGGGATATGAAGCCAAGGAATTGATCAAGAGTGTTTTGCAACGCGGTGGACACGAGGCGATTGATTTCGGCACTAACGAATCGAAAAGCTGTGATTATCCTGACTTTGGAACACCTGTATCATTGGCGGTGGCACGGAACGAGGCGGACATGGGCATATTGATCTGTGGCAGTGGAGTAGGCATGTCAATGACTGCGAACAAGATCAAAGGCATCCGAGCCGCATTGTGCCACGATGAACTGACTGCCAAAATGTCCCGCACGCATAACGATGCCAATGTTCTATGCCTGCCGGCTATGTTGGTGAATGACCCCTTGGTTACACGGATTGTGGAAACATGGTTGAGCACAGAATTCCAGGGCGGACGCCATACTCGCCGCGTGGAAAAAATCATGGCCGCGGAAAATATCGTACCTTAGTCGTAACCGTTCACAGGGCCTTACTAGCCCCCGATGTAAAATCGGGGGACTCTTCTCTTTAGCCCTGAAAGGGCGAAAGAAAATCCGCCACAGACGGATAAAAAGCGTGAACGCTTACCCTTAATCATATTTCATCGTCCTCAATTTTGCCCAGCACTGCCAACGCGATTTTTACATTGCCGAAAGGTGCGCTGACGGCAAAGCCAGCCACACGATCCTGGATCGCGGTTATCATTTCACGGGCAATCTCAATTCCAATTCGCCTGCCTTGTTTGCGGGTTTCAGCACAACTCATACGCTGTAATAGTTCGTCCGGTACGACCACGCCGGGCACTTCGTTGGCCATAAACTCAGCGTTTTTATAGCTGGTAAAGGGCCAGATACCCGCCACAATCGGTATCTTAAACGGTTCAATCGCTTCCAGAAAATCGAACAACATCTTCACGTCGAAAACAGGCTGAGTGATAGCGTATTCTGCTCCGGCTTCGACTTTCAGCCGGAACCGTTCGATTTCCCGATCGATCTCGGCTGCTACCGGGTTGGCGCCAACGCCAAGGGTCAGAGCCAACGGTGGCGAGAAAGAATTACCGCCCAGATCGACCCCGCAATTCAGGTTACGAACCACAGTTGTCAGGCCGATGGAGTCGAGATCGAACACAGCCGTAGCGTCGGGATATTCGCCTAATTTGGGAGGATCGCCGGTAACGATGAGCATATTGTGCAATCCGACCGCATGGGCGCCGAGCATATCCGATTGGAGGCCGATGATATTTCTATCCCGGCAGCAGACGTGCAGAATGGCCTCGATTTCGGTTTGCCGCTGTATCTGGATGGCTGTAACCATCGGTGAAATACGGGAGCTTGCGCGAGGGCCGTCGGGTATGTTGATGGCGTCAACACCATAAGCGGCACACAATCGCGCCTTTTCCAGGATAGTGGTCAGGTCGGCACCGCGCGGCGGTGTTATCTCAATACATGTAACCTTTTTGCCGTCAGTTAGTTTCTTGCCTAATTTGGACTTTTGTGCCAGCGGCATAGCCGGCTGTTCGATTGGTTCGGCGGCTTGACTGACTACTACGCTTACACTTGCTGGTTCGGAAGGGGTTTTTGAACCGCCGGCCGCTTTAGCGAGTGGACGAATTGCGCGGACAATATGTTCGATATGTTCCGGGGTCGTACCGCAGCAGCCGCCGATGATTCGGGCGCCCTTTTTGTAAAATCGCTTGGCGTACTCAGCCATATATTCCGGAGTGCACATATATATTTTTCTGCCTTCGACCTCGCGTGGCATACCGGCATTGGGCTGAACCGAGACAGGTTTATCGGTTACGGTGCGTATCATCTCCAGGCTGCCTAACATCAGGGCCGGCCCGATCGAACAGTTCAGCCCAACGGCAGTCACCATCGGCAGTTGGGCAATTTGGCGGATGGCGTCCGGCAACTTTTGGCCGAACATGGTTTCATGCTGTTCATTTGTGGTAAGTTGCGCCACGATAGGCAATGAACAGATTCGCCCCGCTGTTTTGAGAGCGATCGTTAATTCCTCGACGTTGGAGAAGGTCTCGAAGATAAGAAAATCAACCCCTGTTTCGACCAGTGCTCCTATTTGCCTGACAAACGCATCGCCTGCCTGTTCACGTGTAAGCCGACCGAGAGGTGCAAGCTGTGGGCCTAACGGCCCTATTGAGCCGGCAATCATAACCGCTGGGTTTCCCGTTGCTTCTTCCACCGCTTCACGGGCGATTTTCGCACCGTTGCGATTTATCTGCTCAACTTTATCTGCCAGACCGAACTTGGCGAGTTTGAACTCATTGGCGCCGAAGGTATTGGTCTCGATAAAATCAACCCCTGCCCGGACGTAGGCTGCGTGTACCTTTTTTACCAGATCGGACCGTGATAGATTCAATTCATCGAAGCAGGTATTCAGAAAGATCCCCTGCTGATAAAGCATAGTTCCCATCGCCCCATCGCCCAGGATGACTTGCTGCGTGAGACGTTCGCCAAAATTATTACTTTGCAACATATTTCGGAATCCTTTCCAAAAACAATTGGTCACCCAAAACTTTACGGATGGGTGGCGAGCTTAAGCATGGTTATTCCAGCCGGGTGCCACCTTTCTGTATTTCAGACTTGTCCGCCGAAGGAGGAGAGGTGCTTTAATCGATTTTCTATTATTCGTCATTTCTTTTTCTTTATTCAATATTTCTTTGATTCAATCCGCCGCAGGCGGATTGAATGTTGGACGTTCAACTCTTCTCTTCTTCCCTCTTTCTCACCACCCACAACTCACAACTCACAACTCTCTTCTTCACATTTTCCTCAATTCTTTATTTATTCGCACGGAACACCAGTTTTTCCCACACATCGTGCAGTGATCGGTATCGGGCAGATGTTTTTCATCGTGCATGGCGCGTGCGGTCTCGGTGTCCATAGCCAGTTCGAGGTGTTTTTGCCAGTCGAGATTCGCTCGGGCACGGCTCAAATCATCGTCCCAGTCCCTGGCTCCCTTGATCCCAAGGGCCACGTCAGCGGCATGGGCGGCAATTTTATAAGCGATTACTCCCTGGCGAACGTCTTCTTCGGTAGGCAGGCCGAGGTGTTCCCGTGGTGTAACATAGCAGAGAAAAGCGGCGCCGTGATAGGCGGCGGCAGTAGCGCCGATAGCGCTGGTTATGTGGTCGTAGCCGGGCGCAACATCGGTTACTAATGGGCCGAGCACGTAGAAGGGCGCTCCCTCGCAGATTTCCTGTTGAATTTTCATATTATATTCGATCTGATCGAACGGCACATGACCCGGCCCTTCGACCATCACCTGGCAGCCTTTTTCCCATGCCCGTTTGGTCAGTTCGCCCAATGTTCGCAGCTCGGCGATTTGGGCCTTGTCGGTAGCGTCAGCGAGACAGCCCGGCCGTAAGCCGTCACCGAGTGAAAAGCAGACATCGTTCTCGCGCATTATTTCGCAAAGTTCGTCGAAAACTTCATAGAACGGATTCTGTTTATTGTGGTGCAGCATCCATTCAGCCAAAAGTGAACCGCCCCGGCTGACAATTCCGGCTATACGGCTTTCGATCAGCGGCAGATGTTCTCGTAAAAGACCGGCATGGATGGTGAAGAAATCGACCCCTTGTTCGGCCTGCTTACGGCAGGTATCCAGAATATCATCATAAGTCAGTTCTTCGACTGTTTTGTTGATAATCATTTCGTACATAGGTACCGTACCAAGCGGAATCGGGCTGTGTTCGATGAGATTGCATCGACAGCGATCTACGTCACCGCCGGTCGAGAGGTCCATAACAGCGTCCGCGCCGTATTTGAGTGCGATGTCAAGTTTCCGCAACTCGTTTGCGTCATCGGAATCGAGCGGGGAAGCGCCTATATTGGCGTTTATTTTGGTAGTGAGTGCCCTGCCGATACCGATCGGTTCCAGTCGGCCCCGCAGATGTACCGTGTTGGCGGGGATTACCAGCCGCCCGGCCGCTGTTTCCTGCCTGACAAGCTCGGCATCAACTGTTTCCTTTTCGGCGACCTGACGCATCTCGTCGGTTATTTTACCGCTTTTTGCCTGTTCTATCTGAGTCATATCCTAATTATATATATATTTCTATGTTTGGTCAAACTAACTAATTGATTTTACAAAATTTGTTTGTTACCTTCAGTCAGTAGTATAATTCATAAAGCGTTGTTGAAATTAAGAGTTGCATTTTCCAGGGATAATAAACAATGTTCAATAATCTAATTAATTATCATGATGTAGCACGTTTGATTTGGGGGATTCGTCATGGTTATTTTTCAAAGATTCTTTTTAGTTTAACTAAGGGCAAAATCGGCCGGGTAAAGCATGCCTGGAAAGACAAAAAAGTGGAAAAATCCACTTGGTGGATGATCCCTGAAGTTTCGAAGCACTTTAATTATCTAATCAGCGGGGACGAGAATGTTAATTATTTCAAATACCTCTCTCACAAATATTTATCGAGCAAAAAGGGCCTGATAGGCTTATCTCTGGGATGTGGAACGGGCCATAGAGAATTAAAATGGATTGACCTGTGTGACTTTAAAAAGTTCGAAGCTTATGATATTTCTCAAAACATGATAAAAATTGCCGGAGAAAAAGCCAGAGAGAAAGGTTATGCGGAAATCTTAGACTATCGGGTGGTTGACATTAATGAGATTGATTTACAGAAAGACTACTATGATGTAATTTTTGTCGAGCAGTCCCTGCATCATTTCAGCCCCCTGGAAGAACTCTTGTTGAAAATAAATGCTTCTCTCAACAAAGATGGTTATTTTATTATTAATGAATTTGTCGGCCCAACACGTTTTCAATGGACCGATAGACAATTGGAGGTTGTAAATTCGATCCGCTCTATGCTTCCACTCAAATATCTGGCTCATATAGTGGATGGTTCCATAAATAAAAAAGTGATACGGCCAAGCCGATTAAGCATGATTTTAAAAGACCCATCCGAAGCCGTGGAATCTGATAAGATTATGCCTTTATTAAGAAAGGTGTTTAATGTTACCGAAGAGAGACCGTATCATGGAACTGTTACTCATTTGCTTTTCGATTCTATAGCACATAATTTCTTATCTAAGGACAAAGAAACTCAAAGGCTGATTCAGCTATGCCTGGAAATCGAGGATGTTTTAACCGAATCAAAGGAAATAGAAAGCGACTATATTGTTGCGGTATGTAAGAAAAAAGTTTATTGCGATTAAATCAATAGCGTGAAAGCTATGACTTGACAATACCGTCAAAAGTCTAAAAAACAAATCACATCCTTAATTATCACAATTTGCAATTGCTATAACTTGCCCTGCGATAAAGCCTTATA
>Ga0255394_10148_pt1 | contig 11150 bp, 12 predicted proteins | sample ANMaggSeSYBR01D3_FD_182112 | JGI IMG/M metagenome (GOLD analysis project Ga0255394, IMG submission 182112) | Sediment cell enrichment communities from methane seep in Santa Monica Basin, California, United Staets - ANME aggregate JGI... | ecosystem: Environmental > Aquatic > Marine > Cold seeps >...
AGGGCTTGTTAATGCCCAAGAAAAGATCACTGAACGTCTGGAGCTGGTGGGAAATGGCATAAATGAACCCCAGGGATTCCGAGATGTTATTAAGGAAAGAAACGATAACTCTGAAAATCCGGGCCAGGGGAAAAAAGACGGTGACTCAGATGCACCTGGTAAATCTGAAGATGCTCCCGGGCAGGAGAATAAAGAGAATAATGGTCAGGGAAAAGGGAAATGAAATAGCGGTTCAGATTAAGAAATCGATCCCGCAACAACATCTCAGGGAAATAATCGCTAATATTGTGGAGATGTACCACAAATTAAGGTTATGAAAAAAAGCAAGATTCGGGGAGGCACAATGAATACCAGACACAAATCACCACTACGGTATCTATTAGCAGCTGTAATACTACTCACCAGTTTATTAAGCACTTCTGGGATTGGTTATGCCCAGAATGAAGTGACCGGATTGACGATAACAGCTACTGTGATCGATTGCGGCGATGTTGTATATGCCATCGACTGGACAATCGGCTCACCTCCATATCTCTTTGTAATGGACTACGGTGATGGGATTACAACCGATAAACTTGAATTGGACAGTAACAACAATATAACTCTCAACCATACCTATTTAGATCATGGAGATTACGAGTGGACAGTTCGGGTTTACGAGACTATTGAAGAAGAACTCGTACTAGTCGGCACAGCTGCAAATATCATCACCCTGAATGGTCCGGAAGTAACATTATCCAGCCTCCCGTTCCCTCCCCTGTTAGTCTTGGGAGCAGCCGATGACACTGTCGTGTTTACAGCCACAGTCATTGGTGGAATTCCCCCATATTCATACAACTGGGATCGTGACGGTGTCAGCGAGCAGGTCACAGCTGATACTACTGAAACCGTTGATGAAGCTTCCTTCATCTTTTCGGGAACAGGAAAATACCAGGCACAAGTCAGCGTGACTGACAATTGTGGTTTTGCCGACACAGCCTCCCTACCCGTGGTGGTATCAGATCCGGGTGATATGTGCCATCCAACCGCCCAGAAGATTGCTGATGCGGTCAATACAATATTTCCAGCTCAAGCTGGTGATCTCTATGCCTGCGAGGAAATTTACGACATCTTTGATGGCGATCCAGAAGGTTCAAATGTAGGGTTTGGCAGGATGTGGAAAGCCTACAACCTGGCCCTAACCATGGAAGAACTCACCTGGGAAGAAATCCGGGACTGGCATCTCGATACTGGTGGATGGGGAGCTTTGCTTCAATTAGATCGTTTTTCTGATTTGCTTGAGACTCACAGCCTTCCCGATTTGATGGGATTGGTCATCAGTGAAGAATTCAGTCTAGGTGATGTCAGAACTGCCGTTCGCTCAGTAACCCGTTTTGAGGCAGACTTTGAAGATGCCCTAAGTAGAATCACTGAAGGGGCAAACCCGGGCGAATTGGGTCAGCTTTATGAACTTGCCGCAGATCTAGAGGTTGATCCCTCTACCATCGATGATTATTTAGCAGATGGACTCACTCTCGCTGAGTTAAAACACACAGGGAATATTGCCGACAGGATGGAAGTTGATTGGATTGAAATCGCAGATGCACGGGTGACTGCTGACAGCTGGGGTGAGATCAATCAAGCCTATAAGCTGGCGACAGATGATATCAGTGCAACAGAGATCCTGATTCACGGCATCCAGAAATACAGAAAAGACCTTCAAGAAGCTGATCAGGAAAAGCGGGCAGAAAAGCAAGCAGCCAAGCAAGATGACAAGGAAGATGACAAGGAAGAGCGGGCAGAACAGCAAGCCGCCCAGCAAAATGACAAGAATCAACAAACAGCCAATAAGCTCGCTGAACAATATCCAGATTACCATGGTGATGTGATGAGCCTGCTCAACGGAGAATGTGAGGGAGATTGGGCTTGCGTGCGGGAGACTTTAAGGAAACAAGAAAAGACCCAGGCAGAAGGTCTCCCAGAAAAAGATCTGCAAACAGCACTGCAAATCTTCTCAAAATACGGTTATCCTCAAGAGGAAGTCCTTGAGTACCACAATACCTCCTGCGGTGGGGATTGGGCCTGCACCCGGGCCTACTTCCGCGAGCTGTCTGCCAGTACCAAAGAAACCGGAAAACCGGATAAATAAAGTTAACATCCAGAACAAAAACCAGGTGATCAGCCGATCACCTGGTTTTTTATTTTAAGAATATTGATCTCAGCATCACTCATTTTATAAACAAGATTACCCGGGTAATAATCCAGAAACGATATCTGTCATCTGAGATTAGTGTAAACTGACCGGGGATAGCTTAAAAGCAAGAAAATTTTAATCAAACTTATCGATGGAAAGTTGAATCGTTCCGTCGTTTAAACGTTTCTCTCTCCCAGTTATCCAATCCCCTTTCCCTTTAAAAAACCCATGGTAAACTTACTCGAAGAACTCTAGACGCTTGCCCATCCTGAGCGGATATCGAGCGAAGGCGAGATGGAAGTCGAACGAAGCTCATTTTTTATTGGTATTAAGGATTAACCATCCGGAGGACATATTGTTTTTTGTTGATAAACCCTACATCTCAGATTTTTTTAAGAAGACGGCCAAAGATCATGCCATCCCGGTAGTAGGTACACCTATCTCCAGAGAATTGGATCTCTTGCAAGGGACAAATATAATCAGTGAAGAAGAAGCAATCCAGTTAGCCAGGGAACCAGGCAATCTCTCACTGTACACGACCTCTGAAAATTCACTGGGTTGGATTTCTAAACATTTACCCTTCAATGACTTTCCTGAAAAGATTGAGTTATTTAAAAACAAGTCCAAATTCCGGGAACTCTCAAGAACAATGGTGCCTGATTTTTTCTTCAAAGCGGTCAAGGTTGAAGACCTGGATAAGATTCAATTATCCGATTTACCCCTGCCGTTGATAATCAAACCATCAACTGGATTTATGAGCGAGGGCGTTCATAAAGTTACCAATTTGAATGAATGGAATCGCACAATAGATTTGATCCTTAAAGAGACAGCTCAAAGGGTAACTAAATATCCCCGGGAAGTTGTTGATACAAGTTTATTTCTGATTGAACAGTGCATTAAAGGGGATGAGTTTGCTGTTGATGCCTATTATGATTCGAATGGTGAAGCAGTAATCCTGAGCATCCTTAAACATTCTTTTTCATCGGATGAAGATGTAGGTGACAGAATTTATACATCATCAAAAGAAATTATCGAGAGCAACCTGAATAAATTTACAGAATTTGCAGCTGAAATAGGCCGCTTAACTAAAATTAAAAATTTTCCTGTCCACATAGAACTAAGAAGAGCCGCTGATGGTACTTTAGTACCGATTGAAGTAAATCCACTCCGGTTCGGAGGCTGGTGTACGACAGCAGACTTAACTTTTTTAGCCTATGGTTTTAATCCATATTTATATTATTATTCTCAAATCAAACCCGATTGGCCTGAGATTCTCAAAGATAAAGCTGGAAAGCTGTTCAGCATCATCGTTCTAGACAATTCAACAGGAATTGATGTTGATAAAATAAGCTCCTTCAATTATGAAAATTTGCTTTCAACCTTTGAAAACCCTCTGGAGTTAAGGAAATTCAATTTCAAAGAATATCCTGTTTTTGGTTTTTTATTCACAGAAACAAGTCAAGATAATACTAATGAACTAAAAAGAATCCTGGATTCAGATTTGAGTGAATTTATTACAATAAATGAGAATTGATGGCAAATTGGAACAACTATCATCGATCCAGATTTTACTGTATACTCCCTCTAGCGATAACTGGTCTGGCTCTGATGGCTGATTGTACCGGATCCAAACTTCCAGTTCCCACACCTACAATAAAACCAAAAGAAGTTGATTAGATTTAATATAGAGGGCTTTTCAAATGAGTAATTTTTTCAGACGCACCATAATCAGCTTGATACTTCCCTTTGTTTTCTTGATTGCTTTTCCAATCGCCGCCTTTCTATTTAATGATATCCAAAGTATTGATTGGCTGCAGCACGGACCACAAGGCCAGGTCGCTTCAATCGTCGGGGTTTTATTGATAGTCGCAGGCCTGGGGCTGGCGCTGGCAACTATTCCCTTTTTCCTCCGGCAGAGCACAGGCACAAATATGCCCTGGGATCCAGCACCAGAACTGATCGTGACAGGAATCTACCGCTACGTGCGAAACCCGATGCACATTGGTGTATTTTCTATTATGATGGGGGAGGGACTGATATTACGCTCGATCTCAATTCTGGGTTTTGTAACTTTTGCTATTATCTTGCACCTATTTTATATCCCCTATTCTGAAGAGCGAGGGTTGGAAAAACGTTTTGGAGAAGAATACCTTGTGAATAAAGAAAACGTTCCCCGCTGGATTCCGAGATTAACCCCCTGGAATTCTGAGGATAAGTAGCTAAGCTTAACAGGACCACAACAGTTCCCACTATCTACTTTCTCTCTGGTAATTTCTATTCATCTACTTCCCAGCTGAGATTCGCAATACTTACTGGATATTATAAATAAATTCATCATACAGGAAAATCTATGTACAGGAGAGCCATCGTTAGAAACCCGGGAGAAAGTATGATCCATGGATTGTCCACCTCGGACCTGGGTATACCAGACTATAAAAAAGCCCTGATCCAACACGCTAACTATATCGAAGCGCTGAAAGAGTGTGGATTAGAAGTAAAGGTATTAGGGCAGGATGAACAATTCCCTGATTCCACATTTGTAGAAGATGTTGCCTTGTTAACCAAACACTGTGCAATTATTACAAATCCCGGAGCAAGCTCCCGAAAAGGTGAGACAACCTCAATAAAAGAGCTGCTGAAAGGGTTCTACGAAAATATTGAAGAAGTCCTCCCTCCAGGAACTGTTGAAGGGGGTGACATTATGATGGTGGGATCCCATTTTTATATCGGCATTTCAGAGAGAACCAACGAAAATGGAGCGGAACAAGTTATCCGCTTCCTTGAAAAATATGGATTGAGTGGATCAAAAATCAGATTGGAAAAAACCCTCCATTTGAAAACTGGCGTGGCTTATTTGGAACATAATACTATTGTTGCCTGCGGCGAATTTTTAGTAAAAGAAGAATTCTTAAACTTTAATATTCTGGAAATTCCTGAAGAGGAAAGCTACGCAGCCAATTGCATCTGGATAAACGATAAAGTTATCTTACCCAAAGGGTACCCAATAGCAAGAGAAATAATTAAAGATGCCGGGTATCCTATTGTAGAAGTTGATGTCTCTGAATTTCAAAAACTTGATGGTGGTCTTAGCTGTCTGTCCTTGAGGTTTTAAGCCGATAAGCAGCATTGCCTGGGCATTCATTTAGACCAGCTTATTTATAGGAGAAATCCCCAATGGCTAAATCGATTATCCAAAAATCTGACTCATTAGTAGTTGGCCTCGCTCAGATCACACCGATCTGGTTAAACCGTGAAAAGACATTAAACAAAGTGACTGATTACATCAACCAGGCTGGGAAAAAAGGTTGTCATCTGGTTGTATTTGGTGAAGCAATCATACCCGGTTATCCCTTCTGGGTTGAACGGACCAACGGAGCGAAATTTAATTCCCCCCTTCAGAAAGAAATTCACTCCCACTACCTGGATCAGGCGGTACAGATTGAAGCCGGGGATCTGGATTCTCTCTGCCAGGCAGCGGAAGAATACCAGATCGCAGTTTACGTGGGTACAATTGAACGCCCAGCGGACCGGGGTGGACACAGCCTGTATTGTTCCCTGGTCTATATCGATCCTGAGGGAATCATTCAATCCGTGCATCGGAAACTTATGCCCACCTATGAAGAACGCCTGGTATGGTCTATCGGGGACGGACATGGACTGCAGGTACATCCCCTGGGAGCGTTTACCGTGGGTGGGTTAAACTGCTGGGAAAATTGGATGCCATTATCTCGAACCGCGCTTTACGGATTGGGAGAAGATCTGCATGTTGCAGTCTGGCCGGGCAGTGAAAGCAATACTTTTGATCTTACTAAATTCATCGCTAAAGAATCTCGCTCTTACGTGATCTCTGTATCGGGTTTAATGCGAAAAGAGGATATTACGGAAGATATACCCCACGCGAATTCAATAAAGGAGAACAGCACGGATGTCCTGGCCAACGGAGGCTCCTGCCTGGCCGGACCGGATGGGGAATGGGTCATCGAGCCAGTCGTAGATAAAGAGGGATTATTTGTGGCGGAAATTGATCACAACCGGGTGAGGGAAGAACGACAGAATTTTGATCCGACAGGCCACTACTCCCGACCAGACGTAACTCGCTTGACCGTAAATCGGGACCGGCAAACTATAGTCAAGCTCACAGATCAGGACTAAGGAATACCAGATCAGGCATTTATTTATGCAGGAGAAAAAATGAAATTTGCCTCAGTCCGCAAGAAATTAAAGAAGGATCTATCCTAAATTTTCCTACATAAGCAATAATAACTTGTCAAGTTATCGGTAGATTAATCAATGCCCTGATGTTAGATTCAATGGCGGAAGTATATTTACATAGTTGGATTACAGGATTAATCAAATGGCAAATTTATCATTTCAGGAAAAGTACGATGTTATCGGGAGCCAGGATTCCTCCTATGAGGGCATTTTTATAACCGGTGTTAAAACAACAGGTATCTTTTGCAGACCATCATGCAGGGCAAGAAAACCAAGAGTGGAGAATGTTATTTTCTTTGATACAGCAAGAATAGCTCTTCAACATGGATTCAGGCCTTGTAAAGTCTGTAAACCCATGGAAAAGTTGGCTGAGACTCCGGAATATATAAAGGAAATCATCAACGAGCTTCTTCAGAATCCATACCTGCGAATCAAAGATGACGACCTGGTACAAAGAGGCATCCAACCGAGCCAAATCAGAAGGTGGTTTAAAAAACATCACAACATGACATTTCATGCTTACCAAAGGATGCTGCGCATTAATACAGCCTACACTAGCATAAATGAGGGTGAAACCGTAATCAACTCAGCCTTTAACAGTGGATTCGAATCCTTAAGCGGCTTTAATGAGAGTTACCGGACTGTTTTTGGGGGACCACCGACGAGTGCAAATAAAAAGAATGTCCTCAATATCATTCGATTTACAACGCCTCTGGGACCAATGTTCGCCTGCGCAAGCAATCAAGGCTTATGTTTGCTGGAATTTACCGATAGGAGAATGCTGGAAACTGAGTTTAAGGATTTAAACAAAAGGCTTAATGCAATTATTCTTCCCGGTGAAAACAACCATCTTGACCAAATGCAAATCGAAATCCAGGAATATTTTCAAGGGAATAGAAAAAATTTCACTATCCCACTGCATACACCGGGCACTAATTTTCAGGAAAAAACCTGGAAGAACCTGATGAAAATTCCTTACGGGGAGACCCGTTCATACAAACAGCAGGCCGTGGCTCTCGGAAATTCTAATGCAACCAGAGCTGTCGCTTCTGCAAACGGTAAAAATAGAATAAGCATCATTATCCCCTGCCACAGGGTAATTGGCTCAGATGGAAGTTTAACTGGATACGGGGGAGGATTGCACCGGAAAAAATGGCTGCTAGAGTTTGAAAGATCTAATCTATAGTAATAAAAAAAGCCCCTTGCGGGGCTTTTTTTTTATTTCTTTTCCTTACGGAGGACTTCAACTCTCTGGGTTACTTTTCTCCAGCGTAGAATGAGGCTTGAAATATATCCAATTATCATCACTACTACCACTAAGTAACCAGCAATCATGTAATTAACTGTATCAGGCACAAATAATCTACTCAACATTGTTTCACTCCCTTTGATTACGAATCAATCCTCAGTTGTTCAACTTCACCCTGTAATTTTCCTAATCGGACCCGATGCCAGAGTAAATCAGCAAAAAAGACCGAAAAAGCCGCCAGACTGAAGAAAAAAGTTAATTTCATGGGTGAATCCATATTAAATCCGCCCGAGGCGGCTGCCTCTGCGTTACCAATCACTATTGGGTGAATGGTTCGCAGTAAACGGATGGAAATAAATGTAATTGGCACACTGAAAAAACCAAAAATAGCATAGATAGCCGAAAAACGAGCCCGCCGTTCTGGATCATCCACGCCCTTCCGCAATAATAGATAAGCCGCATAAATTAATTCTACAATCGCTGCAGTCGTCAAACGTGGTTCCCAGGTCCACCAGGTATTCCATATCGGCCTGGCCCAGATCGAACCCAGGATAATGGCCGTCAAGAAAAATATCACGCTGATTTCAACCGCTGCATATCCAGTAATATCCCACAACTGAGTTCCTTTCCGAAGATATAAAATACCAGCGATTGCTGCCACCATAAATCCCAGCATACCAACCCAGGCGGTTGCCACATGAAAATAAAATACCTTTTGCACCATTCCCATCATCACTTCAACAGGTGCGTAAAAGAATACCAATCCAGCAGCCACCAGGACCATGATCCCGGATAAACCATCCAAGATCGAGAGCATCAGGGGTTTTTTAGTCATATTTATTCCTCCACTACGTAATCAAATACCATAAACGCTACCGAAGTAAATATCAAATCGTAAACTATTAATAAATTCAGCCAGGCCGCAATATCATCCAGCGGAACCATTTGCAGGAATCCCTGGCTGGCTTTCACAGCTGCAATAATAACCGGAAGAGTGAGCGGGAAAAGTAAAATAGGCAGAAGAATATCCCGGGTCCTGACTTGGATGACCATTGTCGCCAGCAATGTTCCCACTGCAACATAACCAATTGAACCCAGCAGTACTACCAGCAGAAATCCAGGTTGGAATACCGGCACCTGATATAAAAAGCTGTACACAGGCAAAACAATGATTTCAACCAGCAACATAAAGATCAAATTACCGATTGCTTTTCCAAAATAAATCACACTGCGATCAACAGGAGCTAACAGCATGCCATCCAGGCAGCCGCGGTCTTTTTCAACAGCCATTGACCGGTTGAGCCCGATTGTTCCAGCAAAAATAAAAGTAGCCCACAATACTCCCGCGGAGAGGGATTCCTGGGCTTGGATATCCAATTCAAGGGCAAAATTGAAAATCAGGATTACTAAAAGGGCAAACACAAGCATTGCGGAGAGATTTTCACGGGTTCTCCATTCCGCCGTGAGGTCTTTCCAGATCACAGCTCGGACTGCGTTCAGGTAGGATTTCATGCAGCTCCTCCTGCTTCCTGCAGCACCTCGCGATAAAAAGAAACCAATTCTGCCGATCCAAGTCCACTGGTTTCAGTGGATGCTTTTATCTTGCCTTTGGATAGAATATCCACCCGGGATGCCAATTCAGCGGCCCGGATCAGATCATGCGACGTCATCACTACCGTTCGGCCTTCAAGGGCAATCTCCCGCAGCAATTTATCCAGGATTTCTCCCGCTTCCTGATCCAATCCGGTATGCGGTTCATCCAATAATAAAATTCTTGGATTATGCAAGATAGCTCGACCGATAGCTAAACGCTGCTGCATTCCACGGGAAAATATTCGCACCAGGTCTGATTTACGGCGGGAGAGTCCAACCAGGTCCAGTACATCTCCGATTCGGGGTTTTTCAACTCCATATAATCTGGCAAAAAAGGATAGGTTTTCTTCTGCTGTGAGATCACCGTAGAGCAGTGGCTGATGTGAGACTACTCCCAATTGAGCTCTAACTGAAACAGCTCCTTCTGGTAAACGATAAGAAGCTACCTGGACCAAACCAGAATTTGGTTTGGAAAGCGATGACAGGATTCTTAATAAGGTTGTCTTGCCAGCTCCATTCGGTCCCAGCAAAGCCACAAATTCGCCGGAGCGGACTTCAAAATCCAGTTCCTTCAAAACCGTAAGGGGACCAAACCGTTTAACCAGTCTTTTAACTTGAATCATTTGAATATGCTCTATTCCTGAACCAGATCGGTTAGTTTTTTCTTGAGATCTTTCCGTTTTTTCTGGAAATCTTTTTCGTCGATATCACCCGAGTTGTAAAGATCCTCCAGGGCTATGATTTGATCCAGAATTTGTTCCCGATCTTCTTCTGACCCTATTTGATCTCCCTCCAACTCATCTTCGCTCAATGTGCGATTCCGGATGAAAAGCCAGATCCCAGCCAGAATCATCCCAGCTCCTAAAGCTGCCACAACAAATAAATATCCCGGAACCTGGCTTGGTAATGATTCATCTTGTGTAAGGGCGGTTTCTGGATTTCCAGAGATCTGGAATTGGAGTTTCTCGCCGGCAGCAATAGATTCGCCAGCATATATATGGACCGCCCCTTCGGGGATGGATTGAATACCCATATCTTCCAGGGAATTTCCTTTCACCGTTACCTGATTGACTGGAGTCATTACCACTACAGCGCCAACAGAATAGGGCACGAGTTGGGAATAATCCAGTTTGTTTCGTTGGTACGGAAGATTGTAATAAACAAGCACCTGGTAAACCCCGGATCCTGGTGGAATACTGACAGTATCTCCAAAACCATCCTCGGTCTTGAGATATCGCTCACCAAGGATTCCATTGTCAAATTCGATAGACAATGCCCCTTCAGGAAGGGGAAAAGAAACTGTTGGTAAACCAGCAGCTTCTGCCACCACAGTTCCAGTCCCAAAAGGTATGATTCTTTACTCGCTGAAAGGGAACGATTATTTTCCTCCATAGAGGATTTGGATCTTGAATATGATCTGCAAAAGTTATCTTCCCAGGAGCATACTAGAAATCGGGATATTCTGCTTTCCCAGGCAGCAGGGGTTCTGGTTCAATTGGATAAACTGGAAAAGAAGGTTCCCAAAAATATGCGGGTGTCCTCTCCTGTGGAAAACGAGGATGATCTGGAGGCGATGATTGAAACCCGGCGCCGGGAGTTGAAAGCAGATAAATCCAGATTCTGTTCCCATTGTGGAAAAGCAGTAAAACCGGAAGATCAATTCTGCGGGAAATGTGGAGAAAAATTGTGATCCGGCGACATACACCAATATTCCCATTAATATTATTCCTGGGATTAAGTTTATTATTGTCTGGCTGCGGGACTCTCGCAGATGACATCACACCACCTCCTGGAGCTGTTCAAACCGAACCGGTGAGAAATACTCCGGTTCTACCAACGCTTGCTTCAACTTCGACGCAATCCTCGTCAGCTGAAACCTCTGCGGAAGAAACAACGCCTGATGATGTAACCTCGGGAGTGGTA